>Ga0214164_1001422_pt1 | contig 13559 bp, 11 predicted proteins | sample TroBogepilimnion_13_FD_153003 | JGI IMG/M metagenome (GOLD analysis project Ga0214164, IMG submission 153003) | Freshwater microbial communities from Trout Bog Lake, WI - Practice 03JUN2009 epilimnion v4 | ecosystem: Environmental > Aquatic > Freshwater > Lake > Epilimnion/Euphotic zone ...
GCGTTATGTTGCTTTATGCGTTCAATCTGTTCCGCTGTATGCCAGGACGTGTATCGGCTTTTACGCGTTGCAACCATTTTCTTGTAAACATCTTTACTTCTTGTTCTCTTTTCCTGATTTTGCTTTTCAACAGTTTCTTGCGATTTCGGCTTTCTCATTTTTAGCTTTGTATGTTCAGACAGCTTATACCCTCCCTTATTAACAAAGTTCTTTCCTCCATTATGTCTGTTATAAAACATTGGATGCTCAGCCGCATTTACTTTTGTCAAGAATTTCATTTCGTATGTCAAAGCTTCTTCTGGTGTTGTAAAGTGTTTTATTCTAATTATTTCAAATGCACTCAGTCCATCTTTTTGAATTAATCTCTTAATAATATCAGATGTTGTCTGGTATCCCTTTTCAGTCATAAAATTAAAAGAATTAGCTTTTGAGTTTATCTTACATCCTGCATAATACTTTTGTGTGGGTATATGTCTTATTATATAAAAATATGGTTTTCTCATCTTTATTATTTACATCACACGACCTATAGAATATCAATTTATTCACCGAATAACGCATCTTCGTCAAAACATTGTGACTTTTTAGAGTATTCAACGGGCCTGGACGAAAAAAAGTCAACCATATTATTACCTAACAGCTCTTCGCTAAACCACGCTGTTTCCTTTAGTAACTTTGTATCCGTTTCATACACCTCTGGGAAGCCGATACCCTTGAGAGATTCATTAATACGGTCTTTTACAAACTCTTTAAGATGTTCAGCTGTTAATCCGTCTTGTTTAATACCGTTAACCATCCAATCAATAATTTTTGCTTCACTGTCATACGCTTCTTTAGCTTCGGCAAGAATCCTAACTACAAGTTCATCATCAAAAAGTTCAGGATACTCTTCTCTAATAGTATTAATAATCTTTATACCGACTAAAGCGTGAATATGTTCTTCATTGCGAGTGTATTTAACTTGTTGGTCAGTATCTTTAAGTACGTTTTTATTACGAGCAAACCAGTTAATAATGTAGAACTGGCTCATTAATGAAACGTTCTCTACAAATAATGTAAAAAGTATAAGAGCATATAGATACTGCTTCTTTGAGTCTTTATAATAACGGTGTGTGTACTTCTTAAGATACTTTACACGGCCTTGTATCCATTCCAATTTAAGATTCTCTTCAAATACGTCTTCAAGACCGAGTACAGTGAGTAGCCTTTCATAAGCGTTGTTATGAATAACTTCTGTATTAGCCATAACGTAGCCTAAATCTTGTAACGATGGGTGAGGTAAATTTTCTCCTAACTTTGCCCAAAAAGTTTTTACTGCAACTTCAATCTGCCCAATAGCGGATAAAGTACGGATAATAATCTCTCTTTCTTGATCATTTAACTTAACTTTAAACTGCTGCACATCTGATTTAAAACTGAACTCCTTGTGCGTCCAGAATCCATTATGCATGGATTCAATAAACTCTTCAGTCCATGGATAGTGATTAGGTTTGCGGGAAATCTGTTCGTCAAATATCATAGTTTTAGTTGCAGGGAATATTATTTACGTATTGTAATTGTTTTTACATTTTTATCTCTAAGAAAAAAAATATTTTTTTTCGCCAGTGCGCTTGACTGAGTTATAAAAGTTAGTTTTTCTTATTATATAATTCTAACTTTTTTACAATATATCGCACAATTTCACTACGTACAATATCTGCCTCGGTTAATGTAAAGACATGGATACCTTTGTCGCGGCTCTCAGCGTCATTAAATACGTTACACATTTTTTCAAACCCAGACTTACCGTTAATATCGGATTGCATCGGGTCTCCGCAAATAAATAGTTTACTGAACTGACCTACACGGGTTAACAGTGTGGTTAACTCTCTAAATGTACTGTTTTGTGCTTCGTCCATAATAATGGCTTTAGCGTTCCAAGAAAGACCACGAAGATATCCCGTGGGTTTACCTTCTATACGATTCTCTTTCATGAGCATATTAATGTCAGCTTTACAGAGTAACTCGTCAAGCTTTTCCATTAAAGGTTCAAGATAAGGTGTAAGCTTTTCGTTTGCGTCACCTGGGAGATATCCCATTTTATTATCTGAACTCTCAACTATACTACGAATATATATTAAGTCAGAAACCTTTTTTAGGTTTAATAATTCCAAAGCAACTAATGTTGCTAAAAAGCTCTTACTACTACCTGATGGGCCTGTAATAAAAACAATTTTAGTATTATTGTCTAAAGCTAATTTAAGAAAATCTTTTTGCCTGTTTGTCAAATCCGGCCTTTGTCGTATCATTACTGGTCTTTCCAGTTTATCGGCCTGATGTACTAAAAGACTTTTATCTTTAGTAGCAGGTGTATTATTTTGACTTTGTTGAGCTAGTTTCTGTTTTTGCAGTCTTTTCTTTTTACTCATCTGTTATTATTTACTCGCAAAACAGAGTTAATACAGGCTTATACACAAAAAGAAACCCGATCATTGCTGATCGGGTTCTTTGTTTTAAACGAATTATCGTTAAAATGCTTATTACAGCATTTGAGCAGCGGTACCAGGAACGAAAGCTGTTCCAAGACCCTGTACAACGATAAGGTGATAGTATAATGCTGCACCGAAGATATGGTCAATAACGCCATAACGGGTCATTAAACCAACACGTGGGCTGAAGTCATTAGGTCCGATTGTACGTTGTACCAATACTGGAATGTATGGGCAGTAAACGATACCAGTATCATAGTATTCAGCACCCTTGTAGCCTAATAGAGCATACTCAAGTTCTGTTGTACGTTGACCTACTTGGTACTGAGCTTCTGTACGTGTATCACGGTAGATCGTGAAACGACCACCGACTGTACCGACTTTAGCAATACCAACTGGTTGTGTGTTTACATTACCGTTAACCGAGAACCATTGGAATTCAGGTAACATTTCAAACATTGCGCAAACACGAGGTGTTGCGATAATGAAGTTAGCTGCACCACGACGGTTACGGATAGCAACGCGGTTAGCTTCAACGATAACACGTGCATAGAAGTCACGGTTACGTTCACCTAACCAACGGCCATCAGCAGAAGCTGCTGACCAGAATGAGTAACCTTGACCATAACCAGCATTGAGAGCTGTTTGGCACATACGGATTACCATTTCACGGTCAATTTCAGCTTGAATTTCATAGCTCATTGCATTGGTAAGTTCGTTATCAATGTCAATGCCGTTCATGTTCTTGAGATCTTGCTCAAGTTCAACGGACCAACGAGCTGCTAACCTACGAGTACCAGCTTCAACAGCGGTCTTTTCAAATGAAACGACCATCTGAGGAATGTTGCTTGTTAACTCAAAGTTTGCTAAGAGTTGAGCAACACCAGTATCACTGGAAAGAATTGGGAAGTCTGTGCCATTTACTGCACCAGATAACCAATTTGCAGATGTACCTGTAAATTGCGTATTTAAGTAGTTCCAACCTACTTCTTGACCCTCTGTCTGAGCATTCCAAGTAGGAACACCGTTTGATGGGTTAGAACCAGAGTTGTTTAAGCCGTTATCAATTTGATTTTGTCCGAGTGGAGTGTTTTCATAACGATAACGTAAAGCGAATGCGAGTCCGACTGGACCACTCATTGGCTGAACGCCCACGATCTCGTTAGTAACGAGTTCAGGGAATGTACGGCGAATCATTGGGATCAAGATCTTTGGTAGACGAGCATCGCCTGAAGCGTAGAAGTCACTTGACTTACCAACGTTAGTTGGATAAGAAGTAGAACCGAATACGCCAGAACCGCCGTCGCCACCAACGATGTTTGCAGATTCAAAACACCATTTTTCTTGATTTTCAAGAAGAATAGCTGTGTTTAGCTTTGTATGATCATCTTTGATTGCTGGAGTTGCTTCATCGGCGTGCTCAAGCAATGGTGCCCACTTCTTTAAAAGTTGGCTTGCGCGATCACGGTCAATGTATGATTGTGAAGGTTTAATTTGTTTCATATCTAATAATAATTTTTTTAACTGACAATACCTCAAGTACTTAACAGTACTTCAACGTGTAGATATACTTACAAAAAAAAGCCCGATTTCTCGGGCTTTTGGATAAAAATCTGATTTATTTATCAGACTAATTTATTTTTGAATAACGATACGTAAGATTCAGCGACGTACTTGTCTCCTTCATCTACGTTAGCGGAATTAAAAGACTTTGAAACTCTCTTTTGCGTGTCTTCAACGATAATATCTACATTGCCAGACTTTGGCTTTGTGGATTCTTTAAGAACTTCTAAGTTTTCTTCTTCACGCTTTTCAAACATCTCTAAAACGTAATTGAAGTTTTCATTGATAAACTTTGCATCTTTTTCAGCTAAAACACGTTGTACATATGACTTTTTGTTTGCTGGAAGAGTAGATGACTTTTTCTCTAATAAAAGATTAGCTTCAAGTCTTTGTACCTTCTCTGATAATAATTGAGCGTTCTTTGTTGCGTCAGCAGCTTTTGCTACTGCTTCATCAATTTGTTTTTTACCATCAATTAATGCTTCTTTAATGTTATCATTAATGAATGTTTCATCAAGACTTACCAAGCGTTTAATCTCTTCAACGATCTTAGTGTTACGAGCGTTGTTAGTAGCTTCGTGAATTTGCTGTGTAGGAATTGCTTTGTCAATATAAAGCTCAAGATAAGAAGAAACGTTTTCCACTACGGTTTTCTTAAACTTTTCAGCTTCTGTTTTAAGAGCATTCTCATAAAGCTTTACTAACTTTGTAAGTTTTTCACTGCTATCTTCATCAATTTTTTGTAAAGCTGCTTTAAATTGCTTAGCATGTACTTCATCAATACGGCTAACAATCTTTTCAAGCTTAGTTGTATGATCAGCATCAATAGCTTCTAAAACTTTTTCAAGCTTAGCTGAGTACTCTTCGTCCTGTTGGACTAAAGCAGATTCAACCGCGAGGTTAACTTTCGCATCAACAGCTTCTGAAACTGCTTTAAGCGATTCCTCGGAAAGGAGGTCTTTGGTTGCCTCTTTAAGAATTGTGGAAATGTCTTGGCTCATATCGTATTAAATATTTAGTAAATTGTTCCTTATTATCAGGATTTTTTGTTGCTTTTGTTTGCTATTGCTGCATCCGCTTTTTGGATACGTTGTTTAAGTTTTTCATTAATTACAGCTTGTAACGTAGAATTAGCTGCCGCGTAGTTATTATCCACTACGTGTTTGATAAAACTTGCAATTTGTTTCTTTTGATTCATATTATTTAAGATTGTTAATAAAGCGAATAATTGCTTCTCTAAGATAGATGTCTACATCTTTTTTAGGCAAAGTACTAAGTTTGCCTTCAAGGGTATCGTATACTTCTTCGTAACGACCGTCTTGCTTAATGATAAAGTTTTTAGATTCAAGAATACCGTTAACAAATGCACCAGGAGCAGAAGGATCAGCCACTGCGTCAACTGTAATAAGTTTCATATTTTTAACATGGTTGATTCCGCCCTCTTCATAAACTTCTCCAAGTGCTCTTGAAGACATTCCCATCTTTACACCGTCCATTACCAATGAACGCATAATTTCTCCTAATGGTGTGCGTAAGACTTTACTCTTACCACGTACCACATTACCATCCATGCGCAGTTCAGTAATAAGATGACACGCTCTTTCACTGCTAACATTAGCACTGTTTGGGTGTTCAAGTTCACCTAAAGCTCTGCTTGTTTTAACAAATTCATTGTTGTAACGCTCTACTTCACGAGCCATTTCTTCCCGGCTATAAATACGGTTGTTGCGGTTTTTTTCTTCCGCTACCATGTAAACTCCAGATACATAAATATTGGAAGGCTTGTCTTTGTTGCCTTCTTCAATTAAATAATCAAGACCTTCGGTAATAGGGGTCTGGGTTATAAGTTTGTAGAACATCGTCTATACTTATGCAACCTCTTTAAAAAACTATGTAATCTCTTGTATTTTTAATGAGTTACTATAAAATATAGTAATGATTTTAAATGATGTAACTGCAACAATTTCTACAAGAGGTAGAACAACTACAACGTTGCCGATAGTGTTATCGTCTCTTTTAAACCAAAACAAAAAACCTGGTAAATTGATCGTATACGATGATAACGATACATGTGAAGATCCACGTGCTAATGATACGCTTAACAATATTTTAGCAGCGTTGAATTTAGTCGGGATACAGTGGTTCTGGATACCTGGAGCGAGAACCGGTCAAGTAACTAACCACGAACACGCTCGTAAAAATGCAGAAACACCATTTATATGGCGTATTGACGATGATAATATGCTTTTACCGGATAATCTTGAGGTATTATATAAAACTATTACTTCTGATCCGAAGATAGGAGCTGTGGGTCCCTCAATAGTAGACCCAAAAAATCCATTAACATCTGGTCTTGCTTCTAATAAGATGTCTGATATATTTTTTGGTTTAAATGAACAATGGAACTTCAGAAAAGACATTAAATTAAAAGAAGTTGAACATTTACAAGGCAGTACACTTATGTATAGAGTGGCTGCAGCACCAGCTTACGAAAATAGACTATCAAGAAAAGGTCACCGGGAAGAAACAATATTCACGTATGAGATGTTTAAAGCTGGTTGGAAACTAATTGCAGTATTAGGTTTAACAACATGGCACTTTCACTATCAAACAGGTGGTATCCGTAGTGAAAAAAATGATAGAATGTTACAATCAGATGAAATGATTTTCCGTACTAAATTGCAGGAATGGAAAGTAGTACCCACTAACTATAAGTTTTATTTCTTAGACAGTGGTAGGGGAGATCACTATGCATTTAAAACTATATTACCGGAAATTTTAAACCGATATAAAGATTATAAAATAGTAATTGGTTGTTGTTGGCCGGACTGTTTCTGGGACATTAAAAATGAAAACGTAGTACTTTGTTCTTTAGCAGATGCAGCACCATTTGTAGATAAAGACAAACACAATGCATACAAATATATGTTTGAACGGGACTGGAAAAAGAGCGTGGTTGAAGCATATAGAAAGATATACCTATGAGAATTATTATAAGCCCGTATTCACAAAAGCTTCCAAAAGAAACTTTTAAAAACGATGTTAACCCGAGCATGGTAAACCCTAAAAACTACCCGTATTGGGAAGAACTTATTGCCATACTTAAAAACGAGGTACCTAATTTAGATGTAGTACAAATAGGTGTTGCAGGAGAAAAAATACTAAAGGGAGTAACTACTATAAAACATAATTTAAGCCCGCAAGATCTTTTAGATTTAGCTAAAACCGGTAATGCCTGGTTTGCGGTTGATAACTTCTTTAATCATTTTTGCTCTTACTACAATATACCTAACGGTTTTGTTATGTTTGGGCAATCAGATCCAAACATATATGGATATAAGCAAAATACTAACATTTTAAAAGACCGTAAATACTTAAGACCGGATCAATTCGGATTTTGGTGGGATAGACCGTATACAAAAGAAGCGTTTTTAGAGCCAGAAGAAGTCGCAAAGTTGGTATTACCAGTGCTTAAGGCCTCCTAAGTATAGGTATGGCATACGCATATAACCCGACTCCATACTATACTAATAACCGTATATTAAGCGGGGACACTGTTTCTTTTACTAATTTACCTGGGTTTCCTTTATCAGGCAGTAACCCACCAAGCTTAAACGATGTTCAGATCGGTTGGTATGCAAATGGAGACCAAATTTTTAATAGTAAGGTTGTAGGTTTATCAGGACAAAACTCTCCGTACATTACCGTACAAATAGACCAACCAACCGCAAAAATAGGTGGTAGTTATAATTTTTCATTAAATCAGTATGTCGCCCCTGTAACTACGTCCACAGTTGGTCCATCTGCATTTTTATCTACTAACTTAAATAGCCGTATTCAGAGCTATGATTTATTAGCTGAGCGTATTTTCTTTCAATTAGGTGCACCGTTAGTCAATCTTGAAATAGCGTGTAATGCTGCATACGATATGATTGCGTATGCAATTGAAATGTTTACACGCTTCACACCAGGCACAGAAGAATTATTAATATTTGATTCAAATTTATACACCCCTGGTCAAGGTATTAAGCTTGATACGTTGGTTAACTATACACCAGAGCTTTCTTCTTGGAACTCTACCTTTCAATCAGGTTGGGATCCAGACTTAAATGATTATAGAAAAATTATAAACATTTATGATTTTACTCAAGGTACTAATGAAGGTGTCAACACTCTATTTACTATTGAACAATCCCTAGCACAACAAATGCACTTTGCATATTCATTAGGTAGTAAGGCATTTGATATGATTACCTGGCATGTGTTAAAAGACTGGTTAAAGACTCGTGAAAAACTATTTGCACAAAAACAATACTGCCGCTTTGACCCTCGTACACAAGTACTACGTATAACACCCGAACCTAATACCACTGCAAGCAATGGTTATCGTTATTGGGGTGTAGTTGGAGTGTATCTTGAAAGACCTATTAGAGATTTAGTAAAAGAGCGTTGGGTAATGGAATATGCTAAAGCTCTTATAAAGATTTCTGTTGCTAATACTCGTGGTAAGTTCGGTAATACGCAGTTATTTGGTAGCGGTACTTTACAATATCAAGAGTTAATGACTCAAGGTAAAGAAGAAAAGAAAGCTCTTGAAGATGAACTCAAGAGCGGTATGTCGGAAGTTCAAGAACCGCCTCTATTTTTCCTCGGTTAACCTCACTGTACAAAGTTATTTCTGGGTTTTTTTATTATTCTGGTGGTAATGCACTACCGCCTGCTGCTGGTGCTTGTGGAGCAGCTCCTGCACCAGGAGCTGCTGGAGCACCAGGCGCACCACCTGCTTCAGGACCGGCTTCTGGACCTGCACCCCCACCACCTGGACCCGGGCCGAATGATGGAGCTGCACCAGCCCCAGGAGCAGCACCGCCACCGCCAGGAGCCTCTCCAGGCTGTACACCAGCTGTTAGAGCTTCTTTCCAGTTTTTACCAAGAGTGGCTATTTTTTCTAATTCCCAGTTAAATGCTGCGTCTTTCTTTAACCATTCTCTATTAGCAAGAATTTCTTCATCCGAATAATTCATGTACTTCTTTAAAGCATAGGTTTTAGAAACAGTGTTTTCAACCTGAGTTGCACCTTTAAAGTTGTCCATTCTAATCTGTAGTAATTGCTGATCTCTAATTGCAGAGAAATGAGAAGGTGGGTTCAACAATATAGACACATCATTATCTTTAAGTTTGAAGTCTTTCCATAAACCTTTAAGTTTAAGATGAGTAATATACGTTTCTCTAATTGTATTTGAAAATTGTCTTTGTAATCTGATTATAAGTTTAGCAAACTTAAGTTCTTCTCTTAAAATTTCAGCACCATCAGCAAACTTAGTATCTGGGTTTAAACGGCTTGAAGGTACGCGTAATGCCTTATAAAGTTTATTAACAAAGTAATTTAAGTCTTCTAACTTACCTAAGTTTGCTCCACCCTCAATACGTTCTACTTTGGTACCGTCTTGTCCGTTACGACGAGCGAACCAATAGCTATCTAACATTGATTGTGGATCGTAAACATTAATAGAACCACCTTGATCAGAATCGTATGTACGTTTTGACCAGTAATTTTGCATTAAGCGCTTTAAGTATGCTTCAGCTTTTGCAGCAGGCATATTACCAACGTCAACGTAAAAAGCTAAACGCTCTGGTGCACGAACTAAACGATAAACCACAATACTATCTTCAATTAAGCTTAATTGTTTATAAGCACGACGAGCTACTTCAAGGTAAGGTAAACGAATCGTTTTGTTTTCGTTCCAAGTATGAGAGTGAAAATACGTAACTTGATGGCGTTCTAACGGAATTAATTCTTTACCATCCTTTACCGGCCCACCCGAAGGGCCTCTACCATTTACGTTACCGCCATTTTTATCATCTTTTGGCTTTGGTTTTTGTAAAAGATAGCCTTTAATAATCATGTTTTGAACATTATCATAAATAGGGTTAATATGTTCTGTTGGTATTTGTACTAAACTAATAATACCAGCTTCTTTATTATCTTCGTTGATTACGTTTTCTAAAAATATTTCAGCATCAATTAAAAGAGTTCTAAAATACTCCCAACCTTTCATATCAAGATTGAACAAGTCCATCACGTAATTGTATTGCTTTTGAAGCTCTTTCTTTTGTTCAGGTTCTAAACGCTCTGAAAGCTGCAATTGGCCGTATTGACCTTTTTCATCTTTAACTAAAGTTTCGTCGCAAATTTCATCTAATGCATGGCTAATTTCAGCATAAGAAGCCATAATACGGTAATCTGCTACTCTCTTACCTTTATCCGTATCAATTAAGGCATATAAATAATCATGATATCCTTTGTCAATAATGACTCCGTTTAAATTGCTTTGAGGGTTGTTAGGATCTTGTACAACTGATACAGCTTGTCTCAGATTTCGTTCCTGTTGAGTAGTACCAATCTTATAAAATGTCTCAAACTTTGGATTAAGTTCGGAAATATTATCAATAACTGTAGCGTTACCGGAATATGGCATTTTTCTTACAAAGTTATTGAAGGATTTTGTGAAATAATTTTGTTGTTGCTGTGCCATTGTTAATATTTACACTGTTGGTTGTTATTATATACTGGATTTACTAAAATGCCAGTACTATTATCTACTTATTAAGAACACACTAAAGTATGTGCCTTGACCCACACCGCTACCATACTGTATACCTTGTCCACCAGATTGATTACTATAAGCGGTAAAATCTAAATAATCTCCGGAGCCGTTTAAGTATATAACTTTTGATGTAATCTGACTGTAACCGTTACCCGATAGTGGGTTTGTTTGTGTTATGGTTTGTGTGGAACCGCTCTTTCTAATTTGTAGGTTATTCTGACCCCAAGCATTGGCAGGAGAAGCAGCACGCCACCAGACCTGAAACACCAATTGGGTTATATACGTTGTAGAATGCCATAAAATTTTAGTAGTTACAAATTATTTATAGTATTTAAGTATGTTTTGTATACTATTATATAAAATACTAATATTTTTTTTTATTATTTTTTATTTGACCCGGATATAATTAACAATAGAATATAAATGCTGTGTTATTGTTTATTATAACGATTGTCATACCGTTTTAATTCCAAATACTGCCCAGTTGTAACCATCACTCCATACATCCCAATATTGTGTGGTGGCCTGTGCCAAAACTTTTGTGTTTGTGCTATTACCATTTGGTCCATAGAAGTTGCCTGCCGGTGTGCTTAATGTAATATTCTGTGCGGTATTTTGCCAGAATCTATAACCTATACCTGAGTTAGCAGCCTGTGTTGGGTCTGGTAGTGTGACAGTATATGCCCCTGAACCAGCAAATTCAATAAATCCGCTAGCATCTGCCACTGTCAATGTAGCGGTTGTAGTAAGCACTCTAGCACTTTTGCGAATACCACCAATTGCTGTTAAATTACCACCAACACTAATATCACCGGTTGTAATTAAGTTAACAGAGGACACAGAATAGGCAGACAAACTTTGATGTGTTACATTACTAGTTGTATTAAGCGTTTGGTTGGCGCCTGGGCCACTAAAACCAGAATAACCAGATATACCGCCTTGACCTGCAACTTCTATTTCAAACCAAGGGTTAGTATTTACAGGGAAATCTGTATTACCATTAATACCCACGTTACCAGCACTATTGTTTAATAGCTGTAAAGATACATTAGTGGTTGTACCTGGAGTAATAATAGCTGCAGCAACACCACCAAGTGCTAAATACGCAGCATTACTTGTAGAACCATATATCGGACTTACACTGCCTATTTGTGCTCCTGTTGTATTATTAACCCAACCAAAAGCAACTTGACCACCACCAGCACTAGCAGAAACAGCAGGTACCTCAGCTCTTAATGAATATGTGTAACCAGCAGATAATGTAATAACACCGGTAGAAGTGTTGAGCGAGATATAACCTTGACCAAGATCGGCGTCAGCAGTATTAAACACTACAGCACCGCTTAATGCTATTGCCTGTCTGGTGTTTCTACTACCTCTTAAATAAGGTACTGGAGCAGGATTACCTGCAGGACCTGTAGGACCGCTATAACCAGAAGTACCAGCAGCACCTTGAGCACCAGTGGTACCTTGTGCGCCTTGAGTACCCTGGGCTCCATTTGCCCCTGAATAGCCAGAAGCACCCATTGGTCCGTTATTACCGATAGCTCCTTGCGCACCTTGTGCACCTGCTGCGCCAGAATAGCCTGAAATACCGCTGTAACCAGAAGCGCCTGAACCACCACCGCCACCTGTGTAAGCTGTTGTCTGTATTGAACCATCAGGAAATACTAACGTACCACTTAAAGTACTGTTAGGTAAGGTTAATGCACCGCTTGTATCAAATGTCCACCGCGAGCCGTACCCAGCCACATCAGGATATGAATCTCCTGTACCAATAACCATAGCACCATCGGCGCGAGTTCTTGCGTATTGAGAATCATTACCTAAAAATAGACTTGTTGCACTTAATGCTCCAGTAGTTAAATGTAAATGATTACCTTCTGCTACTGTTGGGTATAGTAATAACTGTTGGTTAGGATCACTACCACCAGCTGGGGTAAGTGTTATAGCATTGCCTATACCTGCAGGGCTTGTACCTTCTGTAATAGTTCCACCTGTAGGTAGGGTAAACGTACCACCGTTAGTACTACTATATGTCCAAGTAATTGCTGGACTATTGACAGTAGTAATTTGTACCCCGGTTGAATTAGCTGTAACATAAGACTGATTGTTGTAGTTTAATGTTACATAGCCGTAGGAAGAGGTGTTATTAATAATATCTAAGCCAGCATTACTATTAACTCCGATTTGTCCTTGACCACTTGGTAATGTTATAATACCAGGTAATGTTAAACTACCATCTGTGCCAAAGTGCCATTCGTACTCATTGTTCTCATAGTCAGTGTATAAGTAGATTCCACCTGCCTGAATGTCGATATAACTATTGCCATCGCTGTTAAGTAACCCTAAACTGCCACTATTAGATTTAATAGAGCTATTATCTGGAGTTGTTAATACACCATCAGTACCATATGTCCAAGTCTTGCTACTACCACCACTTGAACCTGCCCCTGGTGTGTTTGTAGCTAATGTAATAACACCAGCGTTAACTGTACCTATAGCAATATTATCTACTGTTGGGTTTGTTCCACCGTTACCCCACACACTAACATAGCTCTTACCATAGTTACCTAATGTAACACCACCTTGTAGAGCACTATTTTCAAATATATGTATGTCGTTATCTACCGTAGGGTAAAGAGCTAATGTATTAGGTGAATCAACAGTAGGCTGTATGTTGATACGACCACCGTCAACACTGTAACCTGGTCCTGTTAAAGTAGAAGCACTAAATGATATGTTGCCTGTACCACCGCCACTACTACCACTAATGTAAGCTGTAGTTTGTATTGAACCGTCTGGAAATACTATTGTACCGCTTAATCCTATACTAGTACCAGCTTGCAAGTGCGGGTCTATTGCAGCTGAAGGTAATATTAACCGGCCACTTAAATCAAAATTCCAATTATTAAATAGG
>Ga0214164_1001426_pt1 | contig 13540 bp, 12 predicted proteins | sample TroBogepilimnion_13_FD_153003 | JGI IMG/M metagenome (GOLD analysis project Ga0214164, IMG submission 153003) | Freshwater microbial communities from Trout Bog Lake, WI - Practice 03JUN2009 epilimnion v4 | ecosystem: Environmental > Aquatic > Freshwater > Lake > Epilimnion/Euphotic zone ...
GGGGTCCGAAGACAATGATATTGATGAATTGGGCACTTTCAGGTTCCGCGGAGATAAGTTTGCATGGAATGGTAGTGGCCAATCTGGCGCTGTAGGCCGTATGGATACTGCTGGCCTCAAGCCATTGATCAACTCGCTCTTTAAGCAATTCGGCCCTCCGGGCAAAAACTGTGATGACCTCCACGAAATGATTTCAGAGGCATACGGGAAACATAAAACGATTGGAGCCGCAACTCAATACCTTGTCAATGCATTGTTTGGCCGCTTTGGTTTGGTAGTTCTGGATCCGGATGATTCAGAATTCAAAAAATGCATTATTCCGTTAATGGAAGACGAATTATTGAACCAAACTTCGTTCCCTGTTATAAGTGAACAGATAAACAAGCTGGGGGAGCATTACAAAATACAAGCCCATCCAAGGGAAATTAACCTCTTTTATCTTGCCGATCAGTTACGCGAAAGAATAGAGAGAAAAGAAGAAAAATGGGTGGTACTCAATACCGCCATAGAGTGGACAAAAAAAGAATTACTTAAAGAACTGAATGAACATCCCGAGCGGTTCAGCCCTAATGTTATGCTCCGTGGCCTTTACCAGGAAACTATTCTGCCAAACGCAGTATTCATTGGTGGTGGTGCCGAAGTAGCTTACTGGCTGCAGTTGAAACCCCTATTTGAACATTTTAAGGTATTCTATCCGGCTGTTCATCTGCGTCAATCAGTAATGTGGGTAGAAAATAATGAAACTAAATTAAGAGAAAAGCTGGATTTCAGTATCTCAGATATTTTCAGGCAGGAACCCGAATTGCAAAAATACTTTGTTGCAAAACATGCTGCCAATAATTGGCAAACCGGGATAGAACTCGAAGCCATAGAATCCGTTTTTAGCACCTTAAAGGCAAAGGCAACAAGTGCCGATATTACCCTTGGCCCTGCTTCCGAAGCAGTCATTACTAAAATGAGATACCAGTTGCAATTATTGGAGAAAAAAATGCTGCGTGCAGAAAAGAAAAAAATGCAGGTGCAGATGGACCGGATTACCAGGCTGAAAAATGCACTTTTCCCGTCAGGTGGACTCCAGGAGCGGATAGAGAACTTTATGGATTACTTTTTAATTCATGGAGCAGACTTTATGGATACCCTAAAAAATGGCATGCACCCTCTTGAACCACAATTTATGATAATAGAATCTGAGTAATGAATCAGTAATCATCCTGACTAAATTATTTCATTAAGGCAGTATAACTGATTACCTTATAGGTTTCAGTTGTGTCCAGCTGAAAATAAAAGGAGTTCAGCCTGCTGAATGGTCGCTTTTCCCAGCACCCTAGCAGCGTGTCCTTACTGCTGGTATTAAACGATTGTATTTCATCCGGACTGAGAAAAATAAAGGTGCGCTGCGGATTTTCGCCCTTTATTTTCGACAGGAAAATACTTTCTACTGGTGCACCCCAGTTCATCAGTAGGGTACTATCAGCTTCATGAGGCAGGCTTGTTATTATGGCCTTCGCAATACTCTTGTCCTTCATCTTCCCATTGATCCTTTCAAGTATTGCTACGCGGTTCATAAAGGCAGGCGCAGCGTGTATGATATAACCAGCTCTGACAATAAATAGGATCAATAAAAGCATAATTCCGGTTTTCTTTCTAAGCGCGGGCAATACAAAATAAACAAACGCGGCACAGCAGATAACCGTCATCGGCATATATTCACTTTCTATATAAAACACATTTGAATTGTCGTCCCTGAAGGTAATGCACACAAGAAGCAGATAACCGGCAGCAGATAATAAAGTAATTATAGCCAGCAGATATTTCCGCTGCATCATTAAAGCAATCAGCCCGGAAATAAATAAAACAGCAAATAACCAGTAATTAGTCAGGCTGCTGTGCAGGAAGAATTGCAACTGCCGTGAATTAATAATGTCCTTTAGAAGTGAAACCCTGAAACCGGTAACATACTCCATTTTTGTGCTGTCATAGCCGGAATGCATACCCACATATAATTTATAAATCACCAGCCCAAAGAGCACTACAGTATAAATGATGGATTGCTTTTTTGAGAAAGGCCAGTTTATCTTCCCGATCCGGAAAAAAAACCATAAAAATAAAGCTTCAGAAACTATAAGAGGATGGGTACAGATGGCCAGGTAAAAGGAAACCAGGAATAGCGGCACAGCTATTATGGATGTGATGTTCTTCCTTGCAACAAAAAAATTGAGTGCATAAACAAGCAGTAGCCATGCTGTGCCCTGATGCACCTCATTATTCGGCCAGTAAAAAGTAGCGCTGGCAAACAACGTAAGATATAAGCCGAATAATATGGCCAGGTTATATTCCCTGAATCTGAATACCAGCAATAATACCACAGCAAGAAAAAACAGGTTGAAAGATGCGGAATAGAGCATCATTACCCATTGTAGCGGCAGATGCAATCTGTATCCCAAAATAGGTAGCAGTTGTGTTATAAACGAGCCATACCGGTGCTCCTCAATATGGAAATGACCATCGTTTATTATCAGGAATAAATTATGGGGCCCGTCCAGAAACAACATCCTTTCCTTGTAAAATACAACAGAAAAGACCAGCAACACTCCTGTCATTAGCACAGATAATATCGCTCCTGCTTTCAGGATATTGTAATCAATTAATTCAGATGAGGTCTTTTCCGGCATCGGATGTAAATGTAAATATTTAAAGCCCTATTCATAGTCTTAGAAGCAGAGAAAGATTTTTCCCGGTCATTAAAATTTACCTTGCTTTTTTTGAACAGGCATGATTTTTGTGTATTATATTTGCTCTAAAATTACTCATATGAAACGCACGCTTATTACCACAGTATTTTCAACAGCTATACTATTATCTGTTGCTGCACACGCACAGATTCCGGTAGTTTCAAAAGTTACCAAAGCTTTGCCTAAAGTAACGTTGGGCCTCAAAGTAGGCGCTAATTTTCAGGACCTGAACAATAATTCTACTTTCCAGAATTCTTACAAAGGTGGCGTTGTTGGTGGTGCTTTTGTGGGCATTACTAAAAATAAAATGGGTGTTCAGGTTGAAGGACTTATTAAGACTGTAAAATATGCGATAAGTGATGAATTACTGCAAAAAAACCAGAGTAGCGATGTAAATACTGTTAACCTCGATGTCCCTGTTTTATTTGAGTACAAATTTCTTCCCCGGCTTTGGGTACAGATAGGCCCGCAGTTCAGCAGTCTTTTATCTGCAAAAAACGGCAGCACGGATGTAAAGAACAGTTTTAAAACTACCGATTATTCAGGTATTTTAGGCCTGCAGGCTATATTACCCCTTCATTTTATAGTGGGTGCACGTTATGTTCTTGGCTTCACAGACATTAACAGCCATGACATTAGTACCAGTCTTGGCACCGAAGCCTGGCACAACCGCTCATTCCAGATTTATGCTGGCTGGAGATTTTTGTAATTACTATATTCAGCAAATTAAATAGTATACTTTTGTCCGAAAAATCTGCTGTTTATGAATCTGAGGGTAATTATTCCATTACTTTTAATGTCATTCCTTTTTACATCAGTTGCCAGTGGCCAGGTAGCCGATGATTTGTTTCACCCTGCCGATTCCACTGCACCAAAACCCTATTTTGGCATTAAGGCAGGAGTAAATATGCAGTCCATTACAGGCGCCGATTGGGTTTCAGGTTATAATACAGGTTTTTCAGGTGGTTTCTTTGCAGGCCTGCACAAAAACAGGATTGGTGTAAGGCTGGAGATACTGGCAAGTACCACCCGCTACAAATCGAAGATAAGTATAGATACAGACGGTAATATTGGTGATTTCAATATTACTTACCTCAATGTCCCGCTTTTACTCGATTACACCATTATACGCAATCATCTGTCTGTTCAATTAGGTCCGCAATACAGCAATATGGTATCTGTCTCTAAAAATTCTCAATTGTATGCCGATCCTAAGGTATTATATAAGGCAGGCGAATTTGCTGGTGTGATCGGATTGGAGGCAAATTTACCTCATAAGTTTATTGTTGGGGCAAGGTACAATTATTGCTTTACCAATATGAATAACCAGGCCACCACTTCAACTGAATCGTGGCAAAACTCATCAGTCCAGATTTACATTGGCTACTGCGTCAAATAATGAAGCGACAAAGAATTAAACAATGTTAAACACCCGAATCTTCCCTTATTTGCTTAATCAGGGAATGACAACTGCAATACAATTCTGGCTGAATTACTTAAAATAAATGGCTGATTGCCGGAAGAGACAGATGGTTAGGACATCCGTACTTCTTAGATCCGTTGCAGGATGAAGATAGCGTAAGCACAAGAATGGCTATAACCGCGGCATAGCGCCTGAATTTTAAGAATAGCTGCATACAGTATAATTATGAATAGTAAAAAGCTCGTTTAACTTTGTACGAAGATAGTAAAAATTATGAAACACATTCATTTTATAGCAATCGGGGGGGCAATAATGCATCAATTGGCTCTTGCATTGCAGAAAAAAGATTACATAATTACCGGCAGCGATGATGAAATTACCGATCCTGCTAAAACAAATCTGCTCAATGCTGGCCTCCTTCCTGAAAAATATGGCTGGTTTCCCGAAAAAATTGATCATTCATTATCTCCCGCTCATTCATATGACCGTGCCCCTGGCGATAGCCTAAAGGGGGTGAGGCAAAGGCCCGATGCAGTTGTTTTGGGCATGCATGCCAAGGCAGATAACCCTGAATTACTGGCTGCTAAAAATGCCGGAATCCCTGTTTATTCCTTTCCGCAATATGTTTATGAGGTAAGCAAAAATAAGAAAAGAGTTGTAGTTGCCGGCAGCCATGGCAAAACTACAATCACCTCTATGATCATGCATATCCTTAAGCATCAGGGCATAGATTTCGATTACCTGGTGGGCGCAAAGGTCGCGGGCTTCGATCAGTCGGTCCGGCTAAGTGATGCTCCAATTATCGTTCTCGAAGGCGATGAATATCCCGCATCAGCCGAAGAGCGGAAACCCAAAATTTTTTTCTATCATCCCCACATCAGCGTCTTAAGCGGCATTGCCTGGGATCATATCAATGTCTTCCCTACCTATGAAATTTACTTCAGCCAGTTTCAGCAATACCTGCAGGGCATGGATAAAGGCAGCAAAGTGTTTTACAACAATGAAGACCCCGAGGTGCAACGTGCCATACATACATCTGCAGGTGAGTTGAGCACAGTACCCTACTCCACCCCTCCTTTTCATTACGAAAACGGATATCCTGTAATGGATACTTCCGACGGCCCGGTTAAACTCTCCGTATTCGGCAGGCATAACCTGCTCAATTTGCAGGCAGCCATCGATGTATGTATGGAACTGGGAGTTTCAGAATCAAATTGCTATCAGGCTATTGCTTCTTTTACCGGCGCAGCCCGCAGGCTCGAAAAGATCAAAGAGGAGAATAACTTAATGGTTTACCGCGATTTTGCCCATGCCCCAAGTAAATTAAAAGCAACACTCGATGCGGTTCGCGAGGCATATCCCGGCCACCACCTTGTGGCTTGTTTCGAACTCCATACCTTCAGCAGTCTCAATGAGCAGTTTCTCTCCGAATATGCACAAAGTATGGATGCCGCAGATGATGCCATAGTATATTTCAGCCATCATGCCCTGGATCTGAAAGGATTGCCGGCCCTGGATCCCTTGGCTGTAAAAAAATACTTCGGGCGCGCTGATATTCAGGTCATTGATGAAAAGAAAAAACTCGAAGACGCAGTGAAGATCAGTATGGCAGGAAAAGGCAAGCCCGTATTTTTACTGCTCATGAGTTCAGGAACTTTCGATGGAATTGACTGGAATACCTTAAGTTCGCACTCTATTTTATAATTGCATCCATGCCCAAGCTCAATTTAAAAAGACCCATTATCTTTTTCGACCTCGAAACTACCGGAACCGACAATGCCAAAGACCGTATTGTGGAACTGGCATTTGTGAAAATATCGCCCGATGGAAAGCGCGAAAAATACGTGAAAAGAATAAATCCGGGCATACCTATTCCCCCGGAGGTTACTTTGATTCATGGCATTTCTGATGAGGATATAAAAAACTGCCAGACATTTAAGCAGATCGCCCATTCGCTTTACGACTGGATGAGGGGCTGCGACCTGGGTGGTTACAATTCCAGCAAATTCGATCTGCCCCTGCTGGCCGAAGAATTCCTCAGAGCCGGAATAAATGTAGATTTTACCGAAAGGCACATGATAGATGTGCAGCAGATATTCTTCAAAATGGAAGCCCGCACACTCAGCGCGGCCTACCAGTTTTATTGCCACAAAGACCTCGAAAACGCGCACAGCGCCGAGGCAGATATTAATGCAACAATCGACGTACTTGAAGCGCAGTTGGACCGGTATACCGATATCGGCCACGATGTGCCCACCCTGCACCAGTTTACCCATACCGAAGAATATGTGGATTTTGCCCGCCGCATAGTGATGAAGGACGGTCAACCTGTGTTTAATTTCGGGAAATATAAGGGCCGCAAAGTGGAAGATGTTTTCACCAGCGAGCCCCAGTATTACGACTGGATGATGCAGGCTGATTTCGCACTCCATACCAAACAAAAAATTTCAGAAATCCTGAACCGGATGAAATTGAAAAAAACAGGGTTTAAGTCTTAATACTAACTGATTATTATTCCCCCTGCCCCGGTTCCGGCTTTTTTTGTGAAAAACATACATACTGAACAACTTTTGCAAACATTTTTTAAGATAAATCATTCCATAATCATTATTTTGCCGCCTAATTTAAGAGTCTGATTGAATAAACTAGTAATTATACCGACCTATAACGAAAAGGAGAACATCGAAAAGATTGCCCGCAAGGTATTTTCTTTGCCGGGTGGTTTTCACCTGCTGGTGGTCGATGATGGCTCTCCCGATGGCACTGCGGCGATTGTAAAAACACTTCAGAATGAATTCGCCGGTAAATTGCACATTCTCGAACGATCCGGTAAACTGGGCCTGGGTACTGCATATATAGCCGGTTTCAAATGGGCACTGCAAAAAGATTATGAATACATCTTTGAGATGGATGCCGATTTCTCGCACGATCCCGAAGACCTTACCCGCCTCTACGATGCCTGCATTAATGGCGCCGACCTGGCAGTAGGTTCCAGATACACAAAAGGCGGCAAAGTGGTCAACTGGCCCTGGGACCGCATATTCATCTCGAAAGGCGGCGCCCTATATACCAAAATGATTTTATGGATGCCCGTCAACGACCCCACAGCCGGCTTTGTATGCTACAGCCGCAAAGTGTTGTCAACCATTCCGCTCGATGAAGTACATTTTATAGGTTATGCCTTCCAGATCGAAATGAAATACCGCGCCTGGAAACTGGGATTTAAAATCTCCGAAGTCCCCATTACCTTCCGCGACCGCAAAGAAGGCGTCTCTAAAATGAGCAGCGGCATAGTTAAAGAAGCCATGCTGGGGGTTTGGAAAATGCGGGGGTTTTAGGAATAATTGCTCAAATCCGCTATCAACCTAATCAACTTCAATTTATTTTCAAAATGCTTCAAAAGAATTTTAAAAAATTTCTGGTTTTTGTAGTTTTATTCCACACTTTTTTTTGCGGTGTATTGTTTCACACTGGCTTGCAACTAGCCAGTTTGTGGCTGCATGATCTACCTCATTCTACCGTAGTTTGAGATCTGCCAATGGGAGTTTGTTTGCTTAAGTAATATTCGATGAACCAACCTGGTAGAGTGGCCGGATCGAATTCATCCCAGTTTTTTTTGCCATCCGTAACTTTGAAATGGGCTATGAGCTGATGCTGATCCGGGCCAAAAGAATTGTCGAAGAAATAGGCCTGATATGCCAGTTGTGTTGCAGCATACATAAGATCTAGCGATTTTATGTAGCGCTCTCTGATCCTGTTTTCTGGCACATTATGCCCATTGGATGCCACCCTCAACTTTACCCTTTCCACATTAACTTCAGGGTTGGATGTAGTTACGAAGTACAAGTACACTTTGTAGCCTAGGCTGTTGGCCTGCTCCATGAACTGCACCTTGCTGAAGTGTGAGAATACAGTTTCCATAGTGCATTTTTTCCCTGCCTGCAGCAACTGATCAATAAGGAAATTGGAAAGCAACTGGGCAACCATTTCAACTAGGTTTTTTGCATTAAGTTCAACATTATCTCCGGTTAGGGTTATTGCTTCATAAAGGGCTTCTTCATTAAATCCGTTACGGAACAATCCTGAAATAGAAGCGTATTCAGCCAGATGGACCATTGTTATTTTGTCCATCTCATAGGTTGCAAAAGTAAAAGTGCCTTTTGCCAGGTCAACTGCAATATCATCGGCGTTTACATATACGCCAAAGTCTAAAGGACGGCCATTTACCAATGAATTCCTTGCATTTTTTATTATGGTGGACTTGCCCGAACCATTAGGCCCGGCAAACAGGCGGAATCTTTTCATACAGATCAATAAAGGATGATGTTGGCAGGACGGGGAACCACTTTCAGTTCTGTAATTTTTTCTCTGGTGCCGTCTGCAAAAATCTTTACTACCCATCCATCCTCTGCAATAACATTGTACCCCATAACAGTCATTGCATTTGCTGCGGCATTAGTAAAAGCCGTATTGACTATCTCCTTCAATATTTCTGTAGTCAATTCATCATCATCATCATCATCATCAGTAGAATCGCCATTCTTATGCGTATCGCCTTTAACCAAGGCAGGTTCACTCAACGATTTATTACCTGTTTTTACTGCTTCGGCCTTAACGGCCTCTGGTTTAGATTTAACTATTGTTGTCCTGCTCATATAGGTATCCGGTTTTCTATAATCTATTATAAAGTTACGAAAATATTAAGATGGAAAATCGCAATGTCTTATAAATATTTCATAAAGCAAATAAACAATAATAACACAATGCCCGGACAACAAATCCTTCCCCTTTCAAACAACTTATATCACATTCCAATGCCAGTGATAACTTATCAACCTGTGAACCATAAACCCAACAACTAACGACTAAGGACTTACAACTTACGACTTACGACTAAGGACTTACGACTAAGGACTTATCAACCACCCCCTCGCCCCCGGCCCTTCCGAAAACAACAGGTCCAGAATACTTAGATCAGCCTGAAAGCCTATCCGGTCTTCAAAAACCTGGTAATACCTCGGGAAATCAGCAGGGGCATTACCGGCAATCCTCAGGTCTTTAACTTCAGGCGGATATACTTTCTGGTAGGTTTCTGTCAGCTCAGTTATCAATGGCAGCTTCAGCTGTTTTTGTGCCCATTCCAGCGCAGCAATATTAAAATCAGTGAGATAAGTGAACTGCTGTTCATACAGCGGCCTCAGGCTGTTTTCATAATGATCAAAGAATGGCGACCTTTTATACACCGATACCAGTGTGCGCCAGTGCTGCACCTGCCAGCGCTCTTCATTGAATATTTGCACACCGGCCATAGGTTCGCGCTGGTTTCGGCCTTTAACCAGGGGTACAGTGAGCAAAATCGGGTTATTGGCGCCCGAGATACGGTACCGGTTGCGGTAGCTCATTTTACTGAAATGCTCCCCTTTGTCCAGAATCACAAGGCCTGCCCCTGCCACCTGCATCCACCAGCCTGTATTCGGAAATGTAAGAAACGGGGATACAATAGTCATTGCTGCAAATGTAAATACAAAAAACTTTTAACAATAGGGTTAGTACCATTAGGCATTTAGGGTGCAATTTGGGTTTATATTTGTTCAAAATATTTTAAGAATGGTCAGAAAGGCTGGTATGTTGATTTTGATGCTGTTTTATATCACCAGGTCTGTAGCCATAGATGCATCGGTTTCGCACACCCTTTTCTATAAACCCGATCCTGCCCAAACCGGTAAACTGCTGCCTGAACTGGAGGCATACTGGCAAATCAACCCAAAAACGCTGCATTACAACCTCACACCTGAAAAAACAATAGTTGCCCGCATAAAAACCGATATCCTGTTCACCGACAGTTCGGGTATCATCAAAGAAGACCACTACATTCTGCAGACCGTACCCAGAACCAATGTACAGGAACTGAAAACCCACAGTATCCTGGAGTTGCGCAGGTACACCCTTTCGCCCGGCTTCATTCATATGAAACTGGTCATGACCGACCTGAACGACAGTACCAACAAATTTTCTATTACCGACACATTTACAATACCTGCGCCGGCAAATACTGTTTACTTCAGCGGTCTGCAGCTGCTGGACACCATCATCCCTTCATCTGCCCAGACCAATTTCTTAAAAAACGGAGTACAGCAGGTTCCGGAATGTGCCAATTTTCTCGACGACAATAAGCAAACCCTCAACTACTATGCCGAGCGCTACCTGACCTATAAAATTGCTAAAACGGAATACCCCTTGTTTCAAAGGGTCATGATTTCAAAAAATGATGATGAGGCCTACTTTGCCAGTTTCAATAAAAAAGACTCCATCAAAGAAGAATCGTCGGCTAAGGTTTCAGGCAACTTTGCTATCAGCTCTTTACCATCCGGCAACTATACCCTGAGGGTATTGCTCGAAAATAAAAACCATGACCCGATTGCCTCCCAAACCTTGTTTTTCCAGCGCTTCAATAAGCACCCTACGCCCCTCGTTCCGGATACAGCAAAAGCCGTTGCTGCAAAGCCGGCATCCGATACCGGTTTTGAAAAAGTTACTATACTGAACCTGAAAAAAACTTTTATAGCCAAATATTCCATGAGTGAGGTAAGAGCTATACTTAAAATGCTGTTACCTTTCAGCGATGCCGTTGGAACTTCAACTATCCGCAACTTTCTGAAAAAACCCGACGAGTTGTACATGCGGTATTATGTATACAACTACTTCTTAAACATAGACAAGGACGACCCGGAGAAAGCTTGGAAAGAATTCTCGAAAAAAATTGAAAATGTAATTGATCTGTTTTCCAGCCATGGCGTGTCGGGCTATGAAACAGATCGAGGCTTCATTTACCTGCGCTACGGCAAGCCAGATGATATTATAACCGTTGAAAGTGAAAATGGCAGCGTTCCTTATGAAATCTGGCGATACAACCAGCTAACGCAGATCAACCGTAAAGAAATCACAGACGCCTTCTTCCTTTTCTACCGGCAGGTTCAGGGTTTATCCGATTTCAGAATACTTCATTCTTCTGTCGACGGGGAAGCCAAAAACATGAACTGGAGGGGCACACTGTATACTTCAGGAAGCAATCAGGCTTCAAGAGCTGAAGAGTATATCGGCAACAGGTAATCAAGGCCCATAAACCTTAGTGTGCAGCCCCTTTGCCATGTTCGGCATTGGCCCATACATTGTCTATTACCCACTCCATCTGCTCATCCAGTTTTGCTTTGCGTACCCTACAGTTTTCCATAGCGCACAGTCTGCACTGGTAGTCTTTGCAGCCATCTATATGTATAAACAGCTCCACCTGGCTGCCGAATTTAGACTTGATCAGTTTTTCCAGCTGCTGAATTTCATTATCTGCTTCATTAACCGTATAGTACCAGGGCATGGTCATATGGGCGTCCACATGCATCAGGTTGCCATACTGTATCACCCGCAGATTATGCAGGTCTATCCATTGCGGCTTCCTGCTGGCCTGCAGCAGGGCTATCACTTCCTTAAGCAGGGTTACGTCCATTTCATCCATTATGCCCGATATGGAGCGGCGCAGCACTTTATAACCGGTGATCATAATGATACAGGCAAAGCACAGCGCTACAGCCCCGTCCAGCCACTGATACCTGTTTCCGGTAAGTATAATGAGCAGCAACCCGATGATTATCGCTACCGTCGACCAGGCGTCGGTCTGCAGGTGCTTCCCTGCCGACTCCAGTATCATGGAGTTGTTTTTCTTCCCCTTTTTTTCAGCATATTTCCCAGCCAGAAAATTAACACCTCCCGCTGCCGCTACAATCAGCAGGCCCAGGTCCAGCTTCTGCAGCGGATGAGGTGCCAGTAAATGCTGAATAGCCTCAAAAATGATAACAAAACCAGAGAGAACGATCAAAGTACCTTCTACTGCCGATGACAAAAACTCAGCTTTACCATGCCCGTAGGGATGATTGGTATCGCGGGGCATCGCCGCCAGTGTTATGCTGAAGAGGCCCAGGAAACCCGCTATCATGTTTACTATGCCCTCAAGTGCATCGGTAAGCACGGTAACAGACCCTGTAAGGTACCAGGCAAATATTTTTGCCAGAAACAAGACCACTGAAAGTAAGGCTATATTACGCTGAATGGTTACTGGCTTCATGAATAATTATGAACCGGTAAAGGTAGTACTAATTCGCCCTCCTTTTTTGAGTTGATATTTAAAACAGACATTACATGGATCACAAATAAGTAGCCCTAAAAAATCAAAATTCCTGTGTTTTCACCAAATAAATACTATATAAAATCAAAAATATTGGAATTAATGTTGTTTTTCCAATTTTTACACTACTTTTGTGTAAATTACTTACTATGCAAATCGGCATAAAAACCATCACTGGAATTATTCTTTTCACTATCCTGCTTGCCTTCCGGCAGCAGTGCACCGCTCAGGATACCTCAGGCTTGCTTTACCCCTCTGCAATACTGGTTCAGCTGAATTCTGAACACAACCGCATTGAGGCCCTAACCAGGTCACGGCAGTACAAAAAACTGGAAGAAGTAAAACAGGATGCCGCAGAAGTGATAAAACGGTTTAAACTCGACTTTCATGATCATTTCAACTATTGCACCGTATACTACTACATGGATACAAACATAGCGCTCATTAAAAAGAAAATGTTCGATGGCATTTTGATGGATTCAGATGGGCTGCTGGTAAAAAACCCGGTCATTAACAGCAAAAATGAGGATTATTTTATCGCCTTTTACGGCTACCCGGTATCGCAGCCAAGCAACAACGAATTACAGACCGACACCTCACTATATCAATATGACCCTCAGCAACCATTCGGCAGAGGCCTCGTAATCCTGAACGATAAATTCCTTCAAGTGACTTATTATTATAAATTGGGCCTGGACGAAATTGGGTTAGGGAGAAATAAATCAATCAAAAAATATAGTTACCGTTCCCGGAATTTCGAAATTGAGTATTATCCTTTTGCTTATTTATTCAATAAGAACTTAAAAGAAAGAAGTAACAGAAGACACTTGCACATAAATCCGGAAGACCCCAAATAAAAATAGTACTGTAGCAACAATTAAATTAAAAAATACAGCTCTGAAAGAGCGAAATATAATAGCCGGGGGTGAAGCCCACGGTATAAAAAACAGCGAATACAAGCCCTGAAGGGCAATGTCGTTAAGTTAAGGATTATTGAAAACTCAAACAGCTCTGAAAGAGCGATATATAATAGCCGGGGGTGAAGCCCACGGTATAAAAAACAGCGAATACAAGCCCTGAAAGGCAATGTCGTTAAGTTAAGGATTATTGAAAACTCAAACAGCTCTGAAAGAGCGATATATAATAGCCGGGGGTGAAGCCCCCGGTGCAAAAATCATCGAATACAAGCCCTGAAGGGCAATGTCGTTA
>Ga0214164_1001427_pt1 | contig 13507 bp, 11 predicted proteins | sample TroBogepilimnion_13_FD_153003 | JGI IMG/M metagenome (GOLD analysis project Ga0214164, IMG submission 153003) | Freshwater microbial communities from Trout Bog Lake, WI - Practice 03JUN2009 epilimnion v4 | ecosystem: Environmental > Aquatic > Freshwater > Lake > Epilimnion/Euphotic zone ...
TTATTTGAACGCAATCCTCCAAACTACTCTACCTCTTAACAACGAGAGTTTAATAATTCTACGAGAAGAAACTAGAAATTATCAATCAAGAGCAGGGACAAGTTTCTGGTGGACTATTTTTTTCATAATAACATCAAATGTAGTTTGGGCTCTTTTGACAGGATTCGCAAAAATAAAACACGTTCGAAAGAAAAACGCCCTATAATAGCTAGGGGTTCGTTGCGGCTGCAAGCCGAACAATGAACCCTCTGTTGAATCTTTCGACAGGCTCAAGACAGGCTACACTGATTCCATTCACACTATGAATTTACCGACAAGTTTTTAGAGTAAATTTCATGAGACAAATGCGCCTCTTTTGAGACAAGAATAGTAGTCATGAATTGATGAAGACGGAGTAGGATTATTTTTATATATTTGTTTACGATAATCTAAAAATGCGCAGCTTTGAGTTGGGTAAATTTATGAGTTAGTGGTAATACTATGCAAAATCAATAGATTTTATTGAAATATGAAAACTTATTACATCAAAAGAAATATTAAAAGATTACTAATAGCATTGTTTTTTGGTGTATTCTTAACAGCTAGTCTTGGAATAATTCTCCTTTTAAGTTACAATGGAAGTTTAGATAATCATTATAGCAAAATCAGACTTATAATTGGTTTAAGTTTTACTTTACTAAGCATTTTTTTGTTTTTAAAAATCCTAAATTATTTTTCAATAATAAAAATTGACAAAACAAACATTACAATAATTTCAATTTTCAAAACTAAAGTTTATCCAATTGATAAATTTGAGAAAATTATTCTTTTAGAAATCACAGAATATTGTGGAGCACTAACGGACAGAACTAGTATTACAATGAAAAGTGGTGAAAAATTAGATTTATATTCATTCAAATATTCTAATTTCTCTGAATTAAGAAAGTTTCTTGCAATTTTAAATGGGGAAAGTATTGTCCCAGAAGAATTGGATGAAAATGACACCAAAAAAGAAAGAAATTTTAAAAGTATCAAATTCAACGATAGTCATATAATTTCTTTTACAGGAATAACTTTTTATATTTTTATTGGCGCTTTGTTTTTCGGGATTTTTAAAAATGGATACTTTAAAAGCGACTATTTTGAAATATTGTTTGCCTTGATAGTAATAGTTCAAATTTTTTCGGGTAATATGAATTATTTTATATTAACTGAAGAATTTTTAATAATTAAAAACAGCATAAAGTTTTGGAAAAAAGACATTCATAAACTAAGTAATATTAAATCAATAGACATTAATGAATATTATAGACAATCAGGAAAAAGTGTTGTAATTAAAACATATGATTACAAAGTTAAAGAATACTCCTCAGACAATTTATGGCGAAAAACTTGGATTGAATTCAAAGAAAATATTGTGAATATGGATATAACCGTAAAAGACAATAGTAAGTTTCCAACAAGGCGAATCATATATTAAAAGTACTACTGTCTAAAGCTAGGGGTTCTTTGCGGCTGCAAGCCGAACAATTAGCCCCCCAGCTGGTCCCAGCATTATCGTGCATTGCTAGCGCAAGCGTCACGCTTGTGATCAAACAAAATAAAACTAGAATCCAAATCATAATGGTGTGATTTTTTTTGATAGATTTGTTTGACCTTGATCTAAATAAATAGAATTGAACCCAATATGGGATTTGCATTACTAAAAATATTTAGTGCTGTTCAATTTTCAACATTGGTTATTAGTCGTTGAACATTTATAAACTTGAAATAAAGAACAAGGAATTTTGAATGTTGAAGTTTTTAGGAATGATAAACTGATAACAGACAACTCACAACTCACAACTTCCAACCCACAACCACGCTATATAAAATTATTTTCCTACTTTTAACCTCTTATTAAAAACAAGTAGTTACAATGAAGAAATTATTTTTTATAATCGTGAGCACTATGAGCATCGCCGCATCAGCACAACAATTATTATCGCCAGAAGGGCTTTGGAAACTAGGACGTGTATCCGTCATCGGAATGTCTAAAGATGGTAAATCTGTCGTTTATAAAGTTGCCATTCCAGACATGGTAGCCAATAAACTAAACAGCAAGTTCTATACTATTCCTGTAACAGGAGGGGCTGCCACCGAAGTCAAAGACACCAAAGACTTGGTTACTGATAAAAATGTGTCGGCAGATGGCAAGTTCATACTTACCACCGAAGAAGTAAAGACAGAAAACGTATTGGGTAAAGATTACTATCCAAGCCTTCCCAACTCCAACGTACAAATCTACAATGGGCTGGATTATCGCCATTGGGACACGTGGAATAACGGAACGCACAACCACGTTTTCTATGGTGAAAACAAAGAAAAAGGTGCTACTACCGACATCATGAAAGGCGAACCGTTTGACAGTCCGCAGAAACCTTTTGGTGGCGATGAAGATTATATCTGGTCCCCATCGGGCAAAAGTATCATCTATGTTTCCAAAAAGAAATTCGGAACGGAATATGCTATTTCTACCAACACCAATTTGTATGAGTACAATTTAGATACCAAAGAAACCAAAAACCTAACCGAGAACAACTTGGGTTATGATACCAATCCTGCTTTTTCACCTAGTGGTGATTTGACTTGGTTGCAAATGAAACGCGATGGTTATGAAGCCGATAAAAACGACATTATCGTTCGCTTTAAAGGCATCGACATGAATTTGACTGCCAGTTATGATGGTACCGTAGAGAGTTTCAAATGGAGCAAAGACGGAAAGAAAGTGTATTTCTTATCACCAGTTGACGGTACGCAACAATTGTTTGAAGTGAATTTTCCGGGGGTAACTAAAATAGCTATCACTGTAAAACAAGTAACTTCGGGTGACTTTGATGTGCACGATATTGTAGATATCACTGGTGATACCGCAATTTTGACTAGAAACGACATGAACCATGCCTTAGAAATCTATTCGTGCAATTTGAAAAAGAATACTTGGACCCAATTGACCAAAGTAAACGATGAAGCGTATAGCAAACTGTCGTTACCTAAATACGAAAGAAGATATGTTACCACAACTGATGGTAAAAAGATGTTGGTTTGGGTGATTCTTCCTCCGAATTTCGATACCTCTAAAAAATATCCAACCCTTTTATATTGTCAAGGAGGACCACAATCGCCTTTGACACAGTTCTATTCATTCCGTTGGAATTTTTCTTTGATGGCGTCACAAGGGTATATTGTGGTGGCACCAAACCGCAGAGGAATGTATGGTCATGGGCAAGCTTGGAACGAGCAAATCTCTAAAGATTGGGGTGGTCAAGTAATGGACGACTATCTTTCGGCAATTGACGATGTAGCGAAAGAAAGTTATGTAGACAAAGCCCGTTTGGGATGTGTGGGCGCGAGTTATGGTGGGTATTCTGTGTTTTATTTAGCCGGGATTCACAACCATAGATTTAAAACATTCATCGCTCATGATGGGGTTTTCAATACACAAAGTATGTTTGGTACTACCGAAGAAGTATTCTTTAACTATTGGGACTTTGGAGGTAATTATTGGGATAAGAATAATGCGGTGGCACAAAAAGCGTACACTACTTTCAACCCAATTAACTATGTTGATAAATGGAATACTCCTATCTTAATCATCCAAGGAGGAATTGATTTCCGTGTGCCTATCGGACAAGGACAGGAGGCTTTTCAAGCGGCGCAATTGCGTAACATTAAAAGTAGATTGTTATACTTTCCAGAAGAAAACCACTGGGTGCTGAAACCACAAAACGGAATGGTTTGGCAAAGTGAATTCTACAAATGGTTAAAAGAAACTTTGTAAATAATACATTTTGATAAAGAAGTCGTTTAAACTTTTTTCAATTGGCTGCAAAATTGTATTTATATCCCATATTTCAGCTTTTTTTAATTCCGTAGCACCACTATGCAATGGAAAAAAGCTAAAATCTGAAACAAAAACCTAAATTTTTCGCTTCAATCAAAAAAGTTTAAACGACTTCAAACAAAAACTCCCAAAAAGCTATTGGCTCTTTGGGAGTTTTTTTATGTTTGTTACTGATGTTTATTCTTCTAAAGCATTCCATCCACGAGCTTTCAATGGAATTTTAGTATCCGCTCTCGTGATTAAATGTATGCCTTCGCTTTCGCGTACAATATGTCCGATTACTGTAAAGTTAGGATTGGCTTTTATCTTATCAAAATCCTCCATTGTGATGGTGAACAGCAATTCATAATCTTCACCGCCATTTATAGCAACGGTAGTAGAATCGATATTGAATTCCTCACACACATTGATAAACTGCGGATCTACTGGAATCTTTTCTTCGTATAAATTGCAACCCACTTTGCTTTGTTTGCAAAGATGAATAATCTCTGAGGACAATCCATCCGAAATGTCAATCATTGCTGTGGGTTTCAATTCTAGTTTTTCTAATAACTCTCTGATGTCGTGACGCGCTTCCGGTCGCAATTGACGTTCTATTAAATAGGTATAGGCATCCAAATCGGGTTGGTTGTTTGGGTTTACCTGAAACACTTGTTTCTCGCGTTCCAACACTTGCAATCCCATATACGCCGAACCTAAATCGCCAGTTACTACCAGCAAATCATTTTCTTTGGCACCACTTCGATAAATGATATCTTCTTCGTTGGCTTCTCCAATAGCCGTAATCGAAATGATTAGGCCTTTTTGAGACGAAGTCGTGTCGCCACCAATGACATCTACGTTGTAGAATTTAGAGGCTAAGGTAATTCCGTCGAACAATTCTTCCAAAGCTTCCAAAGGAAAACGATTAGAAACCGCCACGGAAACGGTAATTTGAGTAGGCTTAGCATTCATCGCACAAATGTCAGAAACATTGACCACTACGGCTTTATAACCCAAATGACGCAACGGCATATAGGATAAATCAAAATGTACGCCTTCAATCAATAAATCAGTTGACACGACTACTTTCTTATCTTTAAAATCTAAAACAGCAGCATCGTCACCAATACTCTTTAGTGTTGAGGTGTTTTTTACATCAAAATTTTTAGTCAAATGGTCAATCAAACCAAATTCGCCCAATTGAGAAAGGGAGGTACGTTGCGGATTTTTATCTTCTATCATATTGTAACTGTTGCAAAGTTTAAGGTTGCAAAGGTACAATGTTTTTTAACCACAGATTAACTGATTTCCAATGATTTTTTCGCATCTTTATGGTGCAAAACGATTCCCATGGAAAACAGAAAAATTGTTACACTTACACTTAATCCCTCCTTAGATAAATCCACCCATTTCACAGGATTAGTTCCTGAACAGAAGATGCGATGCGAAAATCCAAGATATGATGCTGGCGGAGGAGGAATCAATGTGTCTAAAGCCATTGCTAAATTAGGAGGAACTTCCACATGTGTTTATACTTCTGGAGGCCCAATAGGTGAGATGGTAACCAAAATACTCCAACAAGGAGGCATCGAAAATGTGGCTATAAAAACCAAAAACTGGACGCGAGAAAACTTTATTGCTTTTGATAATGCTACTAAGGCACAATATCAATTTGGATTTCCAGGGCATGCCTTTTCAGAAGATGAGAAAGAGGCTATACTTAAAACTATTAAAGAATTGCCCTCCGATTATTTAGTCATCAGCGGCAGTATGAATGAAGGATTGCCCACCGATTTTTATCTAAAGATAGCCGAAGTAGCCAAAATATCAGGTACAAAAGTCATTGTAGACACTTCGGGGGAAGCCTTACAGAAAGTGTTGGAAGCAGGGATTTATTTAGCCAAACCCAACATAGGGGAATTAGCCAAACTAATAGGCGTGGAGCGTCTGGAATTGAGCGAAGTAGAAAAAGCTGCAAAGACTTTATTAGAAAAAGGATATGCTGAAATCATTGTGGTTTCGCTTGGAGCATCAGGAGCCATTTTAGTCACAAAAGATGTAACGGAATTTGTAGCGGCGCCACAAGTAGAAAAGAAAAGTACTGTTGGAGCAGGCGATAGTATGGTAGGCGGAATGGTTTGGGCATTATCGCAACACAAAACATTGAAAGAAGTCATACAAATAGGAGTTTGCTGTGGCACAGCAGCCACCATGAATGAAGGTACTCAACTTTTTAAGGTAGAAGATGTGGAGCGGTTGTTGGAGGAGATGCAAAAATAAAACCCAACAACTTTCGCTATTGGGCTTCTCTATATTCTCTTTTCTAAAATCTAATCATTCAATTTCAACACCGCCATAAAGGCTTCTTGCGGAATTTCTACATTCCCTACTAAACGCATTCTCTTTTTCCCTTTTTTCTGTTTTTCAAGTAATTTTCTTTTTCTCGAAATATCACCACCATAACATTTTGCGGTAACGTCTTTACGTAAGGCTTTTATGGTTTCACGAGCAATAATTTTGGCTCCAATAGCTGCTTGAATTGGAATATCAAATTGCTGTCTTGGGATTAATTCTCTTAATTTCTCGCACATTTTTTTACCAATGTTGTAGGCATTACTTTCGTGTATTAATGCCGAAAGCGCATCTACTGATTGTGCATTTAATAGCACATCTAGTTTTACTAATTTGGATTCTTTCATTCCAATTGGAGTGTAATCAAAAGAAGCATATCCTTTAGAAACTGTTTTCAATCGGTCATAAAAATCAAATACAATTTCTGCTAATGGCATATCAAAATTCAATTCAACTCGTTCTGTTGTTAAATAGGTTTGATTGGTGATTACCCCCCGTTTTTCTATACACAAACTCATTACGTTTCCAACAAAATCGGATTTAGTAATGATGGTCGCTTTAATATAAGGTTCTTCTACTCTATCTAATCGAGAAGGTTCTGGCAAGTCGGATGGATTGTTTACTACAAATCCAACAGTTGGTTCTTTTTTGGTATAGGCTAAATAGGAAACGTTTGGAACTGTAGTAATAACAGTCATATCATATTCGCGTTCCAATCGTTCTTGGATAATTTCTAAATGCAACATTCCTAAGAACCCACAACGGAAACCAAATCCTAAAGCGGCAGAACTTTCAGGTGTAAAAACTAACGAGGCATCGTTCAATTGCAGTTTTTCCATTGAAGCGCGCAAATCTTCATAATCTTCTGTATCAACAGGATAAATTCCTGCAAACACCATTGGTTTTACGTCTTCAAAACCATGAATCATATTGGTTGTTGGCGTTTTAGCATCGGTAAGTGTGTCGCCCACTTTTACTTCTTTTGCTTCCTTAATTCCGGAAATCAAATACCCAACATCCCCTGTAGAAATTACGTTCTTAGGCACCTGATTTAGTTTTAGAGTCCCTACTTCATCAGCAAAATATTCATTGCCAGTCGCCATGAATTTTATTTTTTGACCTTTTTTAATTTCACCATTTTTCACGCGGAAAATAACTTCAATTCCACGAAATGGATTGTAATGAGAATCAAAAATCAAAGCTTGAAGCGGTTCCTCTTTATTTCCTTTAGGAGCCGGAATTTTTTCAATAATGGCTGCTAAAATATTTTCCACACCAAAACCAGTTTTCCCGGATGCGTGAATAATATCTTCTAATTTGCAACCCAATAAGTCAATAATATCATCACTAACTTCTTCAGGATTAGCACTTGGCAAGTCCACCTTGTTTAAAACAGGAATAATTTCCAAGTCATTTTCTAAAGCTAAATACAAATTAGAAATAGTTTGCGCTTGAATACTTTGTGCAGCATCAACAATCAAAAGAGCCCCTTCACAAGCGGCGATTGAACGAGAAACTTCATACGAAAAATCTACATGTCCAGGAGTATCAATAAGGTTTAAGATATAATCTTCCCCTTTGTATCGATATTCCATTTGAATGGCATGACTTTTAATGGTAATACCACGTTCGCGTTCCAAGTCCATGTTGTCTAGCAATTGTGCTTTTTCTTCACGAGCGGTAACGGTTTGAGTAGCACCAAGAAGTCGGTCAGCAAGTGTGCTTTTTCCGTGATCAATGTGTGCAATAATGCAAAAATTTCTAATGTTTTTCATTCTTGTCTTCTATCATTTTTAGCGAATGCGTACGCATTTAATCCGCAAATATAAGGTAAAGTTTTGAAATTAATTTTTTTAAAAATAGCAAGGAATGAAGAAAAGTTGAGACGATATGAGCCTTAATCTCTTGATGTGTCAAAATATTACGTTCTAAATTTTCTATCTTTGCTCAAAATTATAGCAATGCCCAAAATTGGCAACATAGAATTACCTGATTTCCCTTTATTACTTGCTCCAATGGAAGATGTGAGTGATCCACCTTTCCGCAGATTGTGCAAGCTTCATGGTGCGGATTTAATGTATTCAGAATTTATTTCTTCGGAAGGATTGATTCGTGATGCCATTAAAAGTCGGATGAAATTAGATATCTTCGATTACGAGAGACCTGTTGGTATCCAAATATTTGGAGGAGATGAAGAAGCGATGGAAATGTCAGCTAGAATTGTTGATGCTGTTCATCCTGATTTGGTTGATATTAATTTTGGTTGTCCGGTAAAAAAAGTGGTTTGTAAAGGCGCAGGCGCAGGTGTTTTAAAAGATGTTGATTTGATGGTGCGTTTGACTAAATCGGTTATCAAAGGGACCAATCTTCCGGTTACTGTAAAAACTAGACTTGGTTGGGATGAAAATTCAATAAATATTGACGAGGTTGCTGAGAGGTTGCAAGATATTGGGGTGCAGGCGTTGACTGTTCACGCCAGAACACGTGCTCAAATGTATAAAGGTCATTCCGATTGGTCCCATATTGAACGAGTAAAGAACAATCCTAGAATTACTATGCCTATTTTTGGAAATGGAGACATTGACTCCCCAGAAAAAGCTTTAGAGTATAAGAATAAATTTGGCCTTGACGGAATGATGATTGGTCGTGCTGCCATTGGTTATCCATGGATTTTTAATGAGATTAAACATTATTTTGCCACGGGCGAAAAGTTAGCTCCGCCCACTATGAAAGATCGGGTAGAAGCGGCAAGAAATCATTTGACTTGGTCAATGGATTGGAAAGGAGAGCGTCTTGGAATAGTAGAGATGCGTCGTCATTATACCAATTACTTTAAAGGCATTTCAAATTTTAAAGAACACCGATTGCGATTGGTTACCCTTGAAGACCCCGAAGTTTTGTTCAATTTATTGGATGAAATTCAAGAAATGAAATCTATGCTACTTATCAAGTAGTTTAATCAAATACACTTTTACTTGCTCTACTGCTGGCAATAAGACTGGCTGCAAATCCTAAAAGCATAATTGTTCCAAAAACTATTGCAATGTTTTCTAAAGAAAAGACAACGGGATAGGCTAATGATTGGGTAATCATTATCAGTTGAAATTGTTGTTGCGCTAGTACGATAATAGATCCTACTATCAATCCTATAATTCCGCCGATGGCGCACAAAAGAGTTCCTTGAAATAAAAATATCTTTTTTAAATTTTTAGGTTCCGTTCCTAAATAATACAGGGTTTTTAAATTTTCTCTTTTGTCCAAAACCATCATTATTATTGCTCCTGAAAAGGCGAATAATATCATGATAATGACAAGGGTAAAGATGAGATAAATAGCGACATTTTCCGTATTCAACATTTTATATAAAGTAGCGTTTAATTCGGCACGAGTTTTAACGCTAACTTTATTGTTGAGTATTTTTTGAATTTGCCCAATTACTTCAGTTTGGTTCGCGTTGGGTTTTGTTTTTATTTCAATTCCTGAAATTTGAGAAGGTTTGTATTCCAATAATTCTTGAACCAATACTAAATCTGCAAAGACATATTTTGAATCTAATTCTTCACTAATGGCATAAATTCCAACTGGAATTAAGCTGGATTTATTAAAAGCTTCTTCTGGATTATCTATGTTCCCTTTGCCAGGTTTTGGCACGTAGGTTTCAAAGGGATTGTTAAAGTCGAATAATCCCATTGATAATTTTTCTGAAATTCCATATCCAACGACACATTGATACGTATTGGGCTTTATCCATTGTCCATTAAAAAGTTTTTCGGAAGCTTTGTTAACTTTAACAAAGTTTTGGTCCACTCCTTTCAGGTATGCTACCTGTTGTTTTCCTTTAAAAGAAAAAAGAACTCTCTCTTCTATAATCTTACTAAAATCAGCGATGCCCTTAACGGTTTTTATTTGTTTTTCCTGTTCGGGTGAAATGGTAAATGATTTTCCTGATATTGGATTTGCTTTTAAATCAGGGTCAAAATCATTTGAAAAGGAGAGGCTAAACTCTCTTAATCCACTAAAAACAGAAAGCACTATAAACAATGCCATTGCTCCAATTACAATTCCTCCAGAAGCTATTCGAGTAATGATATTGATAGCATTATTCTTGCTTTTACTGAAGATGTAGCGTTTGGCTATGTAAAGCGGAAAATTCACTTACGATTTCTTGCGTTTTTCTAAAAGGTCTCTGTTTTCAATTGGATTTTCTTTTCCCGCTAAGGCGTTATCAATTTTCTCGATATAATCTAGTGAGTCATCGATATAAAAAGAAAGATTTGGCACCTTACGCAATTGTAACTTTACGCGTTGAGATAAGTCGTGTTTTATTAAAGGAGCATTTGATTTGACTGCTTCTAATATTTCTTGAGCTCTATCTTGAGGGAATACACTAATATATACTCTTGCCACTCCTAAGTCTGTAGTAACAATCACTTTAGAAACCGAAATTATCAAATTTGTAAGTCCGTTTTTTCTCACTTCACCTTGAAGAATATCTACTAAATCATTTTGTAGAACCCCTCCTATTTTTTTCTGTCTATTTGTTTCCATTTGGCAAAAATACAATTTTATGTTTAAATAGTTGCGGCTTATGCTGGTTATGATAAAAATCATTAGTTACCCTGATTGAGAATTATTAACTTTGTTTTCTTATTAAGTGTACAAAAAACTATTTAAAGAGATGAGAAAAATAGAACATATAGGGATTGCAGTCAAAAGTCTTGAAACATCCAATCTGCTTTTTGAAAAATTATTTGGTGTTCCTGCCTACAAACAAGAAGAAGTTGCTAGTGAGGGTGTGAAAACCTCTTTCTTTATGAATGGTCTCAATAAAATAGAATTGTTGGAAGCAACCCATTCAGAAAGTCCAATTGCAAAGTTTATTGACAAGAAAGGGGAGGGTATTCATCATATCGCTTTTGATGTAGCTGATATTATTTCAGAAATGGAGCGACTAAAAGGAGAAGGGTTTGTTTTATTAAATGAGGTTCCCAAAAAAGGAGCTGATAATAAATTAGTCGCTTTTTTGCATCCAAAAGGTACAAATGGAGTATTAATAGAACTTTGTCAAGAAATCAATTAAAAATAGTTGCATCAAAAAAAAAATAGTGGTAATATTGCAACCTCTTAACTGGTCCTATAGCTCAGTTGGTTAGAGCACCTGACTCATAATCAGGTGGTCCCTGGTTCGAGCCCAGGTGGGACCACTTCAAAATCAAAGCCTTACAGAAATGTAGGGCTTTTTTGTTGGGTTAAATTGTGCTTTTGGGGTGAAAAAACTAATTACATGCTATATTAATTGTCATAAAAAAAACCCGTTCTGAAAGAATGGGTTTTTAAAGTATCTATTATAATAGATTATGCTTCAAAAGGAATAATAGAAACAAACGACTTATCACCTGCTTTTTTCTGAAATTTCACAACTCCATCAACTCTTGCATGTAAAGTATGATCTTTACTAATGTAAACGTTTTCACCTGGATTGTGTTTTGAACCTCTTTGTCTTACGATAATGTTTCCAGCAATTGCAGCTTGACCACCATATATCTTAACGCCTAAACGTTTAGAATGTGATTCTCTACCATTCTTCGAACTACCGACACCTTTCTTGTGAGCCATGATGTTTTGTTTTTATATGTTAATTACTCTTGATTATCTGTTTTTTTAGCTTTTTTAGGAGCTGCTGCTACTTCTTCTTCCGTTACTTTTTCTGCTTTAGGAGCTTTAGCTTTTTTAGGAGTTGCTACTTCTTCAACAGTTTCAACAACAGGAGCTACTTCTTTTTTAGGAGCTGCTTTCTTTCCACCCGTAGCACTAATTCCTTCAATAAGAATTTGTGTTAAATACTGACGGTGACCGTTTCTCTTTTTGTAACCTTTTCTTCTTTTCTTTTTGAAGACAATTACTTTATCACCTTTTAAGTGTTGTAACACTTTGGCTTCTATTGAAGCACCTTCTATAGCTGGGGCGCCTAAAGTAATGTTACCATTGTCATCTAATAAAAGAACTTTGTCAAAAGAAACTTTTGAACCTTCTTCATTAGTTAAACGGTGAACATAAACCTTTAAGTCTTTGCTTACTTTAAATTGTTGCCCTGCTATCTCTACGATTGCGTACATAACAAATTTGTTTAGTTAATTTTTTTAAGGTTGCAAATATACAAATAAATTTTTCTCTTACAACCCTATGTGTAAAAAATTTTAACTAAAAATCAGTTCGTTAGATTTTTAATTGTATTCTACTAAATCAATGTTATTGAAATGAATAAAAAATATACATTTGCGTAACGAAAAATACAATTAGACTACTAATTGTCCTATCAACTAAAATATAAATAGTTTTTATGAAAAAATCTTTAATCGCTTTAAGTCTAATGCTTATGCTAGGAGGAACCGCTCACGCCCAAAAGGTCGCTTTTGAGGAGTATGATTTAGCCAATGGGTTACATGTTATTTTACATAACGATCCATCTGCACCCGTTGTAATAACTTCAGTTATGTACCATGTTGGGGCTAAAGATGAACAACCAGATAGAACTGGATTTGCTCACTTTTTTGAACACCTTTTATTTGAAGGTACAGAAAATATAAAACGTGGTGAATGGTTTAAAATTGTTTCTTCGAATGGTGGAGTGAACAATGCTAACACTACAGATGATAGAACTTATTATTTTGAAGTATTCCCTTCTAATAGTCTACAACTTGGTTTGTGGATGGAATCTGAACGAATGATGCACCCTGTGATTAATCAAATAGGTGTAGATACTCAAAACGAAGTCGTTAAAGAAGAAAAAAGAAAAAGCTATGACAACAGACCTTATGGTCAATTAATTCAAGAAGTAAAGAAAAACATCTTTGTTAAGCATCCTTATCGTTGGACAACTATTGGTTCAATGGCTCATTTAGACGCGGCAAAGTTAGAAGAGTTTCAAGCGTTTAATAAAAAATTCTACATTCCTAATAATGCTGTTTTAGTAGTAGCTGGGGATATTAGTAATCCTTCACAAACGAAACAATGGATTGAACAATATTTTGGTTCGATAAATAAACAACCTGCCATAGTTAGACAAAAATTTGTGGAAGATCCTATTACAAAACCTATCATCGCTACTTTTGAAGATGCAAACATTCAAAAACCAATGATGATTACGGCTTATAGAACTCCGTCAATGAAAACACGTGATGCAAGAGTATTAGATTTTATTTCTACTATTTTGAGTGACGGAAAAAGTTCTCGTTTGTATAAAAAAATAGTTGACGATAAAAAAATGGCTTTACAAATTGGAGCATTTAATAACAGTCAAGAAGATTATGG
>Ga0214164_1001430_pt1 | contig 13501 bp, 7 predicted proteins | sample TroBogepilimnion_13_FD_153003 | JGI IMG/M metagenome (GOLD analysis project Ga0214164, IMG submission 153003) | Freshwater microbial communities from Trout Bog Lake, WI - Practice 03JUN2009 epilimnion v4 | ecosystem: Environmental > Aquatic > Freshwater > Lake > Epilimnion/Euphotic zone ...
AGGCAGGCCCGACCTGCTTAGCGGCAACCTTGGTAAAGAAGAACTGGCAGCCATGCTCTTTGATTCTCTGCAGTCGAAAATAAAGAACCTTCCTGATTATGTCATTGTCTATCCCGGACATGGCGCTGGCTCGGCTTGTGGCAAAAATATAAGTTCCGAGTCGTCATCCACCATAGGCGAGCAGAAGGCCAATAACTATGCGCTGCTTGCAACTGAGAAACAAGCATTCATTCAGGCAGTTACTTCTGAACTACCGGTGATTCCAGCCTATTTTTTCAAAGATGCAGTAATTAATAAAAAAGGTTGCCTTCCCTATGAAGAGGTAATGAAAAACAATCTCCGGCCACTGACAGTAAATGAATTTAAAGCTATAAAAAGTGACGGAGCCCTTGTACTTGACACAAGAGACCCGATGGATTTTGCTGCAGGATTTATAAAAGGAGCATTAAATATAGGCCTGAACGGAGATTTTGCCATTTGGGTTGGCACACTGGTAGACACTGATGCAAGGATGATACTGGTTACTGCTCCTGGAAAAGAAAAAGAAGCTGTTGAAAGATTGTCAAGAATAGGGTATGAGCGGGTAGATGGTTATCTGGAAGGAGGTATCACTGAATGGTTTGCAGCCAAATTGCCTTACGACAATATCATGACCTTTGATAGTAAGGAATGTGAAACCCTTCTGCAGACCGAAGATTATAATCTGCTGGATGTGCGCAACAGGATGGAAGTTGCCAAACACAGAATGGCGGGTTCGTTTCATATCCCTCTAAACATTCTGAAAAGCAAATATACTATGTTGGAAAAAGAAACCAAATGGCTTATATATTGCGCCGGCGGATACAGATCAATGATCGCTGCTTCATTTCTAATGTCAAAAGGTTTCCATTTTGTTGGCAGTATAGAGGGTGGTATTAAAGAAGTTATTGCCCATTCACCCCAGTTGCTGGAGATAGAAATGGAGCAGCAATAACTGGCGGATTTCAATATGAGGCACCCTGCTATAGCTCCAAATTATTTCCTGATTTCACCTGTTTCTTGCAGCAGTTCAAAAATATTTTATCCTTTATTTCCTGTTACAGCTAAAAGAAAGGATAGATATCGCCTATAAAAAACAACGAACTATGGTATTATTCTTTAATATAGAGTTGGCGCCGATGCATTACCCGATGCATTACCAGCAATAAATAGGGAATAAACAATTGCTGAAAATGCCCGCTTATTGCCACCGTTAGGCAATTGGTTTACCTTTGAAATAAAAAAACATGGAATTTGCCCAACTTGATCTGAACAAAATTTATTCTTACACTGGTTATTAAAAATGGAAACGGGTAGTTTTTTCTGATGAAAAAACACTTCTTATTTATACGCTTAACAATGGGAAATTTATTCCTTCGCGGTTGTTGGTTAAACGTGATGTTGTTACTTCTGAAATATTAACAGGTTTAAAACTCGGTTTATCTGAAATTTTTCCTGCTTATGACAATGAATAAGGAATATTAAATTCAATCCTTGTTTTTTGTCTATTTACTTACTTTTGCTCCTTAATTACTTAATATCTGATACAAAATGCTGCAAGACATAAAAATACTCAATGAGAAAGAAACCCGTGGTGGTTTCGGCGAAGGTATACTCGAAGCGGGCCGACGCAACCCGAATGTGGTAGCGCTGACTGCCGACCTTGCGGGTTCTCTTAAACTGAATGCCTTCATAAAGGAATTTCCCGACCGTTTCGTTCAGTGCGGTATTGCTGAAGCCAATATGATAGGCGTTGCAGCGGGGTTAACCATCGGTGGTAAAATTCCTTATACTACCACTTTTGCCAATTTCTCTACCTCGCGCGTTTACGACCAGATCCGGCAGAGTGTAGCTTACAGCGGCAAAAATGTAAAAATATGCGCCTCTCATGCCGGTCTCACCCTTGGTGAGGATGGCGCAACCCACCAGGTGCTGGAAGATATAGGCATGATGAAAATGCTGCCGGGTATGACTGTAATAGTACCCTGCGATTTCAATCAGACCAAAGCCGCAACAATTGCCATAGCTGAATATGAAGGTCCTGTTTATCTGCGTTTCGGAAGGCCCAAGTGGCCAAACTTTACTGCCGAAGACCAGAAGTTTGAAGTGGGCAAAGCACAATTGCTGGCAGAGGGAAGCGATATCTCTATCTTCGCCTGCGGGCACATGGTATGGCTGGCTATAGAGGCAGCAAGGGCGCTGGCTGAAAAAGGCATCTCAGCCGAAGTAATCAATATACACACCATCAAACCGCTCGATGAAGCTGCGGTAGTGGCATCAATTAAGAAAACCGGCTGCATTGTAACTGCTGAAGAACACCAGATCAACGGCGGACTTGGGGACAGCATCGCCAATGTAGCTGCACGAGAATGCCCTGTACCACATGAATATGTAGCCGTAATGGATACTTTCGGCGAAAGCGGAACGCCTGTGCAACTGCTGAATAAATACGGGCTTACAACAGCTCATATTATTGAAGCATCCGAAAAGGCCATTAGCAGGAAAAAAGGCTAGTTTACTTACCGGCCCCTGCAGACAGCCCTTCATTATGCATGTACCATTTTATAGTTGAATAAATGAATCTACCCCAGAAACATTCTAATACCGGTACCTCAATATTTGCGGTAATGAGCGGTCTTGCCAGCCAGTATAATGCCATTAACCTCTCGCAGGGTTTTCCCGATTTCCCGATTGATGAGCAATTGTCTGATTTGCTGGGAAGGGCTGCAAAGGAAGGGCACAATCAGTATGCACCTATGCCGGGTCTCCCCGTCCTCAGGCAAGCGATCGCAAATGACTTTAAGGATCGGTATGGGGTTACTATTGACCCTGATACAGAGATCACTGTTACACCAGGCGCCACTTATGCCATTTACACTGCATTCACCGCCATACTGCAGCCCGGCGATGAGGTAATAGTGCTTGAACCAGCTTACGACAGCTACATTCCAAATATTGAAACAAACGGTGCAACAGCCGTTACAATAGCTCTTTCTGCCCCTGAGTTTAAAGTAGACTGGAATAAGGTGAAAGCAGCTATATCAACCAAGACCAGGGCAATTATTGTTAATACTCCTCACAATCCTACAGGGGCAATCTGGGAAAAAAGTGATTGGGATAGCCTGGCTGGTCTTGTTAGAGATACTGAAATCATTATCCTGTCAGATGAGGTATATGAACAGCTGATTTTTGATGGCAGTAAACATTACAGTGTACTGGAACATGAAGAGTTGAGACAGCGGAGTTTTGTTCTTTACTCCTTCGGTAAGGTATTCAATAATACAGGCTGGAAAATGGGCTACTGTATTGCACCGCCAGCCTACACAGTGGCTTTCCGTCGGATACATCAGTTTCTGGTGTTCAGTGTCAATACCCCTGCTCAGTTTGCCCTGGCACACCACATCAGCAATAACACGGCAATACCTGTTGGCCAGCTGATGCAGCAGAAACGCGACCATTTTTTGTCTTTGCTGTCTCAAACGCCTTTTACTATTTATGAGCCCGCCAGGGGCAGCTACTTCCAGGTGGCTGGCTACGACAGGATCAGTAATCTGCCCGATATGGAATTTGCCCAATGGCTCACGAAGGAATATGGCGTGGCTACGATACCTGTAAGTGCTTTTTATAAAAACAAACAGGATGATCATCTGATTCGGTTTTGCTTTGCAAAAAAAGAAGAAACACTGATAGAGGCGGTAGCAAGGCTCTCAGGTTTAAAAGCTGTGTAATTTAGTGGGTATCTATTTCTGGGAAAATTAATTTTGTTTGTTGATGCAACTGATCAAAAAACTCAGACTAAAACCGGAAAAACCCCTGTGGCTCATCAATGCCCCTGCAGACTGCATTGATATCTTTGCTGATTATAATTTGATAATGAAAACCGGGAAGGTAAAGCCCGCTGATCAATTGATCCTATTTGCCTTCAACTCAGATGATTTATTTCATTTTCTAAGCGCTTCAGAGGACTACATCACACCTCAAACATTGTTCTGGGTATTTTACCCCAAAAAGAGCGGATCCTTTTCTTCCGACCTCGTGCTGATGAAACCCTGGGAGCAGGTATTTAAAATGGGTTTCCGTGGGCAAACCTCTGTTTCTGTAAATAATAAGTGGACCGGATTGCGCATCACTAATGCTTCCCGTGAAAAGCCATCCATCTGCGATCTGCCAATGGAAGAACGCAAAGTGGAGGGAATAGATTTTATAAACCGCACTGCAAAACTGCCTGCTGATGCGCTGACTGCTGTCAATTTGTTCAACGGCATGGCGGCCTGTTTCGATTCATTGTCCTTTACTGCAAAAAAAGAGCATATAATGAATATTTCAGCCGCTAAAAAAGAAGAAACAAGGATTAGAAGGATTAACAAAATGGTCATTGATCTGCAGCAAAAAATGCATACCCCCGGATTGAAAACGAAAACAAAAACGGTTTAAAGTTCCGTCGCAGACGGATCTACCTCTGCAATACTTTCCTTAACTACTGTTGGTTTCCACAATGCCTTCCACTCCAAAGGTGTAAGTGCATCCATCACATCAAAATTCCCGATTTTAGTTCGCCTTAATTCCGAGAGAAAGGCCCCGCAACCCAGCAACTCGCCGAAGTCATTTGCCAACGACCGGATATAGGATCCCGTGCTGCACAAAACCCGGAAACGTACATTTGGCAATTCTACAGATAAGATTTCAAACTCACTGATTGTCACTGGCCTTGGTTCCAGTACTACCTCCATACCCGCACGAGCCAGATCGTAAGATCGTTTGCCATCTCTTTTTATAGCCGAGTGGGCCGGAGGAACCTGCAAAATATCACCGGTTAGTTTTTTTACCGCATCAGCAATTTGCTCAGATGTAATGTGTTCATATGGCCTTGGGTTTTCCGGCACACTTTCCAGATCATATGTCGCTGTGCTTGCTCCCAGCCGGAAAACGCCCGTGTATTCTTTAGGCAACTGCTGGTAACCCGATATCTGCTTGGTCATGGCTCCGGTACAGCAAATCAGCAAGCCCGTCGCCAAAGGGTCGAGAGTGCCGCAATGACCAGTTTTGGCACGGAGCGTAATCTTAATACTGTTTACAGCATCAAATGAAGTCCATTTATAGGGTTTGTCCACTAGTATTACTCCTCCTTTTTTAAGTTCGGCGGGCATTGGTCTTTTTTGCATAGCTGCAAAGGTAGGTATCAGTAAATAACCGGAGCCGTAAAATAATTGAGTGGATTTATTGCTGAAACAAGTCTGAGACAGAATTTTATGGGATTCAAAATTTTGTCTGAGCAACTGGCCGATTTGCATTTAATACAATGAAATGCAATAGATTATAAAGTTTCCAAATCAGCAGCATTGCATTACGACAAAAAATATCTAAAAATATTTTCTCACCGAGGGTTACCTTTTTCCGAAACAGGTATAAACGTGCATAACCAACTAAAAAACGGAATTATGAAATTTGTAAAATTATCAATCGTTGCTCTTTGCCTGGGCGTATTTGTAACTTCTTGCGGCGACAGCAAACCAGCTGATACAAGCGCAACTACTACAACTATGGCTACAACTGAAACTGTAGCTCCAGCTACTTCAGCTCCTAAAGTTGATACCCCAACAGCACCTGCTGCTAAGGTTGATTCAGCTGCTAAAAAGTAATCAACATTTATTGCAAAATAATAAAACCATCCATTCAGGATGGTTTTATTATTTTGGCCAATACCGTGCGGATGTTATAAGAAAAATGGAATTAAAACCAGGATATTAAATTGCAAAACTGCCAATATATGAATTCTATAAAAATATCTGTTCCATCCTTGATGCTCGTAATTTGTCTCTCCTCCTGTGGCAACGGCCAGGGAGAGCGGGTTAAAGCCGACTCCTCAGTAACCAGCTCATCTGTCGGTAATGTTCAACTTCCCGATGCCATTAATACCGATACTACCAGTGCGGCACCCGTGCCATTGAATGATACCACTGCCGTTACTAAGTCAGATACTCAAGCAGTTAATTTTCCCGATGCGGCAAAACAACAGGATGATAATACCACGAAGACTAAGAGATAACTGATTAAAGCCGAAAACACCCCTATAAATTATTTTACAATCAGGGGAGCATGATTATTTACGAATATCCCAATATCAGATGGCCTGTAAAAACATTAATTCCCCGTTTTAAAGCTCAATGCAAAGATCACTTTAGAGAGGGTATCCTGGTTGTAAAATCAATAAGTAACTGAGCTACCCCTGCCACATGATTCAGCGTCAGCTCGGAAGCAACATCAAAAACATCATGGTAATACCCTTTACCGCCATTCGAATAGATAAAGAAAGAAGGCACTCCGGCCTCAGTAAAGAAATAGTGATCGCTGTTCTGCGCTTTACCTCTCTGTTTTATTACCGGAATGTAATGCTGCATATCATTAATCTGCTGCAAAAGCCCGAATTGCCTGGTAAATTCGGTTGCATTCACTACGGTAACCCCATCGGTAGCATCACCCATAATATCAATGTTGGTCAGAAATTTGATATTTGCCAGCGGCACTGTCGGGTGCAACACAAAATACTGCGATCCCAGCAACCCCGGCTCCTCACCACTGAACAGGATAAATAATACCGAATAATGCTGCGGATGTGCTGCAAAGTAAGATGCAAGGTACAACAGCATTGATACTCCGCTGGCATTATCACTTGCACCGGGGAAAAGGGCATCCATTCCCATCATACCCAGGTGGTCGTAATGGCCAGTAAACGCAATAAAAGTGTCTTTCACCTCACCAGGGACAACACCTATAATATTTTCATTTCTTGATTTGGGCATCAGCATCGCTTTTTCATCCACACTAATTTCAGTCAGGATAGTCGGCAGGGCATCCTCTTTCACATAAAACACTGCTGCCTGTATGGCTTTCTCGGCAGTAGTCCATGTTAGTTTGTTTTTCTGTGGTATTATATAGCAGCCTTCCGGCAATACAAGAGCTATCTCCTCAATATGCACACCCAACGCTTTGCACATAGTATCGGTATTAAGCAGCAGATAAGCATTCCCACCATCAAATTGCCGGAAGGCCATTTTCAATCCGTTAATATCTTTTACACTGCCCATATCTATGGTTACGACTTTAAGCTTTTTTCCACTAAAAGAAGGAGAGCCGGCATCAATCAGGTAATCAGCTCCCGCCTTCAGTTCTTTGTCGTTTACACTCAGTTTCATCTTGCCGGGAAAGGTATTTACCGGGAAGTAATAAGGCTGGGTATAGGTATAATTGCCTGGAGCAGGCTTCAGTCCTGATTCTTTAAACCTGCTCTGTAACCAGTTCGATGCAATCTGCCTCCCATCCAATACATAACCCCTGCCATGCATATTATCTGAGCATAGTATTTCGGCCTGTGTGCGAATGAATTTTATTATTGCGTCCGAGTCAGGTTGGGCAAGTGAATTGTCTGCAATTAACAGCAGAACAGCAAGTGCCACCTTAAAGCTTTTATTCATAATTTGGATATTGGATCAAAGCTATAAGTTAATTGCCGGATTTTTTTCATCAATGGCCTCAGTAGTTACATGATGTTAGGGTACCTCATCAGAAAATTCAGGTAAAACTCCCTTTCCCGGCCTTTACTGAACCTGATCTGAAAAACAAGACAATCCAGTATATTCAGGTATGAGACCTCATGTTCACTAATGCAAGCTATAACAAAATTTTCATCGCAGGTTGGACTGAAACACAATGGGAACGTACCCGCTCCTGACCAAAAAAACCACAACGAACATTTGCAATAGGATGCAGTTCAGAACAAATCTTCAATAAGGTCTTTAACATTTATAGTTGAATAATAAGAAAAAAGGGCCGCTTGTGCCGCCCTTTTTTCTTATTATTCAACTGATTTATCAGTTTATAATCACCTTAGCCACATGGCTGCCAGTTGAGGTATTGGCATTGAGCAGGTATATGCCCGCAGCCTCGCCCATCTGTATATCTGTTACCTTATTTGTGGTGGTTGTAAACTCTTTTACTTTCTGGCCTATTACATTGGTAATAGTTACCTGTATTTGTTCATCCAGATCTGAGGTAAGATTCATGTTGAAGCTACCTTTGTTTGGGTTCGGTGCTACTACAAGTTCTTCACTTTGTTTTGCACCAGATCCGTTTACAATCAGGCCACCGCATGAGGCTGGAGATAGTACAGTCATAGGATGTGTGGCATGGCCACTGCCGCAGCTGTTGGTGAGTGTATAGGTAATGGTTACTGCACCTGCCAACACACCTGTTACTGTTCCAGCGCCCGACACAGTGGCAATTGCTGTATTGCTGCTGCTCCAGGTGCCACCGGTTACGGTATGAGTCAGGGTAGCTGAAGCAGATGGACATACACTTGATGACCCGCCAATGGATCCCGCTGATGGGGCTGAGTTAACAGATATCGGCCAGGAAGCTGTAGCTGTACCACAACCATTGGTTACCGAATACCTGATGGTATCCAGTCCTGCCATCACACCGGTAACTGTTCCCCCAGTTACTGAAGCCCTGGTATTGGAGGCGCTCCATATACCGCCTGTTGCAACATCGGTGAGTGTAATAACTGCTCCTGCACAAACGCTGCTCGGGCCAGAAATAGTTCCCGCTGCCGGAGAAACATCTATTGACATAAGGTGTGTTGCTGATACAGATCCGCAGCTTCCTGAAACTGTATAAGATATCGTAGCAACTCCTGTTGCAACACCTGTTACTACTCCTGCTGAAACAGTGGCATTGGCACTGCTGCTGCTCCATACGCCTCCTGCTACCGGATCTGTCAATGTTGCGGTTGACCCAACGCAAACAACCGGTGTTCCGGAAATTGTACCTGCAGTCAATGCTGCACCCACTGTGATCACGTCAGAAGCTGTTGCCGTTCCGCAGGCATTAGTCACAATATATGTTATAGTATCGTTACCTGGCATTACACCTGTTACCAATCCGCCGCTGCTTATTGTTGCGTTGCCATTGCTGGCAGCCCAGACTCCACCTGCTATTGCATCAGTAAGTGTAATATTACCTCCTGCACACAAAGTTGAAGCGCCAGTAATAGTTCCGGCAGCAGCCGTGGTACTTATTGTTACAATATGCGATGTACCAAATGAGCCACAGGCATTGGTTACGGTATAGCTGATGGTATCAGCACCCGGAGCAATTCCGGTTACCACTCCTGAAAGAGAAATAGTGGCATCCGGGTTAGATGCACTCCAGGCACCACCTATGGCCGTATCTGCAAGTGTTATCAGTGTTCCGATACATACGGAGGATGACCCTGTAATTGTGCCCGGAGAAGGTGTTGTATTGATATCCATCACATAAGTAGCTATAGCTGATCCGCAACTGCTGGTAACCGTGTAGGAAATGGTATCAAGTCCCGGAGAAACTGCCGTTACAACCCCACCACCGCTGATTGCCGCGCTGCCGTTGCTTACACTCCATGTGCCTCCCGGCATAGCATCAGTAAGTGCAGATGTCGATCCGATACAGATATTTGATGTGCCAGTGATAGTGCCGGCAACAGGCATTACCGAGATATTGATTACCTGGCTGGCAACTGATGTACCGCAGGTACCGCTAACGGAGTATTTCAGCGTATCGGCGCCCGTAGAAACCGGCGTAACCAATCCGCCTGCCGTTACAGTTGCATTACTGTTAGTAAGGCTCCAGGTACCGCCCGTTGTAGCATCTGTATAGGTGGCTGTGGTACCCATACACAAACCTGAAGGGCCTGATACAGGAGAAGCTATTGTAGATGGGTTCACGGTAATTGGGGCAGATGTGCTTACAGAGCCACATGTACTGGTTACAGTATAGGATATAGTATCCGTCCCGGGAACCAGTCCGGTTACCATGCCACCCAATACATCAGCAGTTGAATTGCTGCTGCTCCACACGCCACCCGGCGAGGCATCAGTCAGTGTAATTGAGAAACCAACACAGACACTTCCCGGACCAGAAATACTGCCCGCTGAAATTGCCGGGCCTATGGTTACATATGCTGTAGCCACCGATGTGCCGCACGAGTTACTGATTGTATAATGTACTGTATCATTTCCTGCCGTAACCGCATTCAGAAGACCTGCTCCCGAAATGGTTGCATTGGCATTGGTTACGCTCCATACGCCACCGGCAGCAGGGTCAGAATAAGTAGCTGATGTAGCTGCACATAGCAGAGCCGGCCCCGTGATGCTGCCTGAAACCGCTATTGGGTTGATAGTTACTACATGGGTAGCAACAACTGATCCGCAACCGGAAGTAACTGTATAATTAATCGTATCAACCCCGCCTGCAACGCCGGTTACGGTTCCCCCGGCAACTGTTGCTGACGCATTGCTGCTGCTCCATGTGCCGCTGGTAGCTGTCTCAGAAAGGGCTATTACAGATCCTGCACAAACAACCGATGGGCCTGAGATCGAGCCCGCGGTAAGAGTAAAACCGATTGTTACTATTTTTGTGGCAGAGGCAGAACCGCAGGTATTAGCTACTGTATACGAAATAGTATCAATCCCGGGTATTACGCCTACCAGTATTCCGGTTCCGGAAATGGTCGCGTTTGTGTTAATTGCGCTCCACGTACCGCCCGAAGTGGTGTCAACAAGCGTGGTAAACGCTCCTGCACAAACCAGGGTTGTTCCTATTATGGTACCACCCCCTGGTGATGCGCTTATCGTAATAACTTTAGTTGCCGTGGCTGTTCCGCAGCCGTTGGTAACCGCATAGGAAAGTGTAATGGTACCCGGAATTATACCCGTTACCAGACCTGTTCCACTTACAGTGGCAATTGCGGGATTACTGCTGCTCCAAACGCCACCTGGAGATATGTCGGTATAGGTAACAGGTGCACCAGTGCATAGGGTAGACGGCCCTGAAATCACTCCTGCGGCAGGTGACAGATTTACTGTCACAGGCGCCCCAACAGCACAGGTGCCGATTGTGTAGGAGATGCTTACCGTACCAACAGAATTACCTGTTACAACTCCTCCGGCTACACTGGCAGTTGCCGGAGCGGTACTGCTCCAGGCTCCGCCACCTACTGTTTCGGTAAAAGTAACCGTATTGCCGGTGCACACAGTAGCGCTGACAGGCGATAAAGCAGCCGGGGTAACCAATACGGTTACTGATTTAGTTGCAACGCAACCTGCTGCCGTGGTATACAGAATATTCACAGTTCCTGCTGCTATACCGGTAACAATACCAGAGGTACCAACAGTAGCCGTGGCTGGTGAAGCGCTGCTCCATGTGCCGCCAGCTGTTAGATCACCCAGAGTGGCTGTTGCACCCTCACACATAGTTACAGCACCTGGCGGTGTGATTGCTGAAGGATTGGCATTTACTGTAAATAAAGCTGTTGCACTACATGATCCACCTGTATTGTATGTAATTGTTACATTTCCCGGAGTTACTCCTGTAACAATTCCTGATCCGGAACCTACAGAAGCAACAGCAGGGTTACTGCTGCTCCATGTACCTCCGCCAGTTGTATTGCTTAATGTAGAAGTAAGGCCTACGCAGGCACTTAAAACACCTGTTATGGCACCTGGGGTACTGAAAACGGTATCATTCCGGAAAACAGAATTTGAACCACAGGAGTTGGAGATGGTATAACTTACAACTGTTACTCCAGTCGTTACTCCAGTTAAATCTCCAGAAGTGGACCCTATAGTTGCTACCACTGGTATTGTGCTGCTCCAGTTGCCTCCTGATATAGCATCATTCAATGTGACAGTACCACCAGTACAAACGTTAGTTGGACCAGTAATGGCAGCAGGTACTGAAGGCAGAGGATTCACTGTAACAGACTGGGTTGCAGATATCGTTCCGCAGCTGAAAATAACTGAATAAGAGATTACAGTTACACCTGAGGAGACCCCGGTAACGATGCCAGATGTACCCACTGTTGCTACAGCAGGAACACTGCTGCTCCATGTACCACCTGATGTAATATCCGTAAGGGTAATGGTTGAACCCTGGCACACAATGTTAGGTCCTGAAAGAGCTGCAACTGAGGCATTAACAGGTGCTACTTTACGGATGACGTTATTCAACTGTTCTGCTATTAATAGATTACCATTATTATCAAAGGCGACATCAACAGGAGTGTTTAATTTAGCAGTTGCGGGAGAACCTCCATCACCGGAATAACCTGCAGTACCAGAGCCGGCATATGTATTGATAATACCTGTCGCGGCATTAATAATTCTGATTTTCTGATTACCATCCCCGGCAATGTAAATATTACCGGCGCCATCCAAGGTCATGCCGCCAGGAAATGATAGCTGCGCTGCGGTAGCCAGACTACCGTCACCTAATGCCCCTGAAACTCCTGTTCCTGCTACAGTTGTTATTATACCCAATGGATCTATTTTGCGGACTTTATTATTGCCATTATCGGCAAAATAAACATTTCCTAAACCATCGCAATGTAAAAAATTTGGATGCCATAGAGTGGCAACTGTAGCGAGACCGCCATCGCCAGTAGCGCCAATAACCCCAGTACCAGCGTATGTGGTAATAATTCCTGATGGTGAAATTTTCCTGATTCTTTCATTATTAATGTCACCGATATATAAATTTCCTGCACCATCAAAGCTTAAACCACCTGGCCCATTCAGCTGTGCTGCAGTAGCTTGTCCACCATCGCCCAAAAATCCGGCAGTTCCGGTACCTGCGATTGTATTTATTATTCCAGAAGTATTTATGCAACGAACTTCATTATTACTATAATCGGTAAAATAAACGTTACCTGTCACATCTGCTATTACACTGAATGGATTATGCATTGTAGCGCTGGTTGCAGGAAACCAATCACCACTTGATCCGGCTGCACCGGTTCCGGCGATAGTTGTAACTATTCCCGAAGTATTGATCTTCCTTATTTTATTATTAGCATTATCAGCTATATATGTATTTCCGGATGGATCTACAAAAATGCTATGCAAAGCATTGAATGTCGCTGCTGTTGCCTGCCCGCCATCGCCTGTAGAACCCGCACTCCCTGTTCCTGCAAATGTGGATATTTCTGGTACACCTACAGCTATTTGCTGCCTTGCGGCAAGTGTACCACAAGTATTTGTAATCGTGTAAGAAATAGTAGTGTTGCCTGCTGCTACTCCTGTTACCACCCCTCCGCTAACCGTAGCTGCGGCAGGATTGCTGCTGCTCCATGTGCCGCCACCTGTTGCATCCGTAAGAGTAATAGTATTGGTCGGACAAACTATTGACGGACCCGAAATAGTTCCCGCACTGAAAGAATTTACCGTTACAGGCTGAACAACATAGGTAAGACCGCAGCTAAATGCAAGTGAATAACTTATCGTTGCAGCACCAGCCGACACACCGGTAACCTCTCCGAAGCCAGTACCCACAGAAGCAACGGCAGGGTTGCTGCTGGTCCAGCTGCCTCCCGAAGTAGAGTCTGTCATCAGCACCGGAATACCCTGACATATTGAAGTGGACGTGGCTACTACAGGTAAGGACACAGGCCCTA
>Ga0214164_1001434_pt1 | contig 13485 bp, 5 predicted proteins | sample TroBogepilimnion_13_FD_153003 | JGI IMG/M metagenome (GOLD analysis project Ga0214164, IMG submission 153003) | Freshwater microbial communities from Trout Bog Lake, WI - Practice 03JUN2009 epilimnion v4 | ecosystem: Environmental > Aquatic > Freshwater > Lake > Epilimnion/Euphotic zone ...
CAACAGCTTGACGAAACCCTGAAAAAACAGTCTTCTTTGCCCGGAAGGTGCAGCACTTTTCGAGCGCCACCCGCCGCACTTTTCAACCGCCGTTTACACCCGCAGTGCTGATTTTCAGAAAGTGAAATCAGCCAGTGTTTTGCATTTGTTTTTTGGAAGCAGGCGGCACACAGCTAAAAAAAGGCTCCTCGTAAGAGGAGCCTCGTGAAACTAATTCCACACCGACATCAAATCCTGTGCTACGCTGAAAGCCCGGGCCTTGGTCTGATACGAACTGCAAACCAAGACGAAACAAGCCATCCTTTACTTGAGGCAATTCACCAACCGATCCTTCAGCTGCCGGAAGCCATCGCGCAGATCCAGTAGCCGGGGATTCCACGCCAGACAGATTTTCCGTTCGTATTCCTTGGGCATCGGTGCTTCCAATCGCAGATACTTTTTCTCGTCAAATTCTTCCACGGCGATTGTCGGTAGAATGCTGCAATAATTGCCGGACAAAACCGCTCGCGAGGACTGCACCGCTGTTTCACATCGTAGGCGGATGTGAAGATCGGTTGTCTTCGTCCCTTGCTCAAGCGCCTGCTTGAACTCGCTTGCGCTCTCGTGCATCGCCAATGGCACGTTCTTCAGAATCCACAGTGCATCCTTTGCGTGAGCCGGAGGCACCCGTTCACGAGGCACAAAAAGTGCATAATCCATCCGAAAAAGATATTGGGACTTCAATGGCGGCTTAACCGCGCTCTGCCTGACAATTCCAAAATCCAGGTTCAAGTCCATCAACTCGGTGATGATGCTGTTCGTTGTCTGAGCCATCAGACGACATTCCACTGTGGGAGTCTCTTTCTGAAACGACCCCATCCTTCCCGCCAAGCGCCAGTGAATAAGGCTTTCGTATGCGCCCACCGTAACCAACAAGGGCGTCGCCAGCCGCACCGCCTGAAAGTCCTGCAATTTAACAAGGACTTCGTTCCCGATGTCTGCCAACCGACGCCCCTCTGCGTTCAGCTCCAGCCTTCGCCCGTGACGCGTTGCCAGTTCCGTTCCGAAAAACTCCTCCAGTTCCTTGAGCTGCCGACTATATTGGCTCTGCCGGGTCACGTCTCCCGGTGCTGCTTTGCTGATGCTCCCCGCCCGCGACACCTCCACAAGCGTTCGTATTCTATCCAGCGACAAGCGGCCTTTGGTAAACAAGGATTCAAACATGACTGTATAATCAGACTATCTGCCGGAACTGCTGTATTCTTGCAAGAATAAAAACGCTATCAATAGAGCAAATGAAACATCTGGCACATGAGAATATCCAACTGGAAGATTGTGATGGCCGTCGTTTAAAAAATGATGCCAAAACAGCCGCATGATTTTTTGAGGTTGCCTGAAATGCTAATCAAAACATTGCGCAACGAACAACTAAAGGAAAAATATATGAATCGCACTGAACTGTTTAATGAGGTGAAAAGCTGGCTTGAAGCTGGCAAGATTACGTTCGTCTCCACTGACGAATCCATGTTTCGGCTCCACATCAATGCCGACAACGGCTTGTTCGACCTGCGTCTGTTATGCGAGGAAGAGCCGGCCATGCTTCAGGTCTGCTGCCCGATTCAGGTCCGCATCCCCGAGCAAAAGGTCGCTGAGGCGAGTTTGCTTTTACATAACCTCAACACGTGTTTGCGTATCGGTGCGTTCCAATTCCATGTGGAGGATCGGGTGCTCGAATTTCGCCTGACCATGCCAATTCAGCCTGATGGCGAGCTGGCTAAACAATTTGGCCAAACACTGGGCACCGTAATTTCAACCATGGATGAACACATTCGCACGCTGGGGTTGCTGGCCTGCTCCATGCCGGAGGCGCAAAAGGCCGTCGCCAAGTTGACCCCAAGGCGACAAACTGGCGACACAGGCAAATGCCTGCAAGAAAAACGATTTGAACTCAATTAAGCCGACCATCAACCCATCTCGAATATATCCTATGAACACCAGCATCATCATCTGTCCCAAATGCAAAGCTGAAATTCCGCTCACCGATGCGATGGCGCAACAGGCCAGGGAACAACTGGAAAAAGAATTTGCAATCCGCCAGCGCCAATTGCAGGAAGCCATCGAAGCCAGGGAGAAGACACTTTCTGAACAGGCAAAAGCGGTTGCAGAGGCCCAAAAAAATGTCGAGCGACAGGTGGCTGACAAGTTGGCCGCCGAACGTCAGAAGTTCCAAGCGGAGGCGCGCGCCGAGGCGAAACAGGGTCTCACTGTCGAAATGCAAGACCTGCGGAACCAAATTGAAGACCGGCAGAAGAAGCTGGCTGATGCCCAGAAGGCGGAATTGGAACTCCGGAAGCAACAGCGAGAGTTGGAAGACCGGGCCAAAGACATGGAATTAAAAGTTGCCCGCCAGTTGGACGAGGAACGCGAGAAAATCCGCAAACAGGCAGCAGAAACAGCCACCGAAGCGGAGCGCTTGAAAGTGGCAGATAAGGAAAAAGTTATTTCAGATTTGCAGCTTCAGATCATGGCGCTTAAACAAAAGGCGGAGCAAGGGTCAATGCAGCTTCAGGGCGAGGTGTTGGAATTGGACATTGAAAATCAGTTGCGAGCCGCATTCGTGCACGATTTGGTGGAAGAGGTCAGCAAGGGCGTTCGCGGTGGGGACGTGCAACATTCCGTCCGCACGAACACGGGAAATGCCTGCGGTATGATTCTTTGGGAAACCAAGCGCACGAAAAACTGGAGCGGAGGCTGGATTGACAAACTCAAGGAGGATATGCGTGCTGCAAAAGCTGAGCTGGCAGTGTTGGTGTCGCAGATATTGCCTGATGGGGTAAAGCATTTTGGCCTAGTGGACGGTGTGTGGGTCTGCGATTACATCAGTGCTTTGCCACTCGCTGCGGCATTGCGTTCGGGGCTGATTAACGCCGCAATGGCACGGTTGGCCGAAACCGGCAAGGCGGGCAAAATGGAGGAATTGTATGCCTATCTGTGCAGTCATGAGTTTCGGCAGCATATTGAGGCCGTGGTCGAATCCTTCATCGCCATGCAGGACGACTTGCTGCGGGAACGTCGAGCGATGGAAAAGGCCTGGGGTGCACGGGAAAAGCAAATCACGCGCGCTATCCAGCACACGGCCCAACTTTACGGCAGTATTCAGGGAATTGCGGGTTCAGCTGCGTTGCCGGAAATCAAAACGCTGCAACTGGAATCTGTGACGGCGACTGAAAGTAGCAGATAAAAATTGAGGCTCTGATAAATCTTGCCACGACAATGACATCCGCGTCAAAATTGGTAAATCCTGTTGGGAGAAAATTGAATATTTCAACAAATATTGGGAGCAGTATTGTTACCCATGCTGATGGCCATTCCTCGGGGCATATCAACCGGCAGATCATCAAATTAATTGGTCAGAGTCCCGCACCGACAATTTTGGGTCTGCTTCCCGTCGAAATTGAGATGCAGGATGCTTGCTTAAAAGATGTCCGCGATTATGTGGCAGGTGATTACCGGCGGTTAAAACTTAACTTTGGATATTTTCCAGCAGCCACAGCCTTTGCGGTTGCCGTATCTATTGGTCGGGGTGTAACGGACGCAAACTTCTACAACGCCATTCGAGATCAGCTAGGTCTTGAATTGAGCAATAACGAGCGCAACTCTTTAGCCAATCACTTCGCGTTAGTCTGTAAAAAACTTGGTGTCGTCATGCCCCCTGACGTTGACGATGCCCACATGGATAAAAATCTTCGGCAGATAATTTTTCAAGCGGGCATTTTGCCATACTGGGTGGAACACCTTGGCCCAGCAGTGACAAGCTACTTGGAACGCAATGCCTGCCCAGATTTGGAAGATGAAGTTCAGGTGGCAAGATTTGCCAAGATGCTGGCTGAAAAAGTCCCCGAGGGACATGCGCGGCTAAGACGAACATTAAACAGCAGGGTTGGCCCGCTCGTGACTGGAGCGATTCTACGTTCATTCAGTAGCGGTGACTTTGAGCAACTACCGCCACATCTGCGAGTATCAATGCGGGAGGCACGGCGCAAAACGGGAGCAGAAAGTATCCGCTCGCCGTTTCTTCGTTATCGGCGGGAGAGTGGTGAGCTCGTGGTGGTATTACCGCGTCAAAATGCAAGGTTGGCAGACTATAACTCCCATTGGCTCATTGGCACCAACACCCACAATGCCCTGATCGAACGTGAACTGGATGCCATTGATTTGGGTGCCGAAAGCATTTCCATTCAATTACGCTCACTACGCCCACCCTTTCAAGATCAGACTTTTAGCGTGAAACTTGCACCGGATATCAAAGAGCCTTTCTTTGTGTTTCGTGCTACAGACGGCAGACGGTTATTCATGGGCGATCGGGTCGAAATGGATCTTCCGCTGGGAGATTACGACCTGCTATTGGGGGATGCGGTTTTGACGCAAGGAGACGAAGTCTTTGAAAAAATTGGCAAACATCGAAGTGCACGAGTTGAGGTGTTTCCGGGCAGGGATGCGCTCAAACTTACGGCCGGTGAACGTGAGTTTTCCCTTCGCCCTCGTTTAGGTGCCGATTTATTAATTCAGGATCGCGCTGGAAATCGATTAGGCACATTCGAGGGCGGTTCGATTTATTATGGCGACACCATTGAAATCCATGCCTTCACACCGATGATGCCGGATCAGGAAGTGGAGCCGATGGAATTCAAGATCGAATGCTTGGAAAACGAAGGCATCCCCTCGAAGATTTATAGTGCCGAGCAGCCATCACAACGTGGGGCGTATGAATTCTATGATTTAACGGAAAACTTGGCCCGGCCATTTTTTTCGGGTCTGCCTGCGGGTGTATTTGAAATTCAGATTTCTGCCGAAGGAAAGTCTCGCACATTCAATCGGAAACTGACGTATTGGAAAGGATTTCAGAGCTCCAGTTTCAAGTATGGTTTTCAGTGCACGGCAGCACCAAGAAACTACGACTCCGGGACATCATCTGGGCTGATTTCAACTTCCGGAGGATTAAAGCTCAATCCTGATCATATTGGGGCTGAGGTTGTGCTTGGGGTTAAACAACCCAGCCGGGTGTTTACGCTCGCCAAACCGGGGCTTTGGCTCAGCCTTTGCGATATTGACCAGCATGAGGTGCGCCCGCTTAGGTTGGGGTGTTCCGTTGAGGTCATACCTGCAACCCGCCAATCACTCATCGTTGAATCCGGTGATGTATTGCCGTGGCAAATCACTTGTCAGGGAATCGTCATCTCAACCCTCAAGCCAGGGCAGCCCAAAAGTGCTCTGAACTTAATCGCGCTTTTGGCGCAGTTTGGCGAGACCGGCCGTTTGCAGGCCACCAATCAAGTCGGCACGCCCGTTGATTTGGTAACATTTTCCAAGGCAAACCTGATTCGAGACCTCAAGGTGAGTTGCCCGGCTGGGGCGTTTGTTTATGACGCATCTTTCAAGCTAGGACAATCACAAGTCACGCAACTTGAAGTGACAGTCGTAAATTTTGCTGATGCGACAGCGACTCCAGTTCGGCATGAAATTAACCTGATGATTGGCACAATCCCGGTTCAGGGACTAGGCGATGGCGCAGCCGTTTGGCAAATTTCTAAGGAAGAATCGGACTGGGTTATCAAGCTGAACGCCAAACTCACTGAAATTCCAGGAGGAATCCATTTCGTAGATTTTCGTGGACGTAGGAACCCTGATGATGCGTGGCAATCATTACGAGTGGCGGACTTGCATGGATTATCTGAAAGCCGTTTGGTTTTGGTTGGTCCGCCTTTGGCTCAGGCTACGGTTCCATGGACAAGATTGGTGACATCTGTTTGCGGTGCCTTCAACAAAGGCAGCAGGTTGAATCTTAACTGGCTGGCTTTTTCAGAGTCAGAAATGGCTGACACCCTGAGCCGGCTGCAGGAAGCACTTCTTTTCAAATATGCTTCAGCCGTTTGGCCAGGAGTGATGTGGCTTGAGAACGCGGTGTCCGCTGTTTGCCAAAACTGCTACGATGGCTCCAATCAAAAAGCTTTTGCCCTTGCAGCCGTTGCTGGTTTAGAACGTCGCAGTGAGAGTGGACTGAACATCAACTCGATTCTAATTTTTGGCTGCCAATCGAAACTACTGTCTATCAAAGGAGATTTGTTCGGTTCAATTCCGGCTCCAAAATCGGTGATTTCGAAAGTGTTCATGGAAATGGGTAAAGTTTCAGCGGCAGCCAGCCTGAAGGATTACGCGTGGACTGGAGGCCAATTAGATTACGATTTTCTTTGCCGATTTTGGAATTTTCCAGCAGTTGCCGGTAATCAGGCAAAAGAGTTCAACGGGTTTAAATATCAGGATTATTTCAAGCACCTTGGAACTGTCATCCAAGACCTCGACTTTCGCCACGCAAACACCCCAGTTAATCTCCTGCTTTCACCAGCTCATTTTCTTGATGTAATTCGTCCGCTGAACCGGAGGTTTCGTCCATTGGAACAAGTTCGGACTCTGGATCAGCCAGCGAGTGCTTTGAGTCAAATGGTTGGCGAAATACAGGCCGCCAAGGGACAGTTTGATCGGGTGGCCATGTCTCTAAAAGAAAAGTTGAGCATCCCTGGTCACGTGGACTTTTGGGTGCCCATTTCAATAGCTGAAAGTGAAATGGTTCAAGCCGTTTCAGACATTCTCTTCTTGATTGCCGGGATGGCCAGAATGAACGCCGCGAATTTATTAACCCGCGCCCAATATAAAGAGTTATTGAAAACATTGATTTTACCAGATCACAATTATCTTGAGCGCCGCATCCGCCGAATCTGTCTGCTGTTGAGTCTGGCTCCTGAGTTGTTTGCATTTTACATGTTGTTCTGGGAAGCCGTTCTTAAACCACAAGCCAAACATGAAAGAAATTGATCCGATTCGTTTACACGATGATTTGCGAGAGCGGGTTCGTCGCTATTTGCTTACGTCGCTGCCCATAAGCGGACGATTTCCATTGTTGCGCAAGGAGGCGGAATTAGTTCTTTCGGGCCATGATAAATTGATCAAGGGGCCGTATGTAGAAGCTCTACCAGATTTTCCGAAAGGTAAATCGTTGCAGGATCATGTAAAAAGTGGATTGCTGCACGAGGGGTTCAGCCGTCTTCGTGACGTGGAGTTTACGCGAAAACTTCATCAACATCAAAATCAGGCAATTGAATCAATCGTTGGAAAACATCAAAATGTGGTCGTAGCGACGGGCACGGGTTCTGGTAAGACGGAGTGCTTTCTTTATCCCATCATTGATCAACTTCTAAAAGACAAGGTCAAGGGAAAGCCCGGAGTCAGAGCTTTGCTTGTTTACCCTTTAAACGCCTTGGCAAATGATCAGCTTTATCATCGCCTCGTGCCAGCCTTGGTATGTCGTTTGAAGGAATACGGCATCACCGTCGGCCGTTATACGGGACAGACAAATCCCGGTTGGGGGCGCGACCAATTCGTGGAGACTTATTTACAGGATGCTTATTTTAAAAGCCTGTTTGGTGATACCATTCCCGAAAATTGGTTGTTAGCGCGAACTGAAATGTTGGAGACACCGCCGCATGTGTTGGTGACGAACTATGCGATGCTTGAGCATTTGTTGCTGTTACCAAAAAATGCCGCGCTATTTCAAGGTTGTGATTTGAAGTTTCTAGTTCTGGATGAAATCCATAGCTACAGCGGAGCCCAAGCAACCGAAGTGGCCTTGTTGCTCCGCAAATTGCAAAGCCGTTATTGTAAGGGAGTCAAAGTTAACTGCATCGGAACCAGTGCCAGCCTTTCCCAAAGCCCAGAAAGTGGGAAACGCATTCAGAAGTTTGCCGGCGATTTGTTCGGGGCATCATTTGAACTCCCTATAACAGCAAAACGCCAAGCACATTATTTGTTGTCGCGTAAGGATAATGCCCTGGCCTTAAAACCTTCGGAGTGGGAATCATTGCACCAAATTCTGACCGATGTGCGTGCCGGCTCTGCTGAAAATGAAAGCCAGCGCTGGAATGAGGCCGTCAAGAAATCAGGGCTAAACTGTTTGGTTGAGACTGATAAATCTTTGTCTGCTGGTTTGTGTGAACTTCTTGGTTCCGAATCAAATGTTCAAAGAGCATCCCAACTGCTATCCGTGAACAAGTTCATGGAATTTCGGAAACTGGCTACGGAACTATTTCCCGGAATCTCTGTTGAAATCGCTGGAGCTGGTCTGAAGGGACTGATCGCCCTAGCCGCTTATGCTCGCGAAAATGGCGATGCTTTCCCGTTGCTGCCGGCGCGTTATCATTTTTTTGCTACCGGAATTGAGGAGGCGACCATCCTTTTAGAGCATCCAAAGGTTTCAGCTGATTGCTTTTCCGAACTCAAATTTACGAGGTCGTTTTTTGACGAGGAGAAAAAACAAGATCGCTATCGGCTGCTCACCTGTCGTAAGTGCGGTGAGATATATTTTGAAGGTTTTGAGTCTGCCGCGCAGGGTCTTTTGAAAGGACGGAGACCCAGCCATGGTAATTGGAAACGCTCCGTCTTTTGGTTGAAGCCAAAAGCCCACAGCGTCAGTGCCGAGGACGAAGCACAGGAAGATTCAGAATTACACAAGTGTTTCGTCAAATTCCAATCAGGGCAAATTAAGGATCGGCTTTTACCTGAAGACGATGCCAAAGAGTGGTTGGAAACCTGCCGGGCTGAACTTAAACAACCTGATGACAAAGAGGAACGCGAAGCTTGGATGAGCACCTGTCCATCTTGTGGATCTCGCGACCGGTTCGAAATTGTTACTCCATTCCATCCAGGTGATCAGGCCATGTCCGAAGTTGTTGGCGAGGTGCTTTATTCGCATCTTCCAGCCAACAAACCAAACGCACACAAGTTGCCCGGCAATGGAAAGAATCTGCTCGTATTTAGCGACAACCGGCAGGATGCCGCTTTCTTCGCTCCTAGTTTCCAAAGGCGTCATGAAGAAATTGTTCTGCGCTGGGCGATTATTCAGATTTTAAAGGCTAATCCAGGAGTTGTTGTGTCCCTGGAGAATCTGGTTGGCGAATTGGTGAATCGGCCGGAGGTGCGAAGAGGAATTTTAGATCGAGATGGGGAACAGCCACGGGCAGACGATCTCACAACCCTTATCCGTGCAAAGGTCTTGTCAGAATTTTGTTCACCAGGCGGTGCGCGCAATTCATTGGAAGACCTCGGACTGGTGAGTGTTGGTTACGGGTCAGCACTTCAGGATATAAACGCTGAAGCAAATGTGGCCAACCTTCTTGGTGAACATAAAGCCCAAGCGGGGGCCTTGATGGCTTTTATTCTCGATGGCATTCGTCGCAACCGAGGTATCAAGATGCCGATGGGTATCGGTCCAGATGATGAATTTATTTGGGGATCTTACGCGCAAGACGATAGGGTTTATTCATTGGCACCGGTGGAGGGTATCCGGTTCCGCCTGATTCCGCAGGAAAGAGCCAATCACGAACTCTACCCAAGTCGATTGGGAGAGTTCTTTAGTCGCAAGCTAGGTATTAGCAAATGGCAGGAATTTTTGTCAGAATTTTGGCAGCAGCTCCGCGATCCAGATACCGAGTTGATGGTTCCATTTCAAGCTGGGCACCCCGGCTGTGTTCTAGATTCTCGTAGATTACAGTTTACGCTGGCTAATGCCGAATCAGTCTTCCGTTGCAAAGAATGCGGGTTTGTCCACACGCGCGACATTGGAAACTTCTGCCCTCAGTTTGGTTGCGATGGAAAGTTGCAAAAAGTTTCACTAGAGGACCAGAAAGCTGATTTGACCCGAAACCATTACAAATTTCTGTATTGGAATCTGAAGGAATTACAGAGCGCTGTGGCACGGGAGCATACCGCTGCCCTTTCGAGCGGTTTGAGGGAGCAAACGGAAAAAGAATTTAAAGAAGGGCGCGTTAATGTGTTGAGTTGCTCGACAACCATGGAGATGGGCATCGATTTGGGAGATTTAGAGGGCGTTCTTCTGCGTAATGTCCCGCCCGACATCGGAAATTACCAACAACGTGCGGGACGTGCGGGACGTAGAGCTCAAGCAGCCCCTGCGAGTGTGACTTATGCGAGAAATCGACGTTTTGACCAGATTGTTTATGGAGGTGCGGAACAGTTTCTCGCCAAAGATCCACGCACGCCCTTTGTTCATCTTAACAATCGAAGATTATTCCGCAGACATCAGTATTCCATTCTACTAGCGGGATTCTTAAAGCATGTCCTGTCTGATGAAGGCTCAATTCAAATTGGGCAATTGTTTGGACTGAGCCGCATCAAAGGAACAGAGGAAAATCCAGAGCCTGAAGATTCGTCCCGCATTCGGTTTTCTGACGAGGAAAAGCGCTGCTTCCTGGAACGCCTCGACCAATGGATCGGAAGTGAAACTGCACAACCACATTTTCAACTGGCACTTGAGTTGGAGGACTTGGTAAAACCAAGCCTGTCTCCGCAACAAGTAAATGACCTGCATTGTGAGGCGACAGTCCTCGTATCTGAGTTTCGCGGTGAAATAGTTGATATTGCTTCGGAGTTTGGCCAGCGCCATGACTTTTACACTGGCCAATACGATGACCTAAAACTTAAGGCGGGTGACAATTTACAACTGCAGCATAAGGCCCAGCGCTTTTTAAAAATGGCCCACAAGTGGGCAATGCAACCGTTGATTAACTTTCTGAGCCGATTTGGCGTCATCCCGACCTACAGTTTCCCCGTCAATAATATTACCCTGGAAATATTGACAAGTAGGAAGCAGAGCGGTGGCAAGCCGTGGGAACAGGACTTAAATCTAGATCGCGATGCGCGCATCGGTATTGTGGAATACGCGCCCGGCGCACAAGTGGTCGCCCGAGGCAGGGTGTGGACTTCGCGTGGGATTGGCTTCTATCCAAAGCATTTTATGCCGGAGCGCTATTACCGGGTATGTCCTTCATGTCGTAATGTGGAGATTGGGGAATCACCGGATTTAGTGCCGCAGACCTGTCCGAAATGCCAAGAGTCCATGCCAGGCTTCCCCAGAGCGTTCATTGAACCTCGAAGTTTTGTGACTTCTGTTCATGAAAGTCAGGGGAAAGAACCTGGAATAACCAGGGTGCGTCCACCAGTTGCGATGGAAACACAGTTGGTGACTTCCGCGCGGGACGAAGATTTCTTGGATTCACCGTTGCACGGAATCACGTGGGCGATGCAAGACGCAAAGGCGGGCACCATGCTTATTGTTAACAAGGGGAAAGGTGATGGATTTAAACGTTGCGTCTGCGGATATACTGAGGTGATTCCACGCGGTGGTGCGACTTCTTTCAAACTTCCGGGGCATAGGGAACCATACACGGGTTCGGAATGTGTGCGGACCGAGCGGTTCAAGGCCCAAGACTTTGCTCATCAATTCCGCACGGATGTATTGCAGCTACGAATTGATCACCGAATTCCATTGCCACCGAATTTGGATGCTGATGCGCAAGATACCTTTCGCATGGAAATTGCTCGCACACTCACTGAAGCCGTGCGCATTGCGCTGGCAGAAGCTTTGGAGATACAAGATGGCGAGGTCACTGGAACTTTTCGTTGGCGTATCAGTGCTGGTCCCGAAATCATAATATTTGATTCCGTTCCTGGAGGAGCTGGTTATGTGGGGATGTTTTTCCAAAAGTTCACTGCCAAAGACCTGCTTAAAGGAGCAGCTAAAGTTCTCGAATGTTCCAAGAACTGCTCGAATGGTTGTAGTCATTGCGTTTGCACTTATTCCAACCAGATTTATTGGGACCAGTTTAAACGGAATGAATGCCTAGCTTGGGTCAAGACTTTGCTCGGTTATGCCACCAAGGAATGGAGTCCAGGCGTCGATTTGCAACGAGCAACTAAAGCTGCCGTTATGCAGAAGCTTGAGGGGGCATCCTCACTGAGTATTTTTGCCCCTAGTTTAGGAAACTTCGTTGGAACTTTAAGTAAAGAAGGTGAAACAGATAACGATTTGGAGCAATTTTTTCCCGAGTGGCCCGTTATTCAACAGTGGCTGACCGGTAAATCCAGAAAAACGATCCATTTATATTGCCAAGCCCTGCCAGATTTTGGCGATTATCGCCTGCCCAAAGCTGCATTCATGGCTGACTGGTTGCTCCCTTTTATTAACCAGAACCATTTGATACTCCATAGAATCAAAGATCCCCAAGCGATGCCGTCAAAATTGAGAATTGTTGGCGAGAATAAGGATGGTTCGTTTTCCATTTACGATGTGGGTGGTCAGGCGGCTGCGTTCGAACGCATCGTTTCCGAAAATTTATTCTTAGGGAAGGGCCTGCCTGAAAAAGAGCGGGCTGCGATTCAAAAGGCTAGCGAACGCGTCCCTAGTGAAAATATTCAGCCTCCACAAGCATTGTATCGTAGAGAGTATTCCCCCAATGCGATTCGCACATTGGAGGATGACTTTGCCTTTTTGAAGGATGCCACCGTTGAAAAGATTTTGATAAGCGATCCATACATAACAGCCAACGAGGCAGCGTTGGCAGCACTTCAGCAGTTGGTCGGCATTTGGGCAAAACTTTGGAAAATGACTCCCAAGTCCATCACTGTTCAGTATGGCCAAACGATAGATTATCAAGACAGAAAGCTCCGAGAACAAGTTGCTGCAAAAACCCGCAATTTCCTTGAGGGTTTGGCTGCCCCGCCTCCATCCATTATGGTTTTTGAATTACCTCGATTGAGAGACCGTGATTTTCACGATCGGCGCATTGAATTCCACCTTTTGGTTGATGCTCCAATTCCTGTGCGTCGCACTCGCCGAGTTATGACCGAAGCCACACCCGGCCAAAAGTTGCAGCGTGTTGTTGTTGAGCTTTCTGGTGGTATTTACAGGCTTGTTACGCAGGGTAAGGAATGTCGCCTTTATCGCATAATTGAATCATGAGTCAGGAAGGGGCAGGCACAAGTCACTCAGATGCTTCAGTGCTAAAAAAAGGCTCTTCAAAACGAAGAGCCTTTGAAACCAATCAATTCCACACCGTCATCAAGTCTTGCGCTACCGTAAATGCTCTGGCCTTGGTCTGATACGAACTGCCATACCACGAAGAGACCAAGCGCTGATTCTCGTTCTGTCGTGACTTGCGGTGGTCAACCCATTCAGTGACGCCATTGAACGCAGCCCACAGACTACCAGCAACACCAGTCATCCGATTTCCCCGGCCCTGATCGAAGAAGTATTCACTCCAACTCCGATCACGCTTCACCAACTCCATCTTGTCCGGTTCTTTGACTGCGGGATAAACCGTGGCCAAATACTCAGATAAGCGGTTGGTGTCCATCTTCACCCTCGACATGGCTTGGAACGTCGTCTCCATTTCATCAAACCGTTCGTTGATGAGTCCGAGCATTTGGTGAGCCTGTTCTAATTTGCTCCTTACGTCGGCATGGTGAACTACGCGATAGGCCTGTCCATCACACAAAGCGATGGTCAGAGTATTTTGGCAGATGTAAACGGCGGTTGAAAAGTGCGGCGGGTGGCGCTCGAAAAGTGCTGCACCTTCCGGGCAAAGAAGACTGTTTTTT
>Ga0214164_1001439_pt1 | contig 13455 bp, 14 predicted proteins | sample TroBogepilimnion_13_FD_153003 | JGI IMG/M metagenome (GOLD analysis project Ga0214164, IMG submission 153003) | Freshwater microbial communities from Trout Bog Lake, WI - Practice 03JUN2009 epilimnion v4 | ecosystem: Environmental > Aquatic > Freshwater > Lake > Epilimnion/Euphotic zone ...
TGGTGCTAGTGCCTGCGGTCAAGAAAGGCGCGGCGGCTCCAGTGATGTTCTGATTAGCCGCGCATCCCAACAAATTTTGCGCAGTCGCAAAGTTTCCCTGTTGAGCTCCAAAGTTTGTCGCGGCCTTACAAAAAGCCTCAGTTTGTAAGGGTTGAGCCCCTACGAACTTTGCGCAACACTGTGCCTGCTGACCTTTGGTTGCTAGGTTTTGAAGGTAGTTCGTGTAATACGACGGCGCACAGGTCGATTTATTTTGTGAGGACTGTAGTAAGTTTGCCATGATTTACTTCGTTCCCTTTTTTATGTAATCAAGGGGAGACTTAGCCTTCGGTGGAATGTTAGACAAAGGCGCGTTGCGCTTATGAGCTCGCAACTTTTCACGCATGCCGTCCAAAATTTCTGCCCCTCGCTTATTATCTCCTCGTCCAAGCGCCGTGACAAACGCCGCAGGAAAGACATACTCGCCATCAGCAATCTTGGCAGGCACAGGATTGGCTCCTGCAACGCCACCATCCGCATGGCGAGGAACATGATGAGGAACCTTAGTTCTGAATCCGTCAAGAACTTTTTTGCCGGCCTTGCTTGAACCGTCGCCCAGTGCAGATACTGTCTCAGCATCCATCACATAGTCGCCGTCATGAAGCATGGCAGGAATGTCGTCAGACTGTCCAGTACCACCACCGCAAGCATAGTACCCAGTCACACCAGTGATGAACTCAGGATTGTGACCTTTAGGTGTTGCGCTATGGTAAGCCGCAGGCAATCCACCACCCTCAGCGTGGCCTGTAATGCCTTGATAGATGTGAGACAAGGGCGTATTGCTGAAGTGTTGGCCTGAACCGCGATTCACCAAAATCTCAGGTTGACTGCATGCAAATTTTGTTTCGTATTTTGAAATGTCAAAAGCATCATTTTTGGATTTTGTAGCCTCTGAAGTGGCGTCCTTGATGGCTTGAATTTTCTTGCAAATGCAAGTTTCTTCAGAGCCTTCAGTACCGCCACCAGAGAAGTGATGTACTTCGCCACCAGAAGCTAAACAACCATATCCCAAACCTTTATTAGGAGAAATTTGGCAACCCATGGTGCGTTGATTCGTGGTGCCCAACAAATTGCTTGAGTCTCCAATTCGGTTGGTTGTTAATTTAGCCAAATTTGCAGTTTTGGCTTTACCACCAACTGCGGCATGAAACAAACCACCCTCGGCAAGGCAACCGTATCCAAGCATCTTACATGGAGCAATCTGACAGGCGGCAACTTTACCGCTTGCGTTGCTCAAGCCACCAATGTTTTCACCAATCTTTCCAGTACCAAGCTTGGCAAGCTCAAGCGCTTTCTTAGCACTACCGGCTTTCAACAAGTTGGCAATACCGCATAAAGCTGATGGGCCACCTTGGCCTTTAGCACTGCTTGGTTTTGGGTTTTTAACGGGCTTATGTTTTGGAGGCTTTTTACCAGTTGGGCCTTTTGGTTTTTTAGTCTTGCACTTGTCTGTACAGCAACATTGATCGCAACAGCAAGTGTCACAGCAACAAGTGTCGCAACAGCACACATCGCAACAGCAAGTGCCGCAACATGAAGTATCACAACAACAAGTATTGCAACAAGTATTGCAACATGAAGTATCACAGCAACATGTGTTGCAACATGCACAGCAATCTGTACAGCATGTATTACAACAGGTTGTACAGCAATTTGTACAACAAGTTGTGCAATCGCATCCACAGCATGAAATACAACAACTTCCGGGAGTTTCACAACTTGGGGTAATACAACAAGGCAAGCAAGAATCGCATGGTGTACAAGTATTACAAACTCCATAACCGCTATCACAGCAAATAATGGAATTTGAAGATTCACAAGTTGGAATAACACAACAAGGCAAGCAAGTATTGCACAATGTGCAAGTATTACAGATTCCATAACCTTTATCACAACAAATAATTGAACAATTTGTTTGATAACCCATACAGTTGGAATTTACAGAATTACAGACGCAAGGTGCGCATGAAGTTCCGCAACTTGTAACACAAGTCTGACAAATTCCGTAACCTTTATCACAACAAATAATTGAACAATTTGTTTGATAACCCATACAGTTGGAATTTACAGAATTACAGATGCAAGGCCCGCATGAATTTACGCAACTTGTAACATTACCAGAAACAAAACAACCCCCACAAGTTTCTGTGGGTAATTGAGATTTACAGCAACTAGTCCAATTTTGACAAAAATGGTTTTGACAATTTAAACATACAGAAGTATAGACGCAACCAGAATTACAGACGCAAGGCCCGCATGAATTTACGCAACCTGTAACATTATTAGAAACAAAACAACCCTCACAAGTTTCTGTGGGTAATTGAGATTTACAGCAACTAGTCCAATTTTGACAAAAATGGTTTTGACAATCTAAACATACAGAACTATAGACGCACGAAGAGCATCCACCAGAGGAAGTGCAACCCCCAGAAGTTCCTGTACATGATCCACAACCGCCATAGCAAGTAATGCAGGTATCTCCTCCACTACCAATAACACAACTACCGTCTGACACACTACTTGCCGAACACAAAATGCAAGCAACACTATCTACTGCACAAATTACACATGCCGTGTCAGTCAATGCGCACAAAAAGCTTGTGGCGCCTCCAGTAGCAATATCTAAACCCAAGCTTACAATAGGTGCAATACCGCCCCCGCCACCATAATGATGAGCAACTTGACCGCAATGCAAAATGTCATTTGCTTGTGGTTGTGGGTCATATAATTGAGCGCCCTGATTGCGATTGCTTAAACCGCCAAAAATTATTTTGCTCATAATTTAATCATCCAGTTATAACCTGAGCGATCAGATTCCTTCAAAGGTACATTGATCTGTTTGCAAAGTCGTCTTATTAAATTGATGATCGCTCCGTTGTCGGCTTTACCGTACAGGCGATGAACACCGCGTCGTTCAATATTTCGAAAAAATCGAATCAATGTTCGAGACAAAATGACGGGTGGGTCTTGTGTAAATAAGTGGCTAGAAAATTCGCCGGGGCCAATCTTTTCTAAAAGGAGAGAAGTCTTACCATCGTGCAAAAGAAAACCGCCATCTTTAACGGTCTTGGCAACTGCACCTAAAATTAGTTTGTGATCCAAGCCCCTTTGCTTGGAATCGTTCGTTATGACTTCTGACGGTTTCATTAAAAGTTCTCCTGTACTGGTGTGACAGACATGATTCCTGTCATAGCCGTTGCCCAATCTTGCCAATTTTCATAACCTCTATGATCTGGCACCCCAGATTGGACAAAATATCCAATCCCATTTAATCCATCTACCCACATTCTCCAATCTGACTCAGGAACATGACCCAACTGGTTTGACGCAAACAATTCTTCAATCAGCTTGTTGTACTGATCCCAAGTCATTCCTCGTGGGTCATAAGCTATCATGGGTTTCCTGTTCCGCGAACATCGCCAGTTTCCACATTCAGCACAACACGGCCTAAGAAATAGTTACCATCTTGTGTGTTTGATTCAAACCGTAATCGCATTTCACGGCGTTGTTCTTTTAAGTCTATTTTAAGGGTAGATGGCTCAAAAGTGTAGGGCGCCGATGGTTGATCGGTATCGTCTGCATAACCCTTACCAGTGACGATCATGTCCATGGCTCCAACTTGTTGGAAATCAGGCTCTACACGCTCCAAACGCGTCCATAAATTGTCTCCACCTTGTGGTGAACCTACCAACCCGGCAGAGGTACCCAAAACATTAGTCTCAAAGGCAGAGTAAACAGCAACCACCTTATTCAAATACACCTCATTTGTGCCTAGCTCATGCACCCAGAGGTCATATTGACCTGTGTCGTTTTCAGTGTTTGCGGCCCAAATAGGCTTCTTATACACCTCAGAGAAGGTGCCTGCAGAGCGTCTGGCGCCCGGTGCAGACCCTGCGTCATACCAAACCTTGTCGCGCACATTAAAGACGATTGCGTCGGTGCATTCTGTGGCGTCTCCGCGTGGGTAAAACCACCAAATTTCACCCCAACGAGGAATTTTGCTAACCCAAACCTTTTGACGCTGTGAGGTGTTGATGCCATCAAAGAACCAGTTCAAATTCTGGCTGTTGGGTACTTCTTGGACAACACCGTTGTACATCAAGAATCGGTCAGTTCCCACCCAATAGTAGATGCCATCGTACTCAATCACACACGAGCTCGACATGATTGATGACTGTTGTGTAATCAAATCATAACGCCAATAAAGGGTCGATGTGCCCACATTCTGTGGTGCATAAGTCACGCGCACCACTGAATCAAGTGTCCAAAACAAGCCAGAGGGGGAAGTTGTGCCTCCCCGTAGCGGCAAACCCTTGATGACCTTGGTGGAGGCCACATTGTTGGCATTCGAGTCAGCAGAAGTCCAATCATTGAAGTTACCGGCGGCGCAATTCTGAATCAGGCCGTTGTTGCCGTACACAAAAAGATAGGGATAGAGCATCACAACACCACCAGACACGCTGATGTTGTTGTCAAAAGTCAAGGTAACAGTGGCTGATGCGGTAGCCGCGTTATTTAAGACCACCGTCCATACACCGGCAACTAATGAGGCCGACACAATCACGGTGTTGGCAGGAATACCTGCACCGGTCACAGACACGCCGGGCCCCATCGCAACATTGGTTGTCGTGAAAGTCACATTCTTGGACATGTTGGTGGTCGTGCCCGATTGTGAAAAAACGCCTACAGGCGTCAATGTGTTGCCGGTGAATGGCCCAATCAAAGGTCGAGTATTTGTGGTGTTGTCAATGTGCTGAAGGTTCAATCCCGGATGAGCAATCACATTGTTGTTGCCGGTGCCGTAGGGGTCGTAGCCGGTGTCAAACTGCCACAAATTGAGGTCATTAGGGGTAAATGCTGAGTTGGCAGTAATAACGCCTGCAAAACCCGATCCTGAGCCTCCAATGCTTGTGTTATTGATGGTGAAGCTCTCACCATACGGGTAAGTGGCTGTGCCCCCGTTAGTGACAACCACTGAGAACACTTGATTGCTTGATACGGTGACAGTCGCTAAAGCACCCGTCCCAGTCACAGTGACAAGAGGCACATTCGTATAGGTGCCATTTATATAGCCGGTGCCCTGAGTGACAATGCTGACCCCAGTCACAGAGCCAACTGGCAAGATTGCACTTGGGCCAGAACCTACAGCATCATCATTGTCAATTGTCCATTGCTGAATGCTGTCGCTAAATCCTGAAATTACCCATGTGTGACCGTCCTGAGATTGCAAAATCATGCCTCGGCTGATACCGGGCGCATTCACAAAAGACGCACTGTATCCACCCATTTTTCGAGGGCGACCATATTGGAACCTGCACCATTCACCATCAATGTATGAAGGTGCCGAAAACAGCGTACCGTCGCGTTGTATGCCCGCAGGTATTGATAGAATCGCGACTTTTGCAGTCATTAGAACGCTCCACCATTGATGCCAACAGGCAACAAGAGGCCGGTGGCAGTCAATTGACCTGCCGCAAGTCCAGAGATTGCAAAACCAATCTGACCTGATGCCGCCAAGTACAAGCCGGTAGTCGGATTGCTTTGAAAGGCCAATGAGGGTGCGGCGGCTGAACCATCACCAATTTTCAAGTTTTGGATAAAGCTTGAGGTTGATGTCTGAGCGTTGTAGACATTTGTGCCATCGCAAATTGCAATAATCGTTTGGCCTTGAGGCAACACAATATTTGTACCGCCGCTGATGCCAGTCGTAAATGTCAGCGAGAACGAGCCGGTGGTATTATTTTGAAATGAATAAAACTGCACCGTTGGAGGCAAGACAACTGTACAGTTGCTTGTCAGAGTGCCGGTGTATTCTTGAATAATGCTCGATGCTTGAACAGAAGTCAGCGTCACAGTGCCACCGGTAACCGGCAGACTCAATAAAGTGAAGAAGAATATTGGGGATTGACCATAGGCATAGGTGAACCAATTTGTGCCATCAGTAGTGATCACAAACGATTCAGCCAACTGCAATTGGATTGCGGTGCCGTTGAAGTCAATTTGGCTTGTACCTTGTGCGGCAACATTCAAAATGCCTGTTCCGTCATTTTTAATTACCACATACCAACTTGCGCCAACAGTGCCTGCTTGAGGCAAAGTTATTGTGCCTGCGCCACCAGTCCACACATACAAAGACGATTGGTCTTGTGCTTTTAAAGTGTAGTTTGATCCAAACTGATTGACTTGCAGAATGGTATTGACGGTGTTATTGATAGCTTCTAAGCCATACCCGGCAAGCGTATTCGCGCTGTAAGCCGAGGTACCAATACCCAAGGCAATCGTTGACCATGTGCCATTGATTGTGGTGTTATCAGTCAGGTAGATGTAATAGGTGTTGACCGTCGAAGTCGTTGGGGCAACAGGAATTGTTTGGATCGTGCCACCAGAATTGTTGGTAACCGTGAACGAGTATTCACCAGAGTTGCCAATGTTGCGAACAATAAATGCTTGACCAACAGAAACTTCCAAGGCAGGAGGCAAAATCAACTGCAGTCCGTTGGCTGTTGCGATTACATCGATGATGTTGGCAACTACGCTCGAACTGTTGCTGTTGATGGGCCACTGCAGAGTCGTGTTTGTACTGATCGTCAGCGCTTCATACCCAACTTGCGATGGGTTGATGGTCTGTCCGGTATAGGGTGAGGAGTATGTAGTCATGATTAGCTATCCACAGCAACGGCTTGTCGGTCACCAACACGAGATACATCCTCATCTTTCAGCGACTTGATAGCCTCGCTGTATTTTTGTTGGAAGATCACGCGCTGATCATTTTTGAGAAAAGGCATTGCCTGCAACAAAGTGCCGTACAACATTGCTGTTGGGGCATTCTGGGTCAGCCAATTGGTTTGGTTTGTTGAGCTTAATGGGGCAATCCGCTCGTAGTACAGCACTTCAAAGTTGTAAGCCGCATCCGGTGTGGGCGCGACATACCAGTGATCCCAGTCTGTATCAGCGTAATACAAAGGTTTTGATGTAGTGGCATTGTCAGGCCAGTAATTAGTCAAATATTCGTACTTGCGAAGCAAAATAGGAGTACGATTACCAGATGCATCCGTGATATTCATGGAGACGGTTTTGCGCCACCGCGCAGGCTTGGCAATTGTTGGCTGACCAATGTTCATCATTGATTCAGCAACTTGAAGTTGGCCTAAGGTTTTAATCTCTTGAGCAATTTCAAACTCAGCCAAAGTAATAAAAGTGGGGATGGCGTTAATAGTAGCCGTGTCTGAGCGTTCTAGGTACTGAAGTACATAGTAGGTCAGACTGTCATAAGTCATTACCCATGATGGTATATTGGTGCTCATAATTTCCCCATTGTTTTGTCTATTTTCCCATCAGGTTAGTTTTCCTACAAGGTCGCTTTAAGCAATCATGTTTAAAGCATCGTTTTCTACCTTTGCCACTCGGTTTAGCCAACCTTTTTCGTAAGTGGGATTGTTTAAACTCTTGTAATACGCTTCTTTTGCATTTGAAAATTTCTGAATCAACTGCTGAACAGGAATTGCTTTTATAGCGTTTAAAGTCTGTGGCCCCATGCCACCATCCATTGAAACGCCAACAACGCCTTGCATGACCTTTACACAGCCTCCCACGCCATGGTTGATGGCGAAGTCAAACATCATGAAATCAACCGGGGTAGGAAGCTCGTCGCCCATGACTTTGTCCCAATATTTCTTTTTGTAGAAAGGACTGACCGTCTGAGAAGTTAAAGCTTTCATGTCATTCCAAGTAACAGGGTGTCCAAGAAAAGCCTCCCAATTGGCTTGTGTAACGCCCAAATTAGTAGAACCTGCACGACCGTCAGGCAATTTATTGCCACTATCAGCGGATTCCGTTTGAAAACCGCCTTCACTAGCAAGAATTAATTCTAAAGATTTTTCAAAATTTTCTATCATGGTACAGGAGTAGATTGATGTAAAAGTTCGTCCTTACGCTGAGAACCTGCGGATGAACCAAAATAAAAAGCTACCACTTGTTCAGCTTTAGCTGAAAGGTAACCCACTAAAGTGCCCGCCATTGCAGACTCAATATGGGATAACCCCATCATCGTACCTATAACAACTCCAATAAACGACACAACAATAATGATTGCTAAGGTAGGTACAAGAAATGACTTAGTCGCAATTTGCATGTCTCGTGCAGAGCTACGGTCTTGAACCGCTAATTGCTCAAAATTCAAACCCAAAGCTTGAGCTTGTTTTTGCAATTCAAGTTCTGCAACCTTAACTTGTGCGATTTGGTCAGCAGACATCTTGCCTTCGTCTAGGATGTTTTTGGCCTCATCACCACTAACGCCAAGAGCTTTGGAGACAGCCTCGACTGCAAGACCTGCTAAAGGCCCTCCTAGTGCTGTAGCAATTGTTGGTGCAACCTGTTCTAACCAATTCATTGTTTTCTCCTAATTACAATCACTCAATACATAACCTGTGTCTCTGAATGTTTTATAGCATTCCCACTCTTTTGTGTCTTGATTATGTCTTTCTTTATATTGCTTGTACCACGCTTGTCCTTCTCTTCTTCTTAAATAATCTTGATGAATCATGTACATCAATCCTGCAAAAGTTACAAAAAAAACAAGAATTCCTATGCAAATTGCAATTCGAAATTGCCACTTCTGAACATACTTCTCATGTTCACGCCTTTCTCGTTCATCCTTTTTTTTTGAGCGGCGTCGTACTTAGCTTTGTCTTTTAAGAGTTTTCTTCGTTCTTCGTCAAACTCTGTCCACAAAGCTCCAAGTTCAGGAGGAGCTTCATATATCAACATTTGTCTTAAATCGTATTCAGCTTGTTGCAAACGCTTTTTCATCAAAACATTTTCCAACGCTTGAGCTTGAATAGATTTACCCTTGGGTGGGTTTTTCTGCTTTTCTTCAGCAACCTGAATAGCTTTATCTTGATGCTCAAAAAAAGAAGAAAGACCTCCTGCTATCTCGTGAATAACTTCGGAGGCTTCTTTTCCAACGGACTTTGCTTCTTTGTAAAAAGCTACTCCTGACTTGACTGCCCCAAGAGCCATCATCGCAAGAGTAAACGGATCCATTTAAATTCCTATTAGTTTTTTGACAAATTCAGCGGCAACACCGGGCCCAAACAAGACAAGAATAATAACAACATAGAGCATGTACTCTATCTTGTTCATACGCTTGTCGCCCTCTTTAAGTTGGCGTGATATGTCTGCATACCTCTCGGCACATACAGCCTCGTGAACATTTAGCTGTTTGTCCGTTTTAGTCGCTAACTCATGAGTTTCCATAAACCAAGACCAATACTAATTTAATTAGTAGTTGGTGCGTCAGTTGCAGGAACCTCAGGTGCCGCAGGTTGTGCGCCTTGTGCGCTTGCTTGCTTCTGAACTTCTTGAATAAGACCTGCAACTTGCACAAAAGGCTGATTGCCCAAATATTGCATGATCGAGTTGACCAAGTCTGTTGTTAGAGTAATTGAATTCATCTCACATCTCCGTGAAAATGCCACCAAAATGGGGTGGTGGCTTCCCCTTCATCATTATGCCGTAGCCCAAGGCAAAGGTTGTGTCACTGGGCTAACAGGTGGGTTTTCCAAACTGTTAATTTGACCTTGCACATTTGCTTCAAAATTAGATATACCTGTTGAGCCCAAGGATTCTTGCACCCAACCAATGACTGTAGCTTGAGTCAAAGATGCGTAGGGCGTGAAACCTGCTTGTGCTTCAGTTACGGGGTACTGAGTGTTGCCTTGGATACTAGCGGTTTGTGTTCCGTCTGTACCTGTTAGCTCCCAGTTGACATTAACAACATAGCCTGCGTTTGTACCGCTAGGCCATTGTTGCATTGATGTGATTGTCCATGTCCATTGATTTACTGTTGCCATTATTTAACTCCTTATGATTTTGAATTTAGGGTTGTGATGAGTGTGTTCATGCGCCTACCTTAGCTTTTAATGTGGCTATCTCTGTTGCTTGGGTTGTTACAAGAGTGTTTAAATCTTGAATTGCTTTGACCAAAACAGGAATCAAAAAATCTTTAGAAATACCCAAAGTTTTTGCGGCTTTTTCTGATGGCGTATCATTTTCTTCATATGGTATTTCAGTGCCAACAATAGCTTCTGGAACAACTGTTTTTAATTCTTGTGCTATAAAACCAATTTGTTCGCTATTGTCCGATATCATGTTATATCGTCTAGGTTTAATCTTTAATATTTCAGCTAACCCATAATTTAAGTCAACAATATTATTTTTAATTCTTGCATCCGATGCAAATGTCCAAGAAGTAACACTTTGCGTCAAATAGACATATGCAGAAAATCCAGAATTTGCAAGATAATAATTTCCACTTGTTGTTTGATTTTGCCAATATGTAGTATTAGTATTGTCTTTAAAAATAATAGCACCAGTATTGCCTGTACCTGTGCCGCTTAAATTACAAAAACCATTACTGCTTGTATAAAAAAATCTAGGATTTCCATCCCCATCTGATAGAACAATATTGTTACTAGATGTGCGAATGTCTAAACCACCTTGGTTGCCTGAGTAAGAACCAAGTACTGTATTTTTTGAACCTGATGTAATACCAGAGCCTGAGTTTTGACCTATCAAAGTGTTGCTTGAACCAGTAACGCCCCAACCAGCACTAAATCCTATCACAGTGTTGTAGTTGCCAGTTGAATTGTTATATAAAGTTGGATAACTAGAACCAGAACCTAATGCCACATTGCCTGTACCAGCACCTGTCAGATAACCCGATTTATAACCCAAAAATGTATTATCTGCCGCAGTATTTGAATATCCCGCTTGATACCCTACTGCTGTATTGTAAGATGCTGTGGTGTTGGAATTTAATGCCTCTCTACCAACCGCTGTGTTGTAAGAGCCAGTAGTATTAGAGCCAAGTGCGTTATAAGAACCAACCGCTGTATTATCTGCACCGCTAGTGTTTGCGGTTAATGCGTTATATCCAATAGCACAAATTGTTCCTGTTGTACTGGATGTATATGCGGCTTTAAATCCAACTGCTGTTAAATAAGTTCCTCCTACGCTATTAGAAGTATATCCAGCTTGATAACCAACAGCGGTGATTTGACCACCAGATGTATTGGAATAAGCGGCTTGATAACCTATTGCCGTGTTGTTTGCACCAGAAGTATTAGCATTTAAAGCACTAGCGCCAACCGCAGTATTTGTAGATACAGAACCACCACCTAAACCTACTGTTAGTCCGTGTATAGATGCGTCATTAGATGTACTAAATGTTGTTCCGTTATAAGTAATTCCTGACCCAGTAGCTAAAGCACTTGTACTAGAAGCATATACCACACCATTTGCCGTAAATGATGTAAGTCCTGTTCCGCCATTTGTGGTTGCCAAAGTTCCTGCAAGAGTAACCGCTCCGCTTGTAGCTGATGAAGGCGTAAATCCAGTTGTTCCTGCACTAAATGTGGTTACTCCAATTGTTGATAATTGAGTCCATTGCGGTGCTGTTCCGCTTGAAGTCAAAACATAACCAGAGGTTCCAATCGCCAGTTTAGACAATGCTGTGCCAGACGCATAGTAAGGCAAGTCACCTGCGGTATAAGATGACAAACCTGTGCCGCCGTTTGAGGTGATCAAGGTACCGGCAACAGTGATTGCGCCTGTTGATGCGGTAGATGGGGTAAGACCGGTTGTGCCAAAGCTGATGGTTGTTGATGCGGCGGCTTTCGAAGCCAACACCTGCACATTACCCGAAGCGTCTTTGTAGAAGAGCTTGCCATCAAAATAATTCAGCGCGAGTTCGGCACCACTTGCACTGCTCGTCAAGTTGGCGGCAGAAGGAGTGTTACCAGTTGAGCCACTGGCGTAAATTAGTATAGGGGTGTATCCGCTTTGTGCCATGTTTTTTCCTTAGAATGCGCCGCCTGCAATGCCACCTGTGATTGTGCCATTTGCCGCGTTACAAGTTATTGACGAGTTTACCAATTGTGGCAAATTGCCGCTAGTCGCCGTTACAAAAGTTAGATAGTTTGTTGCGCCCGTAGAAGCCGCAGTCACCGCCGTGTTGACCGTGTTTGTGGCTCCCAAGTTGGCAACAGTCGTTGTGCTAGAAACAACAAAAGGTGCGGTTCCAGTCGCCACCGTATTGGTCAATTGACCAGACATGTTCAAGGTTGTCACGCCTTGGATGTAACTGCTTGCCATGTTCAGACCGGCACTACCCCATGTGAGCAATCCTGTTGTACTATTGCCGGGAGGTAACAAATAACCGGCCCAGTTACCTGTCGCCGCACTTGCTGATGTCGAATAAATCCAACCTGCACCACCGGGAACAGCAGTCGCCAACAAATTGCCTGCGCTGTCTTGAACGGTGATATTGCCTGTTGAATCGTTGTCGATCACATAAGCTGTACCTGCCAAAATTGTGTTTTCAGCAGGCAGTTTGACAGTCTGTGTATTTGTGCCGCTGAAGTTTTGGTAAAAAGTCGCAGTGTTCGTCAGCGTTGTTGTGCCGCCTGCTGTGGGCACATTGGTGTAGCCCGGCGCAAAGTTGTTGAACGATGCGATGGTGCTGACGGTACTTGCTGATCCAGTGCCGCCATTGGCTGTTGCAAGCGTTCCTGCCACAGTAATTGCGCCTGAGGTCGCGGTGGACGGTGTCAAACCTGTAGTGCCAAAACTGAGTGTGGTCACAGCCACGCCAGACAGAGTTGACCACTGTGGTGCTGTAGCCCCTGAGTTGACAGTCAAGATTTGTCCTGCAGACCCGATTGCTAGAGTGCTGAATGCGCTTGTACCTGCACCATAGACCAAAGAACCAGTCGCAAGGGTTGAAAGACCCGTACCGCCGTTTGTGACGGTCAAAGAGCCAGAAACATTGGTATTGGCAGTGCCAAGAGCCAAATTGCCAAACGCAGGAGCTCCTGCGCCGCCAGAAATCAAGGCATTTCCTGATGTTCCTGCGGCAGAATAGGCATGTGCAGTACCTGTGCCATACCCAATACCGCCTGCGGTAGGCGTTGCTGTGCTGTTTGTACCGCCGTTTGCAATTGGCACAACGCCAATCAAGCTTAATGCCTGCGCAGTTGTGGCGTTGGTCACAGCACTTGTGCCGTTGGCGTACATGAAACCAGTCAAACCGGTCACTGTGATGCTGTTAAATGCCTCAGAAGAGCTTCCCAAGACCTTTTCCCACACAGAGCCGTTGAACACAGCCCAGTCGCCAACAGACCACAAGTTGATGCCGTTCAAACTGGTTGTACCTGCAGTCGAAACCACATAGTAGTAGCCGTTTGTACCAACTGATGAGGTCAATGTTGGGGTGTTTGTCGCCGCATTCCATGTGCCTTGATAGGTTGTCGCGCCCGAAGCATTAGTGGTAATGCTTGTGATTTGACCTTGAGCATTGACCGTAATCTGTGGAATAGCCAAAGCAGACCCGTAAGTGCCTGCAGAGACGCCCGTGTT
>Ga0214164_1001444_pt1 | contig 13430 bp, 11 predicted proteins | sample TroBogepilimnion_13_FD_153003 | JGI IMG/M metagenome (GOLD analysis project Ga0214164, IMG submission 153003) | Freshwater microbial communities from Trout Bog Lake, WI - Practice 03JUN2009 epilimnion v4 | ecosystem: Environmental > Aquatic > Freshwater > Lake > Epilimnion/Euphotic zone ...
CTGCACTGCGGTTCGGCGGGCGCGCGGCGCTGGGCGCGTTCGAGCACGCGCAGAACGAGTTGACCAAGCAGCGGCTTATTGCGGATGCGCAACGCGTGAAAATAATTTTCCACCTTCACATACGCCGCGTTCCATTCTTCAAGCGAACGCCCGGCGATTTCACCGGAAACGTCCGGCAGAATTTTCAGGGCGGGCTCCATTGATAAACCCAGGTTTCGCCGACGTTGTTAGTGCCTTGCTGCAACGAGCAGCGCAGGTCGATCGCGTCTTTGCTGCCGGCGGGCGGAATCATTTTTAAAATCACGCGCCAGGTTCCGAGAAAATTATTGCGCGTGACGAAGCTGTCCACGATGCGCGCGCCGCCGCTGCAATTGGCCACGACGGTGGGCGGTTGATTTTCAGGAATGGCGTCAAGCTTTGGACCGTCGAAATCAATGACGAATTGCCGTCCGCCAAACTGCGCGTCCGGTCCGATGCGCGTGGAAACAATGCGGTCTGGTGAGCGTTTCAAATCGGCGTCGCCGCCTTCCCAATGCAACGTGTAGCCGAAACGGAACGGCTGGAGCGGCGCGGGTTTGTTTTTTGGATCCCAAAAAGCGACAATGTTATCAAGGCCTTCGTAGCTCGTGCTCAATTCGACGAGGTGCAAATCGCCGTCGCCCCAATTGCCTTCCGGTTCAACCCAGACACTGGGAACTTGGTGATACAAATTAAAGGTGTCCTGATAGGCGGAAAAATTCCTTTCACGTTGGAGCAGGCCATAACCCTTGATGTTCGGTGCGTGGAAAACCTGATGGCGCGTGGCGGGCGGATTATCAAGCGGTCGGGCGAAAATTTCGCCGTTGCCCATGTGAACAAGGAGCGTGTCGCTGTCGTGAACTTCGGTGCGGTAGTCATCAAATTTTCTTTCGGTATCTTTGCCAAACCAAAACATGCTGGTCAGCGGCGCAAGGCCGATGGTCTTGATTGGTTTGCGATTTTTGTCGGCGGCAATGACGTTGTTCGTTTCGCGAAAATATAAAATGGCACGGATGCTCACGCTGGTGGTGTCGCCGGGCTTGATGAAAAATTCATACGCACCGGCGCAACTCACGCTGTCGAGGATGGCGTAAAGGCGCAATTCATTATCGCCGCTGCTGGGTTTGCCTAGCCACCAGTCGGTGAAGATGGGGAATTCTTCGCCGCGATCGCCTTCGCCGGAATCGAGCGCGAGGCCGCGGGCCGATTGGCCGTAACGCAGGTTTTTTCCGAGCAACCGAAAATAGCTCGCACCGAGAAACGCGCCGAGTTCGTCAAGTTGATTGGTTTGATTCAGCGGAAAAAGCAAACGGAAGCCGGCGTAACCGGTCTTCGTGGGAATTTGATTCGCGATGTCGAGTTTGCCGTAATCGAAAAAGTCCTGCACGAAACGAATCGGCTGCGTGTGCGTCAAAGTGAATTCGTTGACGTGCACCGGTTCTTGATACAGATAGCCGGGATGAAAAAATTCCACACGGAAGGGAAGTTGATCCGGCGACCACAACGCGCGGTCGCGGCGAAATCGGATTTCGCGGTATTTGTCGTAGTCGAGATTGTCCTGCCGCAGCACTTTTGGCAAATCCACGCGCGGCGAATGGAACGGCGACTTGGCGCGTTCGAGAGCACGTTGGGCGACGTAATCGAGATTCACCTCGGCGGATTCCGCGCCGAGAATTTCCCGTGTGGTCAATAAACTGGCGATTAAAATCAGCAGGCCAAATGGTCGCGACATCGCCACTATGAAAGCCGAAAAAGGGGCAATTTGCAAGTTCGGTGCATGATCGTCGGGACAATTCCGACTAATTGATGCCGCCAGTTGGAACATTTGGCGATTGAATCACCCTACGTGTCTTGTTTTTGGAAACAATTGGTGGGTTTTAAGACAAAAAATAGCCGCTGTCGAAACAGCGGCTTTTAAGAATGCAGAGGCAAATTACTGCAAACGGTGCGCCGGAGTCAGTGTGCTCAAGGTGCAAGTTGGGTTCGTGCCAACCTTCGTGCAGGCATAAGTGCCGCCTGCCGGACAGGGCGGCAAACTGCCCGCCGAGTTCATTTTGATATAGGGCGTCAGGTCGGTGGCCAAGGTGATGTCGTCGCCGGTTTTCTTACCTTTTTCAATCGCGAACTGGCTGGCGGCATCGTCAATCTTACGCAGGTTGTTGATGCAGGCGTTGGCTTGAGAGGTGGCACGGGCTTTCATAAAGTTGGGAATCGCAATTGCCGCCAGCAGGCCAATGATGGCCACGACAATCATAATTTCCACCAGCGTAAAACCTGCTTTGCGGAGGTCTTTGGTCGGTTTCATTTTGTTTACTTTCAGTTCACGCGGCGGAACGGTGCATCAGGCGGGTTATGATAATGACATTGGCGTTCCGGTATTGCCTGATGCAACCGCGCTCCACCATCAGTAGCAAGGTGAAATCCAAATGCAAGATACGGCTGCATGACGCGGCCTATTTTTCTTGTAGGGTTAAACCCTACGCGCCTGCGGGCGAAAATTCTTTTAACGTAGTGACTGGCTTTCGTGCCAGCGGACGGCGTGAAAAATGAGTTCGTTGATGTTGGCGAGATTGAGCTTTTCTTTGATGCGGGCGCAATAGGCTTGGACCGTCTTGAAACTGACATTCATCTGCTCGGAAATCTGGCGCGTGTTGAGGCCGCGTCCGAGTAATTGAAAAACTTCCAGCTCGCGATCACTCAAAGACTCGACGACGGCGGGCTGGTCGCCCACACCTTGCACCAGTTTTTGCGCGAGCTGGGCGTTGACGGCGTTGCTAAAAAAAGTCCGCCAGCCAGCACCGCGCGCAAGGCGTCCAGCACTTTGCCGGTGGCCTCGCGTTTCATGACGTAACCGGATGCACCGGCACGCATCGCGCGTTCGGCATAAAGCGACTCATCGTGCATGGACAAAACAATCGTGTTCACTTTCGGGTGCTGCGCTTTGATATCTTTGATGAGCTCGAGCCCGGAACTGCCCTCGAGTGAAATGTCCACTACCGCCATGCGCGGCGATAATTTGCCAATCAAATCAATGGCTTCGCGCGCATTGGCCGCCTGTCCGCAAACTTCGAAGTCGGTTTCCTCGTTAATTAAATTAGCCAGCCATTCGCGCACGAGCGGATGATCATCCACGAGTAAAATTTTATTTTTCATCGGCAATATTTTCCAAGGCAGGTTGGCTGGAATCTAAAACGCAGACCGCGCGCGTGCCGCCTGCCGGCAAATTTTGAATATCAAAGGTCGCGCCAATCATGCCGGCACGATAATCCATGATCCGCAAACCCATGCCTTTTTTTACACGCGCATCCGCTGAAAGTCCCACGCCGTCGTCGGTGACGGCGAGTAGAATTTTTTTACCCGAACCAGTGAGCGAGATAACGACATTGCGGGCGTGACCGTGGCGAGTGGCATTGCTCACCGCTTCCTGCGCGATGCGATACAAATGTGTATTTGCTTCAGGCGAAGTCAAAGCCGTAACGCCGGATGTTTCAAAACGGCACGCAACATCAAAAGCTTTGGAGACATTGGCAGCCAGATTTTGCAAAGCATCCGCCAATCCGTTCGCTTGCAATTCAATGGGGTGCAGACTGCGCGCAAGTTTGCGCGTGAGCTCGATGGATTCTTCAATCATCACAACGAGCCGGTCGGCTGCCGCAAATTCCGGCGCAGACTTGTCAGTGAGTTTTTTGGCCAAAACTTTTCCCGCCAGCGCCGTGGCCGTCAGTTGTTGCCCCAAACTATCATGCAAATCATGGCCGATGCGGCGTTGCTCCCGTTCGCCGGCTTCAAGCAATTCCTTTTCCAGCCGGTTGCGTTGACGAATTTCTTCCTGCAACTTTTCTGTCCGTTCGCGAACCAGAATCTGCAATTCATCGCGCGACGAAATCAAAATAATTATTAGCAGAAATACCGAAAGGCGAATGGTCATGTTCCAAATCGGTGTCAGGATATCGGCGTAATGCTCACCCGCAGCCATGTTGACCAGCAACCAGACCACTGCTGAAATCACGGCCATCGCAAACGCGAATCCCTGGCCCGCCCGCCGCAGCGCATATAAAATCGGGAGCAGGTAAAAAATGAAGAAAGTCAGCTCGTAACCCGTGAGATAATCCGCCGCCGCCACCACCGCCAGCAACATCAATCCGCCAACCATACCGGCGGTTTTTGATGGTGTGCGAATGGTTTTTCCCATGGGCAAAAATGTGACGGGTTTGAACGCGGCGGACAAGCGAAAGAAAAATTAATCCAGCGTCTGCCGGTAGCGCTTGATGCCGATGGCCAGCACTACCGCCAGAAACAATGCAATCGGCCACAAGTCTGGAAGTGTTTCTGCGAGCCCATTTCCCTTCAGCAAAATGCCGCGCACGACCCGCAGAAAATGCGTCAGCGGCAGACATTCGCCAATGTCCTGCGCCCAATTCGGCATCCCGCGAAACGGAAACATGTAGCCGGACAACAACAGCGACGGCAGGAAAAAGAAAAACGCCATTTGCACCGCCTGCAATTGATTTTTGGCAACCGTGGAAAAGGTAATGCCCACCGCGAGATTCGCCACAATGAACAGCAGCACGAGCAAAAACAGCAACGGCACGCTGCCGAGCATCGGCACGTTGAATAAAAATTTGGCCGCGAGCAAGACCAGCGTCACCTGCACATAGCCGACCATGATGTAGGGGATAATTTTGCCCACGATCACTTCGCCCGGATGCACCGGCGTGGACAAAAGATTTTCCATGGTCCCGCGTTCGCGTTCGCGCGTGATGGCGAGGCCGGTAATCATGATCATCGTCATCGTCAGCATCACGCCCATCAAGCCGGGCACGATGTTATATTGGCTGATGCTTTCGGGATTGTAATGTTGATGCGCGACGATATTGAATGCCGGCGCAGAAGCCTGAAGTTTTGCGAGTGGTCCGGTCAAATCGCGGTTGAGCACAGTCGCGACCAACCCGCTCACCGCCGCCTGCGCAAAACCAACGGCGGATGGATCCGTCGCATCGGCTTCGAGCAACAAATCAGGCTTCTCACCGCGCAACAATTTTCGCGAAAAATCCACTGGGATAGTCACGGCAAATTGAACTTTATTTTCCGCAAGCAGTTTGTTGATTTCCGACGGATTGTGCGCCTCGCGCACGAGATCGAAGTAGCTGCTATTGCGCAAGCCCCAGATGAACGAACGCGAGAACACACTGTTGTCCGCCGCATAAACCGCTGTCGGCAGATGCTTCGGATTTGAGTTAATTGCGTAACCGAACAAAATCAACTGGATCATCGGCACGCCAATCATCATACCGAATGTCAGCCGGTCGCGCCGCATCTGGATGAATTCCTTCAGCACGATGGCGAACAAACGTTGGAAGTTAAAGCTCACGAGAAATTATCCTTCGCCGTTTCCATCAGGCTGATGAACACATCTTCCAAGCCTGATTCAATTTTCTCCCAGCGTTGCGCGCCCGACATGAACGGCGCGACACTCGCGTGCAATTTTGCCGCGTCGCGGCCGCTGACGTGCAGCGCCGTGCCGAACGCCACAACCTGTTCCACGCCCGGCAAACCACGGATTTTATCCGCGAGCCCCGCCAGATTTTCGCCGGAAATTTCCCACGTCGTCAGCCCGCCGGCTTTCACCACTTCATCCACCGTGCCGCTCGCGAGTAAATTTCCGTAGGCGATGTAGGCCAGCCGGTGACAGCGCGATGCCTCGTCCATGTAATGCGTCGTGATGAGAAACGTCAATCCAGACGCGGCTAATTTGTGAATCTCCTCCCAAAAATCGCGCCGCGCTTTCGGGTCAACGCCCGCCGTCGGCTCGTCGAGCAACAGCAATTGCGGCTCGTGAATCAGACACGCCGCCAGCGCGAGCCGCTGTTTCCAGCCGCCGGAAAGTGTGCCTGCGAGTTGCTTGCGCCGCTCGACCATGCCGAGCCGCTCCAAACTTTTTTCCACTGCACTTTTCCGCTGCGGCATTCCATAAAGCCGCGCGATGAAATCCAGATTCTCCTCAATGGTTAAATCTTCGTAGAACGAAAATTTTTGCGTCATGTAGCCGACGCGTTTTTTGATCTCGGCGGACTCGCGGCGGAAATCCAAACCAAGACATTTTCCCTCGCCGCCATCGGGCGTGAGCAGACCGCAGAGCATCCGCAGAAAAGTCGTCTTGCCGCTGCCGTTCGGGCCGAGGAAGCCGTAAATCTCGCCGGGACGAACTTGCATCGCGATGTCATTGACGACCGTGCGCGCCCCGAATTTTTTCGTGACGCCGCGCACGTCGATGACAAAATCGCCAGTATTCATGAGTCAAACGCCGCGCTGTTCCGGCGGCCAGATGATTTTGTGCTGCTGAATTTGAAACCGCACCTGCAGCGCGTCGGCAATGATTTTTTCCACCAACTCTTGGCGCGAAATTGTTGTGAGTCCGGCGGGAACTGGTTTGAGAACTTTGTTTTGCTGCTGCGGTGCGAGCGGATGCACCCACGAAAACAGCAATGGACACAAGCCTTCCAGCTTGTGCGCGACAATCTGTTCTTTCGCCCATTCATAATCTTCCACCGTGCCGATGACGAACTTGATTTCATCCTTCGGACTTAAATGAGCAATGTTAGAAAAGAGATTTCTTCCAACTTCGCCGCTGCTCGGACATTTCAAATCCATGATGCGATGCACGCGCGAATCGATTTTGGAAATGTCATGCGCGCCGCTCGTTTCAATCAAAACCGTGAAGCCGTCATCACAAAGCTGTTTCATCAACGGCAAAGAATTTTTTTGCAGCAACGGCTCGCCGCCGGTCAGCTCAACCAAAGGTAGTGGCGATTTTGCATAGGGCGCGGCGAGACGTTTCACTTCTGCCAAAACTTCCGCGAGTTTTTTCTTTTTGCCTTCCGTAAATGCGTAAGCGGTGTCGCAATATGAACAGCGCAGGTCGCAGGCGGTGAGCCGAATAAAAATGCACGGCAGTCCGGCAAAGGTGCTTTCGCCTTGCAGACTCAGATAGATTTCGTTGACGACGAGCGTTTCGGTCACACGCCAAGTTTAGACTGGCGCGGGGAAAATTGAAATGCGCTTTGCGCGATGTAGTTGGATTTTTGTGGGAGCATGGATTATTTTTCTGCAAACCTTCAGAAGCCGTGATGAACCGTTTGATTTGCTATGCCGTCGTTCTTGCCAGCGTTCTGGCTGGCATTTGCTCTGTGCACGCGCAGTCGCTCGACCAAATCGGCGTCACGCTGTTGCAATCTCAAACGACAAATTTGGACGGCTCCGGCATCCGCGTCGCGCAACCGGAAGCGAACACCGACGGCGACACCAATCATCCGAGCGCGTTTGAAGTCAATCCCGCCGCGATTAATTTTTCGACCAATCGTTTCACTTACAATTCTGATGCAGGCACAAGCAACGGATTTCCCAATCTTGTCGGCAACGAGTCTGGCCATGCGGATACCGTGGCCTATTTTTTTTACGGCATCGCGGGCGGCGTGGCTACCAACGTGATGCACGTGGATAATTTTGACGCGGATTATTTCATCAATTATTACGTCGTCAGCAACCTCGCGGTGCTGGGCGATACGGTGGTGAATCAAAGTTATACTTTCGGCGCGCTTACGGCCAGCGACCAGCAAGGAGCGGATTCCGCCTATGATGATTACACAGGAATTTACGGAACACTTTTCGTTTCCGCCGTCAATAACGGCGGTAGCGTCTGCGCGCCCGGCACGGCCTACAACAGCATCGGTGTGGCGTGCGCTGGCGCAGCCGATTCCCACTCCAGCACCGGGCCGACCATTGACAACGGCCGCTGCAAACCAGATCTCACCGTGCCCGCCTTTTCAACCAGCGACGCCACGCCCTGCGTTGCCGGCGCCGCTGCCGTGCTGATGCAAGCAGCCCTGCGCGGCGATGGTGGCAGCGACACAAATTCCGCCTTCGATATGCGAACCATCAAAGCACTTCTACTCAATGGCGCGGTAAAACCGGCGGACTGGACGAACGCAAATTCCTCACCGCTCGACGCGCGCTACGGCGCAGGCGTGCTGAATGTTTTCAATTCCTACAAACAGCTTGCCGGTGGAAAAAATAATTCCAGCACAACAAATTTGATTTCAATTGGCGCAGCGCATCCGCCAATCGCCACCACAAATTACATTTCCGCCAAGAGCGGTTGGGATTTAGAAACCCTTTCCAGCACCACGACGAACAACGCGGTGAATCACTATTTCTTCAATGCCACCAATGGTTTTGTCACAGCCACGCTCACTTGGAATCGTCAGCTTGGCGAGGCCAACATCAACGACCTCGACTTGTTCCTTTACGATTGTGCCAACAGCAATCTCGTCGCATGCAGCACCAGCCGCGTGGACAATGTGGAGCACATTTTTTTGCCGTCGCTCGCCGCCGGGCAATACGATTTGCAGGTTTTGAAAAACGGCGGCACAAATGTCGTGAGCGACAACGAGACTTACGCCCTTGCTTTTGCCTTTGCACCGACAAAATTAAATCTCACGCGCGCCAGCACGAACGCGGTTTTGACGTGGCCGGTTTATCCGGCGGGATTCTGCGTGGAAGCAACAACGAATCTGACGACAACGTGGAGCACCAATAATTTTTCCGCCGCGCTCACGGGCAGCACGAACATTTTGACGCTGCCGATGACGAATGCTGCGCAATTTTTCCGGCTGCGCTCGCCGAATTTTTAAGCTGGCCGAGCGCAAAATATTTTCCAATGCGATAGCTGCCGCCAATCGCCGCCGTGATGAAATTTTTCCCAATCTCGACCGCGTGCGGCAAACCGTGTCCGAGCGCAAGCGCGGCGCAAATCGCAGCGGAATAGGTGCAGCCGGTGCCGTGTGTGGAAACGCCCTTCACAAACGGCGCAGATAGCAGCAATTCAGTTTCGCCATCAAAGAAAACATCAATTGCCATGCGGGAATTCTTCAAGTGTCCACCTTTCACCAAAACCGCGCAGCCGTAGCGCGAATGAATTTCGCGGGCGGCAAAACGCAAGTCTTCCGGCGAGGAAATTTTTTGTTCCGCCAGAATTTCCGCCTCGTCCAAATTGGGCGTTACGAGCGCGGCAAGCGGTAGTAGTTTCTGGCGCAGAATTTTTTCAGCTGCTGACTGGAGTAAGCGTGCGCCGCTGGTGGAAACCATCACAGGATCGACGACGAGTTTTAATTTTTTAATTCCCAACTTCGAGTCGCTGAAAAATTTGGCCACGACGGAAATGTTTTGCGCCGTAAACAGCATTCCCGTTTTCACTGCGGCGGGATTCAGCTCTTCAAACACCGCTTCGATTTGCTGGCGCAGCATTTTGGGCGAGCACGGTTCGACGGCGAGAACGCGTTTGGGATTTTGCGCGGTGAGGCACGCAATCGCGCTGGCGCCGTGGACGCCGAGCGCGGCGAAAGTTTTCAAATCAGCCTGAATGCCCGCGCCACCGCCGCTGTCGGAACCGGCGATGGTGAGAGCGACAGAAAATTGTTTGCGTTTCGACATGCAAAGATTTTAGCGGAGCAAACGCTAACTTGAAACTTGGAACTTGTGCGGTCATTTTAACGGCATGGACAAAGATAAAGTTGCCGAGATTTTGGTCGAGATTGGAACGTTGCTGGAATTGAAGGGCGAAAATCCATTCAAGACGCGCGCGTATACGAACGGCGCGCGGACGATTGAGGGTTTGAATGAGCCGCTGGCCACGATTGTGGCGGAAAAACGGCTTGGCGAAATCAAGGGCATCGGCGCGGCGTTGGAACAAAAAATCACGGAGCTGGTCGAGACGGGAAAATTAAAATACTACGATGAACTCAAGGCTTCCATCGCGCCGGGCTTGATTGAAATGCTGGAGATTTCCGGCCTTGGCCCGAAGAAAATTCAGGCCATGCACAAGCAACTTGGCATTGATTCCATTGAAAAACTTGAGGTAGCTTGCAAGGCCGGAAAAGTGGCAGAACTGGACGGCTTTGGTGAAAAAACTCAGGCGAATATTTTGGAGGGCATCGAGCGCAAGCGCACTTACGCGAGCAAGCATCTGTTGAGTGACGCGTGGCTGGCAGCAGAACCGTTGCTGGAAGATTTGCGGTCACACCCGGATGTGATTCGGTGCAGCACGGCGGGCAGCTTACGGCGGTTCAAGGAAGTCATCGGCGACATTGATTTGCTGGCGTCGTCAAAAAATGCGGCGAGTGTCATTGAGTTTTTTGCGTCGCAGCCGGGCATCGTGAAAATTTTGGCGCAGGGCGAAACGAAGGCGAGTGTGATTTTGGAAGGCGGGATTCAATGCGATTTGCGCGTGGTGAGCGACGCGGAATTTCCGTTCGCGCTGGCGTATTTCACCGGCAGTAAGGAACATAACATCGTGATGCGGCAGCGCGCCATCCAACGCGGTTTGCGGCTGAATGAATACGGCTTGTTCAAGTCGAAGGAAGAGACGCGCGATGCAAAATTACTCGTGCCGTGCAAAACGGAAGATGACATTTTCACCAAGCTGGACTTGGAGTTTGTGACGCCGGAGTTGCGCGAAGATCACGGAGAATTTTCGGTGGCGGAGAAAAATGATCTGCCGAAATTGGTCGAGTGGTCGGACTTGAAGGGCGCGTTGCACAACCATTCAAATTGGAGCGACGGACATAACACGCTGGAAGAAATCGCGGAGTTCATGGAAAATTTGGGGCTGCAATATTGGGCGATTACGGATCACTCGAAGGCGTCGTTTCAGGCGAACGGACTCGACGCGAAAAGCGTGCGACAACAGATTCTGGAAATCAAAAAGTTGAATGAAAAAATCGCGGCGCGCGGGAGCGAGTTCAGGTTGTTGACGGGAAGTGAAGTGGATATTTTGAAGGACGGTCTGGATTTTGATGATGACATTTTGGCGGAATTGGACGTGGTCGTCGCGAGTCTGCACGTTCCAAGTAGCAGCGAGGCGGAGAATACAAAACGGTTGATTCGTGCGGCGGAAAATCCGTTTGTGCATATGCTCGGCCATTTGACGGGACGGCTGCTGCTCGAACGCGAGCCATATCCGGTGAACGTGCCAGCGGTGATCGATGCGTGCGCGGCGACGGGGACGTGGATAGAGCTGAACTGCAATCCATATCGGCTGGATTTAGACTGGCGGCATTGGCCTTACGCGACGAGCAAAGGCGTCAAATGTGTCTTAAATCCAGACGCGCATCGCAACGCGCACGCAGGATTTTTGCGGCTGGGCGCGGGCGTGGCGCGCAAGGGCTGGCTAAAAAAATCGGATGTGGTAAATGCGTTGACGCTGGCGAAACTGCGGGATGCATTGCGACAAAAGCGTTACAAACACGTGGCGTAATGGTGTCAATTTCACTAATTTATAGCTAAAATACGGTGTGTAATTACTGGAAAAATGTTTTGACGGGCATCTTGCCAGACTGTTAAATTTTTAACGCTCTCGGCCATCAGATTTTTTGAATGGGAAGATGTATCTGCGGTCAAAGAGCAGTCGTCGTATCATGAAAAGATATTTTGTCTCTGTCGGACTGGCTGCCGGTGCTGCCGGAGTGCAATCGGCTTTTGCTCAAGCGATGGATGCGGGCGCTACACCGAAGATTTGGAATATCTCGTCGAACTTGCGCGGCTTTTACGATGACAACTACGCAGTAGCTCACAATAAGCAGGGTAGTTTTGGCTTTGAGCTGAGTCCGTCCATCGGCGCTAATACTTCATTTCAGCAAACTGACATTGGTGTGCGTTATACGTTCGGGATGTATTACTACCTGCAACGGGCGCAGAACGGAATCAATCCGCTGGATTACACGCATCAGGGTGACATCTGGATTGATCACGCCATCAATGAGCGCTTCAAGGTGAATGTGGCCGATACTTTGGCGGTGGGTCAGGATCCCAAGTTGGTGCAAGGTGGCGCGGTCATTCGCGTGAGCGGTAACAATGTTGATAATAATGCCAAGGTCACACTTAAATCCGAATGGACGCGGCAATTCAGCACCTCAACGTTTTACGGCAATAATCTGATTGTCTACAATAACAGCGGAACCAATTCTCCCAGTAATCCCAACAGTGCGGCGTTGCTCAACCGGATGGAGCAAAATGTTGGCACGGATTTTCAATGGCATTTCCAACCGGAAATGATGGGGTTCGTTGGCTATAATTTCAGTTGGGTCAATTACACTGCGGACGAGCAAATCGCGCAGCCAGCAAATGTTCCGCCGGGTAAATTTGTTCACTATTACAGCGATGCCCGCAATAGCCGCACGCATTATGGTTACGTGGGTGTATCCGATGAATTCAGTCCTAGCTTGAGTGGCACTATCCGCGCGGGTGTATCTTACACCGATGTGTATAACGACCCGGTGTCGCCCTATACTTCGCTGGCACCATATGCTGACATGAGTGTTACTTACACTTACGAGCCTGGTAGTTATGTGCAAGCTGGTTTCACGCAGGATCAAAATGCCACGGATGTCGTGACACATGACTCCCAAGGACAACTCACGCAATATCAAGAAAGCTCGGTGTTTTATTTGGACGTCAACCACCAGTTCAACCAAAAGTTGAGCGGCGCACTGACCAGCCAATATCAATACTCCACCTACAAATCCGGCGCATACAGCGGCACTGGCGATAACAGCGTCAGTGCAGGTCTCAATTTCAACTACACGATCAACCGCCATTTCTCTGCGAATACCGGCTACAATTTCAACGAGCTTTTCTCTAATATCAATGGCCGAGGCAACAGCCGCAATGTGGTTTACCTCGGCTTGAGCGCAACTTATTGAGGCATGGTAACACCCCTCTTCTGACACAATCCGGGAGCCAAGTCCGAGACAGGCTCCCATTATTTTTTAAGCTATGGACCCACAAAAAAACTTTGCACCGCCTGAAGCTAAACTGCATTTTTTGGATTACTGGCGCGTCATCCGGATTCGCAAGGCAATCATCATCACCGTCTTTCTGATCACAGCCATCATTGCGACGGCGGTCACTTTCATTCTGCCGGAATCTTTTGCCAGCACCTGCCGCATTCAGGTGCAAAATGATGTCAGCGATACGATGGTCTCGCAGTCGCCGTATGATGCTTACTTCATCCAGAACACTTTCGAAATCATGCAGTCGTCCCTCGTATTGAGCAATGTTATCGGGGCGCTGAATTTGAACACGGAGTGGGGTAAAAAATATTTCAACGGCGATACCCTTAAGACCACCGAGACAATGGAAATTCTCAAAGGCCGCATGAGCCTGGCACCGGTGCGAAATACCAAGTTCATCAACATTACCGTATTTAGCGATGACGCTAAGGAAGCTGCCGTGCTGGCCAATACCATCGCTGAAGCGTATAAAAATTATCGGCTGAATACTCGGCTGCAAAATACGTCCAAGGGTTTGGAAGTTCTGACTGGGGAATATTTGGACCAGTCCAATCAAATTCTAACCGC
>Ga0214164_1001450_pt1 | contig 13389 bp, 8 predicted proteins | sample TroBogepilimnion_13_FD_153003 | JGI IMG/M metagenome (GOLD analysis project Ga0214164, IMG submission 153003) | Freshwater microbial communities from Trout Bog Lake, WI - Practice 03JUN2009 epilimnion v4 | ecosystem: Environmental > Aquatic > Freshwater > Lake > Epilimnion/Euphotic zone ...
CACACAAAAACTGGCAGGCTATTTATTTCCCCGAAGAAATCGCTAACTTTGTAAAGTTGAAAAACGCTACCAACATTAAGGGTGCATATTATTTTGTGCCACAGTTGGGGGTTGAAATGAGTGAGATAGGGGCGGTTGTTGCTACCGGCAATTCTTTAGATGAGTGCGAAGAAAAGGTGAAGGAATACATATCTAAGATTGAGGGATATGACCTACACATGAATACGGACGGAATAATGAGTAAGTTGCAAAAACAGATTGAATCGGCAGAAAGTGTTGGTATAAAGTTTTAGCTATGACGTTCAGAGATTTTTGCGACAGCAAGGGAATTGACTACGAACTGGACGAAGATGGCGATGTAATGTCGGTGAACGAAGAAGATTTATACCCATACGCTTACGAAATCAAAGCGATATTTCATGGATTTTATTTTAAATTTGAACTAAACTAATAACGATGACTTGGAAATTTAATCTATTTAACACGCCTAACGATGTTGTGGTATTCTTAAATGCCAACGGAATTACGTTAGCGCAGACCTTACCCGTTTTCAATAAGGACGGGCAGTATGTACTTTTTTGGTATAACTAAACTACAACCATGAACCCGATTAAAACACTCACAGAAGTTGATATTGACGAAAAATATCAGGTAGGATAATATGGCCTCAAAGATACCTTGCGACATAATATATAAGGGAGATAAATATACGCCTGAAAAGTTTAGGAAGTATATACGTAATAACGCTGACGAATTTATTGAGCATGTGTATGAGGGCGAAATGCCTGTTGATACCGCTAAGAAGATAGCGGAGTTTGACGAATTGCTCGATGCAAAAACGGGTATTCAGACCGTTGATATTCCTAAAGAAACGAATCAGGAACTTGAAAAATTAAGCAATGAACTCACAAAAGAAGAATCAGACATCGTTGACGGATTTGCAGGCACTTTGGAAAGCCAACGAAACATTAGGACAGGAGAGGACACGGGCGTTAATCAAGAAAACGAACCCACACGCATCGGACGCGGCGATACTGAAACTGTTAAGCAAGCTACCGAAACCGAAGCACAGCCTGAAGGACAAGGCGGTGAACTACGCCAAGAGCCTGTATCAGAGAGTGAAAGGGGAAAATCTACCGAAGGTGTAACCGCCAAAGAACTTATGCCTGCCATTGAGGTAAATGGCAAGATTTACGAAGGCGCGAATCACGGCGATGCTATGGATAATGCACGTGCCGTAGGTGAAGATGTGCCTGACTGGAGAACACCCGAAGGGGATAAGTGGCGCACTGAAAACGGCATGTTCAAAGAACAGTCAACAGGTAAATTATTGAACCGCGAACAAGCGGATAGTAAATACGGAGTTAGCAGAACATCGGAACTTAAAACACAAAAACAAGCCCCCAAAGACAAAGCTATAAAGGAATTAGTAAAAGAGATTAAATCTAAAATACTAACACACGCCATAGGAATTAAAATGGGTGCCAATGAAATGATTGGCACATATCTATCAACTGAAAAAGAAAATAGATATGCTAAAAGGGCGAAGGAAGTTAAAAAGGCAAAAGTAAATATTAAGAATCCTTATGAGATAAAAGATTCTTCTGAACTTGTAAAACTTCAAAACGCAGTTTTAGAGCAAGCAAAAGCAAAATACGTAAAGGATAACCCCTCTATTAAAAAATCAGGATTTTGGGATGAATTCAAGTCGGCAAAACATTTTGATGAAGATGTATTGTCTGCCATACCTGACTTCCAAAAATACGTAGCATCAGAGGTAACGAACAAGCTGCGTAGTATGGGTTATGACTCTGCATACCTAAGAGAAAGCCCGAACAATGAGGGTATGTTAGTTGTGTTTGATAGGAATAATGTTAGTCTTGAAAAAGACAAGCCGGTTGTTATTACTAAGAAATTCTTGCGGGAAGAAAAGGCAAGATTACGCTCAGAGCAAGGTAAGGCACCAATTAAGGGTAACGTAGACGTAATGAACGCCGCAAAGAAATACAAGGAAGCTGTAAAATCTTTTGCGCCTACCAATATTAGCGAGTATGTGAGTAATTGGCTTGCTGCTGGAGGTAAAATAAATTCGGCTGATTTTGCAAACGAGGTTCACGGAATAAATACTTCGGAGTATGCTGACAGTAAATTACATGGCTCCAATGAACCATTATTGGGGACAATTACGGCAAACTTAGCTGAACAGTTTGAAAAAGAAACAGGCTTAACGGCATCGGAAAGTGAAATAAGAAATGAACTTTTTGAACAGCTAAACGACAACGAAACAAAAACAGATTTACAGCAAAAAATAATTAAACTTAACGATGAAAGGCAGTTTGCCGAAGAACATGGAATGAGTAAGGCCGCGCTTGAAGAGGCGCAGCATCTATACGAAGAAGAGCAAGCGTTTATAAAGCTATATGGACTAGATAGAGCAACGGAAGAAACGGAACGCGCTTTTGATGAAGCGGACACCATGCCGTTAAGTCAAGAAGAAATAGAGCAATTAGCATCAGAATTTGATAACGAAAATATACCCAATGAAATCATTAACCAAAGAACAGAAGGCGAGAATGATGCTGAAAATAAAAGCTATCAAAAAGCAGAAGCAGAACACAGCCAAAAGGTAGCAGAACTTTCACGACAAATTGAGGGAAATAAACAGGCAAGAAGAAATAGAGTTGCTCAACTTGAAAAAGGACTAAAGCCAACAGAAAGCCTATTCGGTAAAACAAAAGAGGCATCGCCACTTGGCATAGATATATCGCCCGATACATCAAAAGAAAACTTAGATAGGGCTTTGGCTGATTTTGACAAAACAGATGCAGACCTAAGAAAGCAAAAGGAAGATTTAATTGCAGGCAAAGAAAAATTTATACAAGATAGGATTGACGCTGACAGGGCGCAAGGCGAAATGAAATTTCAATTCGAATCCGCCAACGAACCCATGACTATCAAAAAGCTATTTGCCGCCATAGCAAGAGTTAAAAAACTATTCCCGAATGTTGAGGTAACTACGGACAGTGGCGAATGGAAAGACGCGCTGGCTAAAATATCGAAAGAAACGGGGTTGGGCATGGACGAACTGAATAAGCCGACCAACGCTACCGAAAACTTAGGCAAGGATATTACCAAAACACCTAACGGATTTATCTATAAGGGCAAACTATACCTTAACCCTGACATGAGCAAAATCAGGACAGATACGGTTGCCCACGAAGCGCAGCACTTAGCTAACGAGGTAATGAAAAATAAGGCACCGCACATTTGGAACAGGGGTGTGAAGTTGGCATTACAGGAAGGGGCGATTGAAAAGCTACGAGAACTATATCCGCACCTTAAAACGGACGCGGACATTGCGGACGAATTTATTGCGGACGCTACGGGTAAACGTGTTGCTGACTTAGAAAAGGAACTTGAAGGGCAAGGCATAGCCATGAACGTTATTAATAGCATAACCGATTGGGTAAGGCAGGCTAAAGATTGGATAAACGAGAAGTTGGGACTGAACGCGAATGAAACCTTTGGCGAGTTTATTGACAGAGCCGCAAGGACACAGTTACGAGGCGAGAAGATTGGGGACGTAATACCTACGGACGAAGCTAAACTGCAAAAGGGATATGTTGCCCCACCGACCAAAGAGGAAGAAGAAGCAATGTTTTACGGCAGTAAGCCAACCGACACAAGGTTTATCAATCACAAGAACTTAGATGGCGTTAAGGCTGAATTTTTACCCGAAGCGGCAAGTTCATATTTTAACGAAACCCGCGACAAGCTGATTGGCTCGTTACGGAAGGTTGGGCTATGGGAGAAGATACCTGTTACTAAAGAGATACGCGGCGAAAATGTTGAGATAGGTTCTAAGCGAAAAGAGATTACACCCGAAATGGAGCAAAAGGGTATTGATACCCTACGCGGCTCTATCAACGATATGTTGCGGGATATTGAAACAAAACTACATACCGCATCCGGCGACAACAAAAAATCATTCCAGCTATCATTAGAACGGTTACGGGACGAACTTTCAAGCCCCGAAAAGATACCCGTTTTACGCGAGATATTCAAAGCACTTACAGGACAATCAGATTTATTCAACACGACACAATCGAAAGAAGGTGCAACTATTTTTGACGCGGACGGCGTTGAGGACAGGGAACTTACTTCAGCGCAAAGAGAGGCTAAGAAGTTCTTTTCGGACGTAGCGCAAACTAATATGCAAGCCGACCACATTACCAAAACGGACGGCGCGGTTATGTTTGGCGATGGAACGTTTGTGCCTAAAAACGAAGTTAGCAGGGTATCGGTAGCTGAAACTACACCTTGGCAAGCCAAATTGACGAAACTTAAATCTATACCGTTTGCAGGTAAGGCTGTTGCTGCGCTTGAAGGATATTCTAAAATGACTTCATCTGTATTGCCTTTTGGGAAGTTATTAACGGGCGAGGCAAAGGGAATGATACACGAAGCCGTTAAAGCACTAAGCAGGGCAGACGGTAAACGACATAGACTTGTTACGGACGCAAATAAATTAGCGGAGGCGTTGTTCAAGAAACTTGAAAAGAGTTCATTAACACTGAACCCGTTAAAGACAATTGACGAGGTTGAATATAACGACATAAACGCAATAGTTGGCAGAAATATAGTTGAGGGCGGCAAGAAGGTAACGGATGAAGATTTGATGCCTATATACATGACACTACGCCAAAGGGACGCTAACAAGGCTTACTTTGCAGGTGAACGTGAGGCAGCAAGGTTAAAACCCGAATTAGAGGCGACTAAAGCCGAACTTGAAAAGCTGCAAGCAACTGACAGAACTAAGTTGGACAAGGAGCAATTAAACGACCTTGACAAGAACATTGAGGCGGTTGAAAAAGATATTTTAGAGCAAAACGGCAAAATATCAGAACTTGAAAAGAAGGGGCAATCTTTCAGATTAGAGGATGGAACGCAACTAAAGATTAACAGTGAAGATTTTGGAAAGATACGGGAGTATATAACCGAAAAATACGGAAAAGAAATTGAAGGTTGGGACAAGGCTACCGAAATGTTGCACGACTATGTTAGTCAAGCATTTAAGACCGACAACGGGGTAACGCTACCTAAGATTGAGAAGTATTATCCATTAATACACGGCAAGGGCGGCGAGAAGGTTGCCGATTATGCTACGCCTGAAAGGTTTGTTGAGGACTTTAGAAGCGGTAAATATCGTGCCGTTTCACCTGAAAATGAAGATTACTTAGCAGTGCCAGCAGTTAAGGCTATGCAGGGCTATATCAATACCGCCGCGAAGTATGCAGCATACAATATCCCTATGCGCAATATGGACGCGGTTATGGGAGGTTTGGAAGGTAACGTTGATAAATCATATCAAGAGTGGTGGAACAAGACTAAAAAGGTTGCTAATGACCCGCGCTCTATCAGTGGTGTTGTTGGTGAAATGGGTGAGTTTGAAAAGAAGGTGTTTGCTAACTTCTCAACCGCAGTATTAGGCTTGAATCCATTTATACCGCCAAAAGAAATTTCAGCTATATTCTTAGGAACGAATGTTATCCCTGCCAAATATCTTGCGCCACAAGCCAAAACGTTAGCGGGCGACTTAGGCAAGTTGCTCAAATCATTTAACCCTGCCTCGCTACGCACATACGATGCTACCGAAAAGGAAATGATGGCTCACAACGATATGGCTAACATGCGCCTTACTAACGGCGTAACGGACGTAGCGGAACTGTCAAAAGAAATGAGCAAGATGCGCTTGCCGTTTACCGATAAAGTGGTAGACTTATCTAAGACTACCGAACCTATGTTGATGGCGCACCGTATGGTTCAAAAGGCTTATTGGCTTAGTGCGAAGGATTGGGTTAGCGCAGAGTTTCCTAATCTGAAGGGCGATGATTATTGGGAAAAAGTGGGCGACATTTACGAGAACGCAACACTTTCCACACAGCCCGCTATTGATACTTTTAACAGTCCGTCATTCAGAAAGGAAACCAACCCGCTTACAAGGGCATTAAGCCTATACGCGGGACAAGGTTTTGTGAACATGAACACGTTGATAGGTAAGAGTATAGACGTAGCGAACCACCCCGAAAGCGTGCAGGCTAAAATAGCCTTGGCACAAACCGCAGCGAATGTGTTTGTGGTGAACGCTACCTTGCTTACCGCTATTGACCTTTCAAGACCTGGCGCGGGCAAGAAAAAGGATGAAGAATTTTTTTACTTGTTACGCAACGCGGGTAAATCAGTGCCGATATTCTCGCCAATATTTGACGCAGTGCTGAATAAATATCAATCACCTGCCTTTGGCTACGGTGTTGACTTGCCGATATTTGAGGTTACAAATGATTTGGCAGACGGTATCGCATCATTGGCAAAGGGTAAATACGATAAGGGTATGGACGATTTTATAAGACTTAGTGCTGAATACAACGGATTGCCTGTAACGCCTTACGAAACGGGTAAGAAACTAATAAAATAATTGCTTAAATTTGCATAAAGAAGATGGCTAACAATATTTTTACCGCAACGCTTTCGGGGAACAGCAATAACAGCCTGACAGGGCTAACGATAAATTCAACGTTTTATCCCCTTTCTGCGCCAATAACATTAGACGTTACGATACCAAGCATTGCCACTGCAATACAGACGCAGTTGAACGCATTGTTTACGGGAGCGTCTTTTGTGGTAACGATAGCCTCTACCAATTTTGTTATTACATCGAACTGCTTTTCTTCAACCATTAACAGCGCAACGGTATATCCTGCTGGAACGACAGCGTTTACACCGACACTATGCGGTGCGTTAGTTGCATGTACAAACGTAACAGCAACGGTAACGGGTTCTTTGGTTGTAAGTTGCACGGATGGCATATTTTTTACCGACACAACGGGTGCTTATACTGGAAGTAATCAAGGTGGTTATGGCTCACCAAATGCGCCCGAAATAGCCGATATTACAGGAACCGTATTTAAGCTATACGATAGCACAGGTTCGACACTGTTAGGCACATTCAATTCATCTTACGTTCCTGACCCAAGCGGAACAGTAGGAATACAGTTAGTAGCGGGCAATTTTGGCCTGCTTAAATTTGACTTGAATAAGACTTACAAGTTAAGCTACTCTATTCTTTGGTCTACCAACACAAGCACGTGCCTTGTGGACAGCTTTACTATCCCTTGTTGTACAGGTTTAATTCAGAGCAATCTTTTAACAAACTTTAGTGTTCAAGAGAACATTGGAAATACCTCAATAACCTTTACCGATACTACCGGCACTTATTCAAGCACGAACTTAGGTGGTTACGGCGGCCCAAACTTTGATTACGGCGACATTACTTCAACATCAATTGTATTGACTTTGAGCAATGGCAACATAATTAACATCACCAACTTTATACCGACTGCGCTTAACCCATCAATAACCCTTACGGGCGCACTTTTAGGCTATCAAAGCACAATACCCGACCAAATTATGGGTATTGCATACTATGTTTATACAGGTTCTTTATGCCAAATTGGTTATAAGAACGAACCAATACTGCTATACGGCATGTCGCAGACCTGCGTAAACGGACAGATATTGTCGTTACTGAACGGCGATTGCAGTTGCAACACAGAAAATTGCGACCAAACCGACTACATTACAAAGATGCTGTTTGAGTTGGACGCGATAGTGATAGCGGCACAAGGAAATATTGGTTGCGTACAAGGAAAGATAGAGGCTTTTTATGCTAAATGCACAGGAGGTTGCAGTTCTTGTTGACATGAATAACAACTACAACCAATATAAGCGACTGATAGCGGCATTTTCAAACCAATTTTGCCTTGTAAATAACATGGCCTCATTAGGAAAAGATACGGCAAGTGCTATGTGCCTGTTAAAGAAATTATACTTAGCGATACGCCTGTATGATTCAACTGGATTTCAATGTGATATAAATTGTTTTATTTTGCAAAATACTTAATATGAGTAATTTTTGTTTAGGTGGTGGTATTGCGGTTTTACAGGTAGACAACACAGATTGCTCATGTGTATCTATAACGAGCATTACCAATAACGGTAACGGCACATTTACCATTACGCTAAGTAACGGGCAGGCTACCACGCTAACGATACCACAGGGCGAAAGCGGAACTATTGCGATGCAGGTTGCTAACGGATATATTCAATATTCAAGCAACGGCGGCCCTTGGGTAAACCTTGTTTCATTAGCACAGATTACAGGCCCCGCAGGTGCAAATGGCGCAAACGGAGTAGCGGTATTATACAACGACCTAAGTGTAGTAAATAACGGTGCGGTAACGGGGACTAAAGTAGCGTTAAAGACATTTGCATTACAGCCCAATACACTTGTAGCTAACGGTGCCGAACTAAGGATAAGATTTCAGATTGAGCAACTTCAAACAAGCAACATTCAGGTTTTCTTCTCAATAGCTAACTTAGTTGTTGGATATGCAATAAACATTGTAGACGGAACGCCGCCAAACGTAATTAACGGCACAACGGGAAGTGTTGACGAATTACATTACGAGATAACTATTTCAAGGACAGGTTCGGCATCAGGATTTTACGAAACGACACTGAAGCAGATAAGCGGAAACATTGTTACAAAAACCATTGAAACGATACCCGTTGCCATTGCACCCGACTTTACCGTAGCCAATGTTTTATCAGTAACGGTTATTTCGGACGTAGCAAGTTCAGTTAATTGCCGACAGTTAGAGATTTTAGATTATCAGTTTGGTAATTCAACATCAAGCGCAATAGCGATAGGCGGTGCGTATTTAAACGATGCCTTTGCTGCGGCAGGAGGTATTGCAATAGGAAGTTATTACATCAACAGCGCAACGGGCGCAATAACACAACGATTATCATAATGAAAAAGACGATACTGATTTTATTCTTACTGCCATTACTTGCTACGGCGCAGGTTACGCACTACTACTCAATTAAAGCTGATACGGTTCGGATAAAAAAAAGTGTAACGCCATCAATCGGCAATACCCTTGTGTGTATTGACACGTTTGGGGATTATGTGACTGGTTCGGCTGGCGGCGGTTCGGGATGGGGGTTAACAGGCAATAGCGGGACGAACACAACGTCTAACTTTATAGGAACTACTGATGATAACGGCCTTGTATTTAAAGTAAATAATCAATTTGCAGGACTATTAAACCCTGACTATTATAATGTGTCGTTAGGCGTAAGTAGCAATAATAATGGCGGTGTAAATAACGTTGCGATAGGCTATCAGGCATTAGAAAATACACAAGTAGGATTTAGCGCAACATCAAATGTTGCCATAGGAAATAGTGCAATGCAAAGTAATATCACTGGACAAAGTAATGTTGCAATAGGTAATTATTGCTTAAATGCAACCATAGATGCAGTAGGGAATGTTGCGATAGGGGGAGATGCTTTGGTAAACAATAAATTTGGAAGTAATAATGTTGCCATTGGCGCAAACGCGGGATATTACGGATATGCCCCAAACAATAGATTGTTTATTGATGCCTATATAAGAGGAGGCGATTCTACAACACAAGAGGCACAATCATTAATAACAGGAACATTTGATGCAGACCCATTACAACAGCATGTAAGATTTAATGCACACGTTACTATTGTAGACGGCACGCAAGGCAACGGTAAGGTTCTAACTTCAGACGCAAGCGGTAACGCAAGTTGGCAAACGCCGGGTGTTGGGTCTTTACAAACGGCTACTGTAACCATACCTGCCGATAGTATTTTAACGCTGTTTAGTGCGCCAAATACTTTAGTGCCAGCACAGGGCGCAGGAACTTTAATTGTGCCTACCAACATAACCTATTACCTGTCTTATGGCACAGCTACTTATGCTACCAATACCAGCTTAAAAGTGAGCCTTGGGGTTCATAATATCAATACCAACAGCAACTTTTTAGGTAATACAAGTAACGCGCTGTATCAAAATACGACTACAGCAATAGGTGGCGAAAGCGGCAGTTTTACAGTGGTTAATACTCCCTTGCTTATACAGGTAACCGGTGGTAACCCAACTATAAGCGGCACAGGTGGTACTTTAAAAGTAACAGTTCTTTATTACGTGGTAAATCTTAACTAAACTATGCGAACATTCATTGTAATTCTATTTTTACTATTCGACCTTGCATCATTCGGACAAGGGCAAAATTATATGGTGCCTGCGATACCTTCGGGCGGTGCGGTTTATGCGATAGACAGCACAACTTCACCCGACCAAATCTTTGTAGGAACGGGCGGTAGTGCGGTAAACTTAGGTAGCAACTCATACAGTCTGCAATATAACGGTGTGCCACAACAAGGAACGAATATCATTGTAAGGTTCGATGCTACTCAATTAACGGCGATAGCGGCTAATGTGAGCATATTCGGCTTGCGTCCGTTACTTGACTATCCAAATGCGGGCATCTATTATATCCGCTATCAAGTAGCTGGAACGAGGGTAAATAACAAGACGGTGTATGTTAGCTATGTAAGCAGTCAAGTTGCGGCGGGGACGTTTGATAATAGGGTGACGTTTAATAATACGGTAAGCGCGTATGATACAATTCAATATCAGCCTAATAGCGGAGCGATAACAATAGGTTCGACATTAGCTGCAATGGACGATAGCGGTCATTTGGGCTATGGTTGCGTGGCGTGGTGCGAAAGCGGAAATACAAACAACCCATCTAACGCATATTTAGGAACAACCGATACAGCGCACCTTGAATTTAGAATAAATAATACAAGGGCTGGATATTTGGATTACAACAAACTAAATACCGCCTTTGGCCCGTTAGTGTTTTTGAATAACACAACAGGCTTTGATGATGTTGCTATTGGCGTATCTGCTCTATCAGCAAACACAACAGGAAGTAAAAATGTTGGCGTAGGTCACTCTGCATTAGTTTTCAATACTACTGGGGGCAATAATACTGCGATAGGGTATAACGCTAACGTAAATAACACAACAGGAAACAATAACGTTTCATTGGGATATGCAACACTATCAACTATAACAACAGGAGGGAATAACATAGGTATTGGTTATCAGGCAAATGTTAGTCCGTCAAGCGCAATAGGAGGCATTGCTTTAGGCGCAAACGTTACAGCGGGCAATAATCAATTTGCAGTAGGCGGGGAAAGTGAGTATCACCCGAATATGAATAGCGGCTTAAATTACGTCCTTTCCGATACGTGCGGTTGCGGTGTGTTCGTGCCTCAATCCTTACCTGCAAATATTCAAACATATTATACACCTGTTACTGGCGATAGCATCACCCCATTTACAGGCAGTAACCTAATTAATCCCGCAGGCACTTTAGCAAACCTAACAATACGTGTCCCTGCAAATCCTTATAGCGGTCAAATCATGGAGTTTAGTTTTACGCAAACAATAACTACCCTGCATTGGAGTATCGCTCTAAATCAAGGCCATAGCGTTTTTGCGAGTGTCCCGACAACTGTATCGCAGGGCGGGACGATAAAAATACAATATAACGTTAACACTAGCAGTTGGTATAGTTGGTAGCCTTGTTAACCTATGAACAATAATGTCCTTAATATCAACAAAACAAACAGTAACGGTTCCAAAACCAATACCGCCCACATCAACAGAGTTGGGCGTTCAGTTGCCGTATGTAACACCGATAGGAACTGTTTTGAGGCAGGGCGTTTATTACTTCTACATCAACACATGGTTTAGTATTGTCCCACTTATAATTGACGAAATTGCAGCGGCACTTAACATACCGCCCGCATTTCAAGGCTCAATTATCATACAAACCACTACTGCAAAGTCTTATACATTAAATATTCCTGACGGATATACGATAGATTTAGTATTTTTGGGTTCGGGAAGGTTAAATAGCCCTGCCAACACAAATGCAGGGTATAGTTTTTCGGGTAACACTATAACGTTGACGCAAGGTAGCGTTAAAGCTGGAACCGAATTGGCAATAACACTTAAACCGATATGAAAAGAATAATACTTTTATTCTTACTGATACAAGGAACTTTGTTGGCGCAGAACCCAATATACTGCCCTTGTTACGTAGACGACACTTTATATGTAGGCGGTCAATTTGTTTACCCCATAGGCGCAACGGGTAGCACAGGTTATGCTTTAATCAGTTCGGGTAATGGTGGAAATGCTTATTGGAGTAGTGTTATAGGGCCAAGCGGCGCAACTGGCTCTACGGGTTCAAGCGGCCCAACTGGAGCAAGCGGCCCGACTGGTATAACAGGCAGCACAGGAACATCGGGGCCGACAGGTGCAAGTGGTAGCGGTGGCCCATCTGGTGCTACGGGTGCAACGGGTATCACTGGCCCGACAGGACTACAAGGTGTTACGGGGATAACGGGGCCAACAGGAACTAATGGGACAAATGGTTCAACCGGTGCAACAGGCCCAACAGGAGCAAACGGCAGTAACGGGACGAATGGCGCAACGGGCGCAACAGGTTCGGCAGGCAATACTGGCATTACGGGCGCAACTGGAGCGATTGGCGCAACGGGAAGCACAGGAGCGACAGGCAGCGCGGGTATTACGGGTTCAACAGGTATTACAGGTTATACTGGAACGCAAGGCGTAACTGGTGCAACAGGTTCAAACGGAACTAATGGCAGCACAGGGGCTACGGGAGCAACGGGCGCAACAGGCCCCACAGGGGCCAATGGAAGTAACGGAACAAACGGCGCTACGGGAGCAACAGGCGCTACGGGCGCTCCGGGCGCTACGGGCGCTACGGGCGCTACGGGAGCAACTGGAGCAACAGGCGCTACGGGAGCAACTGGAGCAACAGGCGCTACAGGCGCCACAGGCTCGGCAGGACTTCAAGGCTACCCAGTCGGTGCTACGGGCGCTACGGGCGCCACTCGATACATGGGGGCTACAAGTGCCGGTGCCCCAACCAGCGGCACGTTTGCCGTGGGCGACTTCATCATTGACGATACGGCAACCGTTTGGATTTGCACCGCCGCAGGTACGCCCGGTACTTGGTCTCCCTCAATCCAGTCAAGCGTCGTGGTGCGCTCGGCAACTGCTACCGCAGGTCAAGGCGAACTCACCATCTACGGAACCTCTGGTACATCAGGGCAGACCATCACCCTGCCAGCAAACCCGCAGAACGGTGCGCTGTATCAAATCAAGAACCTCAGCCCTTACACCGTCAACATCTTGGGCGGTACGCAGTCCATCAGCATTTCGGGAACCATCTACGGCGCTTCAACGCCTTACACCATTCCTCTCAACTGCGCCTACACCTTTTTTTACACTGGTGGAGTTTGGTATTGCATGGTCACAACTGACCTTGCCAAGATGGGCAACCTTCTTCCGACAACTTCCGGTGGAACTGGACTCAGCACCATTGGAACCGCAGGGCAAGCACT
>Ga0214164_1001452_pt1 | contig 13383 bp, 12 predicted proteins | sample TroBogepilimnion_13_FD_153003 | JGI IMG/M metagenome (GOLD analysis project Ga0214164, IMG submission 153003) | Freshwater microbial communities from Trout Bog Lake, WI - Practice 03JUN2009 epilimnion v4 | ecosystem: Environmental > Aquatic > Freshwater > Lake > Epilimnion/Euphotic zone ...
AATCCCGGACATGTATAAGTTTTTCCCATCTTTGTCATCAGATTCAACGATCATTTTTGCTTCGTTGAAACTGAGATTCTCTCGGAGGTATAACATATTCTTCAATTAATTAACGAACTTTAGTAGCAATGACACTTTTCTTGTCAACGCCACCTACTTCGCCTTTGCCTTTTTTCTCAGCACCGTGACCTGGTTCTTGTTTCTTGAACCCTGTCTTGCCTGCGTTACCGCCTGGAACATTAATGTTACCTGCGTTTTGTAGCTTTGGTGAATTACCTTTTAGCAATCCATTAGTAGCTCCGCCCGATGTTGTTGAAAAGTTTTGTGCAATGTTAGCTGTTGTTCCACCCATTTTGTTTGGACCAGCAACTGGTGACTTAGTGTTTTGTCCATTGTCGCCGTGTTGTGGTGCTGGAACTTTATTAACATATTCCATTACGTGATGAACGTGGTGCATTACTTCGCCTTGACCTTCGTCGGCTTCCATATTGTCCATTCCTGGCTCTTCTGCGTCCATTCCACCAAAGTCTGGATCATCCATACCATCATGGTGCTCTGGCTCATGGTTTTCATCAGCCATTAGTTGTTCAAATTCTGCTTTTAGGTCTTCTAAGGCGTCTTCTAGGTCCATAACGCGATCTTCAATATCGCCTTCACCTTCTTCTCCGTCGTCGTCGCCGTCGACATCGCTTACAAAGTCATCTCCAGCGTCGCCATCAACGTCACCAGAATCATCTTCACCTTCTTCTTCGCCTTCTTCTTCTTCGCCTTCTTCTTCTTCACCTTCTTCTTCCTCTTCTTCTTTACCGTAAGGCATAGAAGTGTCGTTAGGAGCGCTTTCTGAGAAGTCGCTTTCTAATAATTCTTCGTAGATTTCACGAGATTTTGCTACTACGATGTTGTGAAAAATCTCTTTGGCTGCTTCTTGATCTTCATTGATTAAAGCTTCAAGCATAGCTTCAAATTGGTTGCGGTCAGTCATGTTTATTCTCCTGTTGGTATTATATGGTGACAAGGCTGTATTATATTTACACTAAAAGCGTAAAACTAGTGCAATATAGCCTAAAAACGAAGTCTTTTTTATATTTTTTATGCCGCAGGTGCTTCTGCTGGCGGAGTTGCATACATAGCATGAATAAATTCTAATTCATTTTCTTGCTCTAAGATGTGTGCTTCACTTGATTTACGTAACTCATTAATTTGTCTAAGAGTCAATCGCGTCTTTCTTGTGTCGCTTCTATGCAGAGCAGACATATCTTTCTTTGGATCGTATCTCAGATCGTTAGCAATATGTCGAGTATCTGGATCAATATAAAAAAGTTCGCGTAGGATCATGATGTATTTATGCGCCCGGCTGCCCAACTGGTGCCGCTGCCACTGGCGGAGTGTTTCCGCTTGCGCCTTGTCCGGCTTGTTCCATATCACCTTCCATATCTGATGGAGCTGACATATCACCTGCGGCGCCTAAATCGCCTTCAATTCCGGCAGCACTTAGACCTGCACTACGTAATTCACCAGCTGAATCAGTATTAGTTGGCTGTCCTTTACCGTTCTCTTCGGCCCATAGACGTTCATTTTCTGCAACTTCGTCGTCATTCATTCCTAAGAATCGCTTCATAGCAAAGCGTTTTGACATAAAAGGCACTGCTTGTATAGTATTAAATGTATTAATGCGCTCACTATCCAGTGCAGATTGGCGTGTTGAAGCAAAGTTTAATGGAGGATTGAACTTTAATTCAAACAAACTTGGATCAATATTAACACCTTTAGAGTTAATATACAATTTAAACTCTTCGTCAAAGACTGAAGTTAGTAGTGCTTGTAAGCGTTCGCAATATTTGTTAAAGCGCAGTTCTTGAATATATGCTGTTCCTACTCTTCCGTCATTGTATGATGCTTGCGAATCATCTGCACCAGTAGGTAAGTAACTGCTAGGAATCCGCAAACCTCTAAAAAGTTTGTTCGTAAAGTATTTAAGGTCATCAATTTCACCTAAATTTTGTCCGCCTTGTAGTGTTTCTACTTTAGATCCACGTCCTTCTGCGGTTGTTGGAAAGAAATAGTCTTCATTAATGCTTAAAGGATTGTATGCACTATCAATAACATTCATTCCTCCGCCAGTTTGACTAGGAATTCTGCGTTGATGGATCTCATTTTTAACACGTTCAACGAATGCCATAGCCATATGACTAGGCATATTACCTACGTCAATATGGAAAACACGTCGTTCTGGAGCACGTTGTATACGATAGATAAGAATAGCATCTTCTAAAAGTTCTTTTTGTTTGTAAACTTTAAAGATATTTTCTAATAAACTGTTACCAAACGGAAAGTTATTGTCTAAACCTTCTGATAAACTCAAATGAACAATATGTTTAGCATCAATTGCATGTTCTGTTTCTGTAGTTCCAAAACGGCTACCACCGCTTGAGCCTGGGCTGTTGCCTTTACTTGCTCCGCCTTGCCCTAGATAACCACTACCTGTTCCTATACCACCATTAGTAAGTCTAGAATTAATATTAGGAGTAATCATTGTTGCAACTAAATCATGGAAGTTAGGTGCAAGATCTTTAATAACATACTGCTCAGGTTCTTTACCTTCGCTTTCATTTACAATGATTTTTGTAATTTTACTTGGATCTACATAGGTCCATTTTTGATTTTCTGGATCTCTAACAAAGAAAGCATCACCAAACTTGAATACATTACGCACAATGCGGAATATTCTTGTATCAAACAACTGTAATTTAACCCATTGTTGTAGATATTCACTTAGGATCTTAACTTCAGTGTTAGTAGCTTTGTGTCTCCAGCTAACACTAAATGGAGTTTTACCGTCTTTTAGTTTTTGTGTGCAGAATTCTGCAAGAATATCTAAGGCAGCATTAACTTCTGGATCACTATCCATTACTTCATACTGTTGATATCGTTCAACACGGTTGGGACTACCTGTATAAACATCAGGCAAATAGCTTGAATAGTTTGATTTCGCTGGTCCAGGTTTAGTGCTTGTGTTTCCAGATATTGGACTTAGACCACTATTAACTGGTGCAGGGGTGAAATATTTCTTCCAAGTCATTTGATTTGGTTATCCTCTAGTATTAACATTTGGGTCTAAGCGTTTAGTAGCACGGACTTGACGATCAGTATGATCAACTAAGGCATGTGTCTCAGACACTAGGATTCCCATACTCTTATTTAACATCTCTAATTGTTTCTTAAGATCATCTAGAGTAGTTGATGCAGTTGCAGTAATTGTAGGAGAACTAGCAGTTGTCTTAGCAGTTGGAGTGTAACTTGCTTCTCCCGGTGGTGCCGCTTCTGCTTGACGTTTAAGTTCCTCTTCTTTCTTTTTGGCTTCAGCTTTGAGTTTTTCAGTATCAGAAGCAACTGTTGTCTGTGCTGTTTCTTTTGCTTGAACAGTTTCTTGTTTATTAAGAACAGCTGATAAAGATTCGTTGTAGGCCTTAGTTCCTAAATTTCCAAAACTGCCCATTTGTTTCATTTGATCTGAATCGAGGCCGCCGTTTTTCTTAAACACATCAACTAATTTTTGAAGCTCAGCTGGATACGGAGGTTTAGAAGTTGGTTCTTTAACTTCATTTTGCTGTGCTAATGCTGACGCTTTATCTTTTCCAGTCTGATTATTTGTAAGTGTTGTCTGAGTTGGTTTATAAGCACCAGTTACAAACGGCATTTGTAAACTGTTTTCTGCCATTTGCTGTATCTGTGCTCCAAGATTTTTTGTAGACTCTGGACTAAAGACTGTTTCACCTTTGTGAATTTTAACAATAGAATCTTCTTGTTCTATAGGACTTCCTGTTTCTTTTAAAGTTCCGCCGTCGCGTGTTCCAGTTTTATTATTCAAAGAATTACCAACGGTAGTTACCGGCTCTATCATTCCTTTCATTGCGGTGATTGCAAAGTCGCCGATAGTAGTTAATACATCTTTACCAGTTTTACCTACACCTTCAATAACTGCTTTGTAATCACCTTTGGTTATCCCTGCAATTATATCAGTTAATCCAGTAGTGCCTAATAGGCCAGCACGATCTAATCCGGTAGTTCTATTTCCACTAGTGTCTGTTTGAACATTCTTAGTGCTGTTAATTATATTTTTAACAAGATCACTTTTACTAATTGTATTATTAAGTGCGTTAATACCTTCTGCTAATTTAGCTTCCATATCGGCAGCTCTTGCTTGTGTCTGTATTAATGCTTTTGTAGTGTCTGTGCCTTCTTTAGTTCTTTCAACATATTCTTTCTTAACTTCATCATAGACATATTCTTTTCCACGCTGTTCAGCTTCTGCTCTTGTGGATAATAATTGCTGTGCTGTCATTCCATGTAGCGCATCTTTGTGATCAACAACTTCTTTTTGCGCGGCTTCGAGCCCTTTAGAATACATGTTAGTTGATATTAACAACTGCTGACCAGTTTTAGCAATATCATTACTTACGTTTGTAGATAAAAATGTCAAATTACCAGACTGACGTATAGCATTTGTAACCAATGGTGCTAGTGCTTCAATTCTAGATTGAGCCGCACGTTGTTCTTCAGCTGTGCCATAAGCAGTTGCCCTTTGTGATTCTCTGATTGCCGCTGTGAATTCAGCGGCTGCTGGTCCCATTGCTTGCAATACAGATTGACTTTGTTGTGTTAATTCGCCACCGTTGTAAATATTTTTAGCAGTATCTTGAATTGCCTTACCACCAAACGACATGTCTGAAGTTAGTTTTGTAAATGCAACACTAAGATCTCTACCAGATTGTTGTTGTAAGAGTGTAAGTTTAGCTTGTAATTGTCCGTCTTGCGAATCTTCTAATGCACGTTGGCGTTGTGCTTCACGGCTAACTCCTGTAAGTTTAGCCATCTTATCCATTTCACCTGCTAAGTCAGCGGCCGCAATTAAAGATCGCTCTCTGATTGCACGAGCTTCTGGATCTTTGCTTTCTGCATTAAAACCTTTTTGGTTAGTAATAGTAAGAGCTAATACTTCGTTATACTCTTGGGCATTATAGCCCATGTATTTTAACGGATCGCCAAAATTAGTTGTAAAATCTTTTGATAAATTTGCAAAGTTTTTAGTTGCTTCGCTTAATGTTCCACCTAGAGCAGTAACATTAATCTTTAAACCATCACGACCGGCTTGTAACGCACCAAAAAACTCTTGAGTATTCAATCGAGTCTGTGCAATAGCAGTGCTTAATCCTACAATATTGTTGTTAAAACTAACACCAACATTAGAAGCCTTTTGCCAATCTGCTTCGTATTGTGTAATAGCACCGTTGAGCAGTTTAACAGCTTCGGCGGCTTTGCCTAGTGATCCGCCTGCGGTTACCAAAGCGGCATCAAATAAACCAAAACTTTCTTTTGTTTTAGGACTAAACGCATCACCGCCACCAATGTTAGGACCAACAGATTTCTGTGCCCGAATCATGGCTTCAGCCATTTTGTCGTAATCAATTTGATCCATTATTTTTTCCTAGAAATATGCGCATATAAATAGTATACTATATATTTATCCGGAGAATATTCATGTCACAAAACCCACTGCAACAGTATTTTAGACAACCTAAAATATTCATCAAGTTACCTAGTCATGGAGTTTATAATCGTGCTGATGTAATTAAAGGTGATGTGGATAACATGCCAATCTTCGGCATGACCGGTATGGATGAAATGTTAATTAAAACTCCTGATGCATTATTAACAGGAGAAAGCACAGCTAGAGTGATTCAAAGTTGCTGTCCTGGAATTACCGACGGATGGGATACTAGTAACTTAGATGTAGATGCATTGTTAATTGCTATTAGAATTGCTACCTACGGCAATACAATGACGATCAGCACTCTTTGCAAAAATTGTCAAACAGAATCTGACTATGACATTGAATTAGATCAATATTTAGATCATTTTAACTCTGCTAGATTTGATCCAAAAGTAATCATAGGTGACTTGACTATTACTATTCGTCCGTTAAGCTATAAAGAGGCTACAAGTTTTAATTTAGAAAATTTTGGTATACAACAACGTCTTAATCAAATTTTAACTTTAACAGATGAAAAAGAAAAACAAAGACTAATGTCAGAGTTGTTTAAAGAGCTTGGCGCACTTCAAACAAGAATTTTTATTGCAGGTGTAGTGTCAGTTGATACTCCAGAGATTCAAGTTTCTGAACACGCATTTATCAAAGAGTGGTTAGAAAATTGTGACAAGTCAATTTTTGATACACTAAAAGATCACATCGATGAAAACAACGCTCGATGGAAGATGCCTCCTAAAACAGTTAAGTGTGATAACTGTGGACATGAAGATCAAATAACTATCGAATTAGATCAATCAGGTTTTTTCGCCGGCGCCTAACAAGGCTATCGTCTGAAGAAATATCTGATTATCTTGTTAGGCTAGAAAAAGACGCACTACGTTTCAAAGAAGAACTGTTTAGAATTGCATGGTTCATGCGAGGAGGAGTAAATGTAAATGATTTATTCCACAAATACAGTCACGAAGATATTAAGATAATGGGCGAAATTATTAAAGAAAATATTGAAACTACCAGAACTACTCAAATGCCTTTAATATAAGGAAGGTAGTTTTTCTCCGGCATTAACTGCAAGACTAGGATTATTAACAGCAGTTGTATTTGCTGTAGAACTTGCATCACTAGTTGCGGCTTGATCTTGTTTGCTACCAGCATCTGCTGTTTGATTAGCATTTTGATCTTTACCTGTGGCCATATTATAACCACCTTGTGCAATATTGCCTACACCTTGCATTAATGATAGACCTAAATCAGGTATTTCTCCTAGCACTCCGATTAGTTTACCAAATGTATTAGTTAACCATTGCCGACCTGCAGGACTCATAAAGAAGCCAATCAATGCAGTTTGAAAAGCCGCATTGCCCAATGACTTTGTAATAACTGCGGCATTTTTAAATCCAAGTATTTTCATAATGCCAGGTAAAATACTAGCAATCTTTTTAGCACCAGTCATACTGGCAACCAAATTAGCAACTTTAGGTGCTATCCATTGAGCAATACAAACACCAGCCAACTGTTTCATTGCGGCATCATACTTGGCTTGATCATGATCAATTTGAAATTGTGAATAGTTCTTATACCAGCCAAGACCGTATTCAGTAAGAACCATATATAAGTTCAAGCTCTTAAATAAGTCAATAACTTCTGTGCTATAGTGTTTTGTAACAAAGGCCATTGCTTCACGTTCTGCGGCAGCGGCTGTTTTAGCCGCACCTGCCGCATTAATTTTGCCAGCTTGTTGTCCCCAATAGCCAGCTCCATGTTCAGCATCAGTTGCTCCGTGGTATACCTTAGCGGCATCTTTGGCTAATTCTTTTTCACCTTTAGCATATTTGGCAGCACCTCTTAATCCTGCTCCAATTAGACCAGGTAATGATACTTCTGAGATTATTTCTTGAACTTTCATATTGATATTTATCTACTGTGTTAAGAAGAACTTACGTTCTTCTGTTCTTCGCTTTCGCTCGAACTATTCTTCTTTTTAGAACAATGAATAACGACACGAAGTGTTTTAATATTATCCAGATCGTTCAGTCACACTTTGCCCTAGCCGGGCAAAATGATTAACATTATCCGAGTCGAACAATATCACCCTTACGTTTAAGCATTACAGAGGCGGTCATCCGGGACCTCGAGCTTAGTCTTTATATGACGGCAGTTAAGTAAACAACGTAAAACGCTTACTTAACCCGTGGTTTCTCTCCACTCATTTAGCCTTAAATTCTTCTTATAAATCAAACCGGTTATAGGCGTATCCGATCGTCGTCCTGTAAAGGATAGTGATTTATTGCTCTGCTACCAAGCAGAGACGTCCTTACCGCCACACATCAGAGCGGATTACGGGCACTTAACAATCGCCAGTGCGGGCTTAATTTGGTAGTTTAACGGCCTGTTTTATTAGGATTTGAGTATATGTGAACCATGGACACGCACTTGAATATGACCATTATAATAGTCATTTGATTCTAAAACTCTGCGTGAAAATTGTTCTCTAGCCTCTATGTATGAGCATTCTGCCTTTGATTTACAATAGAAAAGTATTTCTCTAGTGAAATTTTCTGCCCCTAACTGCGTAACATCCTTGGTTAATTCAGGTGACGAACCATAATAGGTCTGCCAATCTGAGTCAATTTTGCTACGGATTTTCTTTTTCTTCTTGGTGCCGTTTTTAAGTTTAACTGTTTTATAAGTAGTCTTACTAAATTTTGCTAATTTTTTGCCTATATACATACGCCCGCTTGTAGTATTTGTTATAAGATATACAAATCCCACACAATCTTCAGGTAATGTTTCTACTGTTTGATTTTGATAAGTCCAAGACATTAACTATGTAGTTAATTATTTTCCTTACCCTTGCCTTTTTGAGCGGCACGCCGCTCTTTTCGTTCGTCTAACTGTTGCCTTTTTTCTATTTGCCAAAGCCTAATGTCCTTGCGCCTTGCGGTGCAAGCATGCCTGATATCCGTTAGAAGATGACGTATCCTAATAGTGCTAGCATACGTGTCATTGTTGATCCAATTTTGATTTTCTTCGAAATACTTTCGAAACAATCTCAATAGTTCAGCATGAATGACTTCATCTTTTTCTTTCAATCCACTACCTCTAAATCTGTAGCGTAACTTGTATAACCATTTTCTTTAATAACTTTTAAAACATTGTTTACACGACCGATTAATTCATCTTTGTGACTGATTAAGAAAATATTTTTCTTACGTTCACGACTCATCTTTTTAAGCACAGCCAGTGCACCTTCTACACCAGCGGCATCTAATCCATTGTCTATCAATTCGTCGATAAACAATAAGTTAATACTTTGGTATAGTGATTCCCATACATCTCTAAATGCCCATGACAGGCCTAAGATAAGTCTGTTTCTTTCGCCTCGACTTAGATTATCAAAGTCTAAGTCTTGCCCTAGCTGAGTAATTTCTACAGTGAGATCATTCAAGAACGTTACCTGGTGAGGTAGTCCCATCTTGTCTAGATAATATGTTAGTCTGTTGTTCAGGTAAGCTAGGTTTTGATCTATAATCTTCTTGCGAATAAAACTGTCTTTAGATGTTAATAACTTTAACAAAAATTCTTGATGATCTTTAACTAGATTTAAATTGTTAACATGATCCCACGAAATAGTCTGCATAGCAGTCATGCGTAGTTCTTCAATTTGCTCTTCGTATTGATCTGTTTCTACTGCCTTAGTGCTTAATTGATTTTCTAAAGTCTTAAGATTATTTTGATGTTTAAGAGCTTCTTCAATTGTATCATAATAAGTTTTTGGACGAGTAGTTAATTCGCCCATAGTGCTAATTTCTGCTTGTATTTTACTTAGATCAGCTTTGATTTTTTCATGATACTTATTAGCTTCTAACAAGTTTTCTTCTGCTACGGCTGTCATTTCTTCATGCTTATGATCGTGAAGTTCTTGTTCACAAGCGTGACATTTTTTGTTAGCTAGACTAGCTAATTCAGCCGCATATTTTTTTTCCGTTTTTTCCGCTTGCGCTATTGCCGCTTCTAGCGTGGCCTTTTCTTTATTCAAACTCTTGAGCCTTGCCGCTTTCTCTTCGTAAGCCTTAAGCTCATTATGATTTGCTAACTCTGCATCAATGTCTACGCTTTCAAGTTCTACAATAGCTTTACCAATTTTTTCTAATTCTTGTCTGTGCTGATTGTTCCAAGCTAATTGTCTTGTCAGCAACGCGTCAATACTCTTTTGAATATTTTCGTTAGATTTTTTTGTTGCTTCGATATTTGCAGTTTCCTGCATAATATCTTCTTTAGTGCGTTTAATTTGTTCTTTAAGTGATTCTGCTTTTTCACTTAGTAAAGTAATGCCTAGCAACTGTTCAATAATTACCCGTTGGTCGTTGGCCCGCATTGATAAGAAAGGTTCTGTATAAGTGTTTAAGGCAACAATATGCTTAAACATATCGTGGCTCATTTCTAACAACTCATCGATATCTTTTTGTGTTTCACGCATATCGCCCTGGGCATCGTCAGATTCTTCTCCATCTTGCTCTACGTTATTAACGTAAAACTTCATGATACTGGGTTTGCGCCCACGTTCAATACGATAATCAACACCGTTCTTTTCGAACGCTAGTGTAACTAACATATTCTTATTGTTAACTTTATTAACAAGATTATCTTTTTTAATGTTAGTTAAAGCATTACCAAACAGCGCAAAACTTAATGCGTTAACGATAGTGGTCTTTCCAGTGCCATTACGACTACCGCCATCGTCTCCGCCTTGGTCTAGATTTTCACCTAACACTAAGGTAAGATTTTCTGTTGCAAAATTTACAGCCTGAGTTTGCGCACCCACACTCATGAAGTTTTTTACTGTTAATTCTTTAAGATTTATACTCATAGATTGTTATAAATTGCTAGTAATGTATTTTTGTCGTAAGTATCTGATTCGATATTAATAATTTGACTGCTAACAATTTGATCAACACTTTCAAATGATTGAATATCAATATTAGTATTAATTTCTACGTCTTTCTTTTCAGCAATTAAAGTCAATTCTCGGATATCATAATCCTTAATAAATTTTTCTTTAATGAACGTAGCTTCTTCATAACTAATATCTATGTCTAGTGTAACACGTAAGTGTTGCTTGGGCAAGATTAATGAATCCGCTTCGTCGATTAGCTGACTTAATTTTACAGTTCTAAATGTAGGTTGTTTTGGCCAACTGTAATATTCTGGCTCGCCTCCCCATTCTAGAATCATCATACCACGGTCATCGTCCCAAGCATCTGCATAGTTGTGCGGAAATGCATTGCCAATATAGATCATGTTCTTTTGTTGCTGACGTTTATGAAAGTGTCCGCTAAACCCTAGCTCATAATTTTTAAAACTACTAAGTTGAATCTCTCCATGGTCCGGCATCTGCACCATGGCATTCATAAAGAAGCTGGGCAATTCAAAGTGACCAAAGATATACTTGCCACCCTTCTTAGCTACTGATCTCCATTCTTCCCCAACAAGCCAGGGACACAAAGTGACGTCACCAATAGTGGTAGGCTCGTGAACAACAGTAATGCCAGGGATATATTTTCCAAACTCCACTGAGTGAATATCTCGCTTGTCTTTATAATACAAGTCGTGATTACCAGGGAAGAAATAAAAATTATCAAACGCTTGGCCCAGTTTTTCCAACGCCCTAAGACTATAGTCCATTGTAGTGATATTAAGACTATTGCGATTATGGTGCCAGTCTCCCATAAAGATACCTGTGTCACATCCTTCCTCCTTAGCTTTGCTAATATACCAATCTACAAAGTCTTCGCAATCTTGATTATGAACATTACTATTTGACTTTAAGCCAAAGTGTATATCGGTAAAACAAGCTACTTTTTTAAATAAATTTGTCATTCAGTTGGTCCTGCTTCATCATTACGTTTCATGGCAGCCGCATGCTCTCCAGCACCAGTCCTGCTATAACTAGGATTCATACCATTCATTTCTAAAATATCGTCACGAATATTTTGATTACGTTTTTCTAAATTAATAACACGAACAAAACTGTTAGTTACAGCCGCAGTAAAATAAGCAAATGGATTGTCCGATTTGCTTTCGTCAAATTGTAATCCAATTTGTGTTAACTGCAAAATAGCCTGTCCTTTCATTTCGTCGTTGTAAGTATAACCACGAACGTTACCGCGAGTAGCATAACGCTCACATAGTTTGATCATCATGCGAGCTAGAGTTGGAGTAATCTGCCCAGCATCTTTGTCAAAATGACCTTTTTCTAAATCACCTTTCCAGTGACTTTTACCCACACAAACTAGTTCGTCTTGTTCATTAAACTTCCAATGTTGGAAAGGAGGAAAGTTTACTTTGTCTCTACCATCTGCTATAGTCTTTGGATTCTTTTTACGTATTCCGTTTAAGGGAATATGATCATAACTCATTATTCTAAAAATAAGTTCATCTTTGGTAATCTTTTTGTAGTCAACTTCGCAGTCTGCTTGTTTGACTTTTTCGCCAGCGGCTTTACGTCTAGCGTATTCTGCGTCACCTAATCTTTTTGCTTTATTACGTTTAGCTTCGGCAATTGATCGAATATTAATTTTATCTATACTTGGTAAAATAATGTCGTATTGGTGATAGGACGGATCTAAAAAACTGCAATATGAGCTCTTGCTTCTGTGTATTTCTAACAACATATCCTTGTTGTTTAGGTAATTTACTTTGGTTGGTAATGTCATCCTGGAGGGTCCTCTGATTTGTAATTATAAACTACGCACATTAAAAAGTCAACTAAATATTATACCAAAAGGATAATATTATGGGACTATTTGATAGCGGGCAAGGGCTAAGTAGCACAATCGGAGCAGTATCGTCAACATTCGGCGCTATAAACAATTTTAGCAATAACGGTGGCTTTGGAGGTCTTGTTGATAACTTGACTTCAGGCAATTTTCCAGCAGCCGGCGAAGTAATAGGCGATGTAGCAAGTGCAGTCTCCTTGTTTAGTAGTGATACAAACAGTAATGATTGGCGTGTTAGACTAAGTTTGCCTAACTGGTCTAGCTTTCAAAATAGTCCTGTGTTGACCCCATTACAGCAAGCCGGCGGATTAATATTTCCATACACTCCTCAGATTACAATTAATCAAAGCGCCAAATACACTCCTATAGCAACTACTCACAATAATTATCCCTTCCATGCTTACGAAAACAGTGATCCCGGCACTATTCAAATTACTGCACCAATGAACGTTGAAGATCCTAACCAAGGTTTATATTGGATTGCGGCCCTTCATTATTGCAGATCAGTAACTAAGATGTTTATGTCAACTGATCCAAAAGCAGGTAACCCTCCGCCTATTGTATTTTTAAATGGTTATGGAAACTATGTTTTTAAAAATATTCCAGTTGCTATGACAAATTTTACAACTACCTTAGGAAATGACTGCGATTATATTGGAGTTAACGTGGTAGGCAGTGCCGCAAGTGCTGTTCAAAGCACAACTGACAGTATTGGCGGCCTTGCATCTTTAGTTGGTGGAGCCTTACCTGACCTTAGTGGTATCACTAGCACGATAAGTAACATTGCCGGGACTGTTGGGCAAGTGGCTCAACTTGCTGGAACTTTTGGACTAGGAGGCTCTACTAGTGCAGGTGTAGCGTATGTTCCTACTAAGAGTAGTTTTACTATTACACTACAACCGATGTATAGTAGAAATAGTTCTAGAACATTTAGTCTTGATAGATTTGTTCAAGGCGGATACATCAATCAATCTTTTGGATATATTTAATCATGCAAGCTACATATGACGATCTTAGCCCTTGGGGAAGCACCCCAATAGTTAATAATCATCTTGATAT
>Ga0214164_1001455_pt1 | contig 13375 bp, 29 predicted proteins | sample TroBogepilimnion_13_FD_153003 | JGI IMG/M metagenome (GOLD analysis project Ga0214164, IMG submission 153003) | Freshwater microbial communities from Trout Bog Lake, WI - Practice 03JUN2009 epilimnion v4 | ecosystem: Environmental > Aquatic > Freshwater > Lake > Epilimnion/Euphotic zone ...
TGTCCTCGAACGCGTAGACCTCCTTGGTCCACGGGTTGAGGCCGTACTGCTCGGCGACGATCAGGAGCGCCATCAGCTGCTCATCCGAAGCCGGCTTCTCGGTGCGGAAGGCGGTTTGCTTCAAGGTCGTGAGCAGCTTGCCGGCGTCGACCTGGTACTTGTTCGCAAAGCGCTCGACGAGCGAGGGCGCGCGGGCGGGGGTTTGAACTACTGCGTTCATGGGTCTGTCCTCAGATGATGCGCAGCGGGCGCTGCGTGGATGTGGTGGTGAACTGGTCGGCGATTGCCGGGTGCGCTTTGCGCAGGGCCGTGGAGTCGAGACGGTTGGTCTCGTGCGACTTCCACGTCGCCAGCTTCTTGCCCTCGCCGCCGACGATGATCTCGGCGGCATCGCCGAGGAAGGCCTTGATCTGGGTCTCGCGGTCTTTGATGCCGGCTTCGAGGCCCTTGAGCTCGGCCTTGAGGTTCTTGAGCGATTCGATCGCGTCGGCAATCTCGGGCGTCGCGACGATCGCCTCGCCGTTGTCCTTGGGATAGAGCAGCAGCAGATCCTCGGCGGTCTCGGCCGGCGGCGGGACGCGACGGGTCACGCAGGACCAGAACGCGTTCTCGCGATCGATCAGGCGTTCCTCGAGGGTCACGTCGCGCTCGATGACGTACGAGCGGAATTCGTTGCCGCCGATCAGGACCGCGACGTGCCAGCGATCCCACCCGGTCACCGCCATGTAGTGGACGCACTGCAGAAGATAATGCATTGGGATCTCGTCCGATCCCTGCTCGCCCCACTGGGCGGCCGTGCGCGAGTCCGCCGTCTTGATCTCGAGGCCTTCGCGAACGCCAACCAGGCGGCGATCGATGTTGGCCAACATGAACGGGCGATCCTTGTGGCGCATCGTCGCGCGATGGCGCATCACATTGATGCCCTTGCGACGCTGGAATTCCGCGGCGACAACGTCCTCGAGGACATTGCCGAAGTGGACTTTGTCGTTGTTGCTTAGGTCGTCCAGCTGCAAGCCTTCGGCCTTTTCCATCCACAGCTGCAGCGGCGTCTTCCAGGGCGAGACACCGCAGGCCGCGGCGGCATCCGATCCGCCAATGCCCGACTTGCGGGTCTCGAGTTGTTCAACAGTCAGCATCGTCGATCTCCTCATTGGTCTCAGGGCGGTGGCCGTCTTCAAGAGCGTCCGTGCCGCAGTGGGGGCAAAACACTTCGTCGATTACAGAAAAAGAACCGAAGGCGTGTACGCACTCGTCTTCGGTGAAATCAGGGTCGTCGCCTTCCCAGTCGCACCGGGTGCAGTACCAGTGGCCGTCAAGCGACGGGCGCTCGACCAGGCAATCGTCGTAGTCGCGGTCGTAATCGCTGTAGTAGGAGTCCATTAGCGGAGCCCCTTCATGTCGCAATTCCACGTTTGAATCTTTGCGGCTTTCCGTTGCCGGCGCTGATAGCGCGATTCGACCAGGTTGGTAATCAAACCGCCGACGCAGAGAAATGCGAGCAGAATGACCACGTAAAAACTTAGGCAGATGAGGTTGCTTGTTACGTCCATTTGTAGCCCCCAGTGCGGCTTGGTTGCCGCCCGTAGCAAAAAGTTACTAAACGGTGGGGGGGGTGTCAAGCAAAAAGTTACTAACGAGGGCATTTTTTTAAAAAAAAAGCGAAATCGGTTCTTTTGAACCAAAAATGTTTTCGGTAATGTTGTGCGGTCGAGTTACATGCGAAAGGACACGAAAATGAGCTCAGCGATTCCGGCGGCAAGGACGACAGTAGGGGATCTTGGTGACGCGACGATGGAAGCGTCAGACACTAGCCGGATCGAAGAAGCTTTAACGCTTCTCGCTGAGAGTCAATTCACGCTCGACCAGTTGTTTTATCAGCTCGCGGCCCGCCGGATCCGCAGCGGAAAACGCCTCTAAAAGACGCACGGAATCGCCCTCGGGACTGACAAGCAATCTCCAAGGTTCGACCTGCAGCGCCCGAGCCAATGGCTCGAGGTGCTGCAGTTGAATGCCGTTGCCGCGCAAAATGTTCGACACTGTCTTTTGTGAGACAGCACCCTCAGTAAGAATCGCTAAGGACGCCTGGGTCAGTCCTTTCTCTTCCATGAGAGCTCGCACATTTCGCGCAAGCGTAGCGACGATGTCTTCATTCGTCATTGCTAGACCATAGCACGAAGTTATTAGTAAGTATCGTCCAATAACTCGAATCCTGCAAAGATGAAAGAGAACTAGTTCGACATTTGTCGAGTAAAAAGACACTTGCGTAATGAGTAAAAACTTACTACGCTAAAGCGCATGACCGACCTAATTGCGCTGCGCGACGCGATTCGCGCCTACATCAAATCCCATCCGTCCACTCAGGTGCGAATCGCATCCGAACTCGGCGTCAGTCAGACGTGGGTTGGGAAATTTGCGCGCGGCGAGATAGGGGCTCCGCATTTGGAACGTCTCGTTCGACTTCAGAAATGGGTCGAAGGCGATAAGGCAATGAGATCAAAAACAACAATTGCATAGGAAGTGGCCATGGATGCTCAACTCTCTCTGCTCATGCCGCCGGCCGCGCGCCGGCTTGACCCGCCAACTTGTGTGGCGCCGTCCGATCAGAAGCTCACGGACCTGCACAACCAGGTACTCGATGCCTTCGACGAGTACGGCGCGATGACCGACGAGCAGCTCGAGCAGCTGCCGCAGTTCAAAGGCTACGGCCCGTCCACGATCCGCAAGCGCCGGTCCGAGCTGTACCTGATGGGCCAATTGGTCCGCATTGCCGAACGCACCAACAGCCGCGGCCGCCGGATGGTCGTCTGGGGGATCGCGTGAAGTTCTTCCAACACCACATCGGCGACTATTTGGTCGCGACCGGGCACCTGACTTTGGTCGAGCATGGCGCCTATCACCAGCTCCTCGGAAAGTATTATTCCGAAGAAAAAAGTTTGCCGGCCGACGTGAGCGAAGTTTGCCGGCTCATCGGAGCCCGAAGCAAAGACGAGCGCGCCGCGGTCAATACCGTGCTGCACGAATTCTTTACGTTGCAGGACGGTCGTTGGCATAACAAGCGTGCCGATGCCGAGATCAAAAAGTTTAATTCTTTCGTTGAAAAACAACGCGCTAACGGTTTGGCGAGCGCAGCTGCACGCAAAAGAACCTTGGACTCGACGGTCGTCGACATCGCTCAAAAATTGAGGATGCCGAAATGAACCGTGGCTCAACGGTGGTTCAACGGTGGTTGAGCGGTGGCTTAACGGTGGCTCAACCAAACCTTAACGGTGGGGCAACCAACCAATTACCAATAACCAATAACCAGAACATTCCCTTCCGTTCTTCGTCTTTAGAGCTTTTAAGCTCATCTTTCTCTTTAGGGCAAAAGACGGTCAAAAATGACCGGGAAAAAGGGGGGCAAGAATGAGCCTCCTCGATCGCGTCAACGCGAGCCTGATCGCGACCATGCCGCGCCACACCGGCGCCGTCACCGATCCGCGCTACGTCCCCGAATCCCATCGGCCGGCCTACCTCAGGCAATGGGGCGAATGGCTGCGAGCGCACCCGCGATCGGACTGGGAGCCGTGGATGCACAACCTGGTGGCCGAGATGAAGGCGGGGAGGGCGCGATGAGTGGACGCCCCAAGATCCTCTCGGCCGACGCGATCGCCGAGATCAAGGCCGCGGCGGTCCTTCGTCGCACGCTGTGCAACAAAGCGCTGGCGATCAAGTACGGCTGCGCTCCCGCGACGATCAAGCACGCGATCAACGACGGGTACTACAAGAAAAAGCTGGCGCGCAAACGCGTGGCAGAAAGGAAAGCCAATGCACCCGCGTAACAAGTTCGGCGCGAAGCCAACCTTTATCGACGAGATCCGTTTTGCATCCAAGCTCGAGGCGAAGCGCTACCAGCAGCTGAAGCTCCTCGAGCGGGCCGGTCACGTTGTCTCGTTCGAGTGCCAGCCGAAGTTCGAGCTGTATGCCGGCATCCGTTACATCGCGGACTTTCGCGTGAACTGGAAGGACGGCCAGACCACGGTCGAGGACGTCAAAGGCGTCCAGACCGAAGCCTTCAAGCTCAAGCGAAAGCTTTTCGAATCGCTCTACGGGCCGCTGACGGTCCTCACCGCAAGCGCATTGGGGAAAGTCTATGTACCTGGTTGAACTGCTCGATGAAGCCCTGCATGTGGTCGAGGTCTGCCTGCAGCTGGTCGTCGTTTGGATCCTGTGCGTTTACCTTTTCGGACACGAGCGCGAGCGTCGTCCGAAAGCTGACCTCTAACAGCAAACTACTGGAGGCTACAGATGGGAGCAAAGAAGGGAACACGACCACCGAACGCCGGCAAGGGGCGCCCGAAAGGCATCCCGAACCGTGCGACTCAGGAATTCCGGGAGACCGTCCAAAAGCTGCTGGACGACAACCGCGACAACGTCTCGATCTGGCTGCGCCAGGCGGCCGAAGCGGATCCGTCGAAGGCGCTGGACCTGGTCGCCAAGCTCGCCGAGTACGCGGCACCGAAGCTCGCCAGGACGGAGCTGACCGGCAAGGACGGCGAAGCCCTGAAGCCCACCGTGATCGTCACCGGCGTCCCGCACGCCGACGACCCCACGTCATAGCGGGGGCCTCATCGTGGACGCCCAGAAAAACAAACACGCGGCGTACGGTGAAAGGCATCACAAGGCGACACTGACTGATCACGAGATCGATCTGATCCGTGAGCTCCGCGAGGAATACGGTTTCGGGTACCGTCGCCTGGCAAAGAAGTTCGAGGTTTCACGGGAAACAATTCGCAGCATCTGCGCCTACCGAACGCGGTTCGCGCGGTGTGCAATGTAAAAAACACGGCGCCTACGATGCAGCCGTGAGTGTGTGTGATTTCTCCCTGTCGATCCCCCCCCTATTAGCCGCACTTCGGTGCGGCTTCTTTTTTGGGCGCATCGTTTGATGGCGACCATCGATCTTGGATACAGACCGCGGCGGTGGCAGCGCGAGTGCCATGTGCGTCGTGAGCGCTTTACGGTGCTGGCGCTCCACCGCCGCGCGGGCAAGACCGAGCTCGCGCTGTCGGAGCTGCTCGACCAGGCATTGCGGTTCGACAAGGAACAGGGCCTGTTTTTCTACGTGGCGCCGCTTCTCAAGCAGGCCAAGGCGATCGCGTGGGGCCGCCTGAAGCAGAAGGTCGCCCCGCTAATCGCGGCCAACCTGGCGGACATCAACGAGTCGGAGCTCTGGGTACGCATCAAGATCAACGGCGCCCTGATCCGCGTTTACGGCGCCGACAACCCCGACGCGATGCGCGGCGTGCGCCTGGACGGCTGCGTCATCGACGAGGTCGCGCAGATCAAGCCGGAGGTGTGGATCGACGTCCTGCAGCCGGCGCTGGCCGATCGCCAAGGATGGGCGCTCTTCATCGGCACCCCGAACGGCGTCAACCTGTTCTCGGACTTGTACTACAGGGCGAAGTCCACCGCCAACTGGTATAGCGCGCTGTACACCGTCTACGACACCGATGCGCTCGATCCCAAGGAGGTCGAGCGGCTGCGCGAGGCGATGCCGGAGACGTCCTTCGCGCGCGAATTCCTGTGCGACTTTGCGGCCGCCGGCGACAACCAGCTGCTTAGTCTCGCCGACATCATGGAGGCGACGAAGCGCGTGATCCAGCCCAACGACTTCGAGTTCGCGCCACGGGTGCTGGGCGTCGACCCGGCTCGGTTCGGGGACGACCGCAGCGTGATCATGCGCCGCCAGGGCCTGCAGGCCGGCGAGCCCAAGATCTTCCACGGCATCGACAACATGACGCTCGCCCACCACGTCGGCCGGGAGATCGAGGACTGGCAGCCCGACGCCGTGTTCATCGACGCCGGCAACGGCTCGGGTGTGATCGATCGATTACGGCAGCTCGGGTACGACGTCATCGAGGTCCACTTCGGCGGCAAGCCGACCCAGCCGCGGTACGTCAACAAGCGGTCGGAAATGTGGTTCGAGATGCGCGAGTGGATCCTCGCCGGCGGCGCGATCCCCGGCCACACGTCCCTGCGGCAGGATCTGGCCGCGCCGACCTACCGGTACGACGGCCAGGACCGGATCGCGCTCGAGTCCAAGGACGACATCAAGGCGCGCGGCCTACCGTCGCCGGACTTGGGCGATGCGCTCGCGCTCACGTTTGCGTACCCGGCCGCGCGACGCAAGCCGGCATTCATGCGACCCGAATCCCGAGGCGAGTACAACCCGCTCGATCTCGCGCACGGTGTGCAACCCCGTAGCTACGGCACTTACGATCCGTTCGCGGGAATCTGAGAACCATGGCCATCACGATCACCGAGGAACGCTGCGTTGATCTGATCGAACAACTCTGGCCCCTGCTTGTCGAGCACCGCGAGGAGCTGACGAGCAACAAAGCCCTGATGCAGCTGGCGCCCGATCGCGAGCGCTACCGCAGGGCCGAAGAGGCAGGGATGTTGTTCGGTCTCATCGCGCGCGAGAACGGTAAACCGGTCGGCTATTCGGTCAACTTCATTGGACCGCACCTGCATTACAGCGCCTTGAGCTACGCCCAGAACGACCTTCTGTTCGTAACCAAGGATCACCGCGGCACGGCCGGTCTGCGACTCATCCGCGAGACAGAACGGGTCGCCAAGGCCAAGGGCGCGCAGATGGTCATTTGGCACGCGAAGCCAGGCACGCAGCTCGAGCAGCTGATGCCAAAACTAGGTTATCGCGTTCAGGACGTGATGTTCAGTCGGGAGATCTGAATGGGCTTTACTGCAACTGCTGCTCTCGTCGCGACTGCCGCGGCGTCGACGTATGCCCAGCTGTCAGGTCCCAAGGCGCCGAGTGTCGCGCCGCCCCCGCAGGCCGCGAAGGTTCCGGATGCCATGGGCACGCGTAATGCGCTCGCCGGCACCGGGCAGGGCGGCGGATCCCCAGGCATCGCCAACACGTTTCTGACCGGCTCCCAGGGCGTTGACCCGAGCCTCTTGAACCTCGGCAAGAACACGCTGCTCGGCGGCGGCACATCGAGCGGCCTCAGCGGCATGGCGAGTGGCGGCTAATGGCGGACACCATCAAGCGCTCGGATGTCATGACCCGGTGGGGTCAGCTCAAGAACGAGCGCCAAAGCTGGTTCTACCACTGGGCCGAAATCACCCAGTACCTGCTGCCCCGCAACGGCCGCTACTTCGTGCAGGACCGCAACCGCGGTTTCCGGCGCCACAACAACATCTTCGACAACACCGGCACCAAGGCGCTGAACACGCTGGCGGCCGGGATGATGTCCGGTATGACGAGCCCGGCGCGTCCGTGGTTCAAGCTCGGCACGGCCGACCCCGATCTCAAAAACTCGATGCCGGTCAAGATCTGGCTCGACCAGGTCACGAAGACGATTCTCGACATTTTCGAGAAGGGCAACACCTACCGAAGCTTGCACGCGGTCTACAAGGAACTGGGCGCGTTCGGTACGGCCTCGACCCTCGTGCTTGACGACTACGACGATGTGATGCGCCAGTACACGCTGACGGCCGGCGAGTACTGCATCGCCCAGGACTGGCGCGGCGACGTCTGCACGGTCTACCGCGAGTTCCAAAAGACTGTGGCCGAGCTCGTCAAGGAATTCGGGCGCGAGAACTGCAGCCCGACCGTGCAGTCGATGTACGACCGCGGCAGCCTAGACGGCTGGATCACGGTCGTCCAGGCGATCGAACCGCGCGAGGACCGCGATCCGGCCAAGCGCGACGCCAAGAACATGCCGTGGAAATCGATCTACTACGAGATCGGCGGCGACCCGAACAAGCCTCTGCGGGAATCTGGGTTCAAGTATTTTCCGGCATTGTGCCCGCGGTGGGACGTGGCCGGCGGCGATATCTACGGCAACAGCCCGGGCATGGAAGCGCTCGGCGACGTCAAGCAGCTCCAGCAGGAGCAGCTGCGCAAGTCGCAGGGCATCGACTTTATGACGAAGCCCCCGTTGCAGCTGCCGACGTCGATGAAGAACCGCGAGATCGATGCGCTCCCGGGCGGCATCAGCTACCTCGACAACACCGGTACGCCCGCGACCCGCAACCTCTTTCAGGTCCAGCTCGACCTGAACCATCTGTTGGCCGACATACAGGACGTGCGCGAACGAATCAATTCTAGCTTTTACGCGGACCTGTTCTTGATGTTGGCCAACTCTACTCAGCCCAACATGACGGCAACCGAAGTGGCCGAGCGGCACGAGGAGAAGCTCCTGATGCTCGGCCCGGTGCTCGAGCGGCTGAACAACGAACTCCTGAATCCCCTGGTCGAGATGGCGTTCACCCGGGCGATCGAGGCCCGCATCGTGCCGCCGCCGCCGCCCGAGCTGCAGGGCCAGAACCTCAACGTCGAGTTCGTCTCGATGCTCGCCCAGGCACAGCGCGCGGTCGGTACCAACTCGATCGACAAGTTCGTCATGAGCCTCGGCACCGTCGCCCAGATGAAGCCCGAGGTCCTCGACAACTTCGACCCCGACGCCTACGCCGAGATCTACAGCGACATGCTGGGCGTCGATCCGAACATCCTGGTCGCGAGCGACAAGGTCGCCTTTATGCGCCAGCAGCGCGCCCAGCAGCAGGCGCAGGCGCAGCAGGCGGCCATCAACAACCAGCGCGCCGACACCGCCCAGAAGCTCGCCAGCGCGCCGACCAAGAACGGCAGCAGCAACGCGCTCAACGACATCATGGGCCAGCTGACCGGCTATGGCGCTTCCCCTGAATCAGTCGCGGCATCGGCCGCCCCCGGCCAATAGGAGATCCGACGATGGCTTACCAGAAGTTCAAGAATCTGCCGGTCACGGCGTACGGCGGCCTCAACGCCAAGCCGTCCACGCAGGACTATGACGGCCTGCCTGTGACGCCGACCGACGCGACGAACCTGCCGAACGGTATCGCTCGAGGCTTGTATTGCACGGGTACCGGCAACATCGCCGGCACGACCCCGTCGGGCGCGACGTTCGTTCTGACCAGTGTGCCCGTCAATACCGTGGTGCCGATCGACGTGCTGATTGTGGCGAACACGAGCACGACCGCGACCGGCATCTTTGCCCTGTACTAAGGGGATACGACCATGGCTGGCGGTTTTCCGTTACTGAATACCCTCAACGACTTTACCCCCATCAACGACATGGTGGTGGTCGTTCCGTCCGACACCGTTGATTTGCAATACAACGGCCAGAGCGTCCCTGCGCGAGCGCTCTTGATCCAGGGCGCCGGCACGCTGGTGTTCGATACGCCGCAAGGCAACACCGTCACCCTGACCGTCACATCCAATTGGTTCGGTGTGCAGTACATCCGCGCCAAGCGAGTCAGGGCCACGGGCACGACGATCGGCGCCGGCCTTATCCACGCCTGCTACTAAGGAATCGACCATGGCAATCGACAAGCGCACCGAGACGAGCACCTCGAACCCTCGCGGTAACGTCAACGGCATGAACCTGACCAATCCGACGGTCAACCGAGTTTCTGTGCCGCAGCAGTCTCAAAAGGTGACTATGGTCCCGAATCGCGCGACTCAGGCGAGGGGCAAGTCGTCATGAGCGGCTATACGATCAAACACGTCGCCGGATTGCACGATCCGATCACGGGTGCTTTGGTCGGCTTCTATGGCTCGGACAACAACGAGTACATCCTGCCGGCGCTCGATCCGGGTCGTACGTTCGTCGATACGTCGGCAACGCCGGGTAACGCGACGATCAACTCCGACCGCGGCCGGGCCGCGTTTGCGTCGGGCACGAGCTCGGTGACGATCACCTCGAGCTACGTCAGCGCCAACAGCATCGTTCTGGTCCATATGCAGACGGCTGACGCGACGTTGACGTTACCCCTGACCGTCAGCTGCACGGCTGGCAGCTTCACGGTGACCGGCAACTCGAACGCGACGGGTACCCCGGCGTTCAACTTCGTGGTCTTCAACTGATGACCGTCACCGTCGCCAACTGCTACCTCACCAATGGCACGCCGGCGACGGCTGCGTCCGCGCAGGAAATCATCTATCCGCCGGTGCAGGAGGGCGTCCAACAGCCGACGCCCGCCCAGGCCGCCTCTAACGTCGCGACCGCGATTGCGGCGCTTTCACCGCAACCTGGAGTGCTCTGATGGCTCTCGCATCGCTCAACGTCAAAGACGACGACAACGGCATGGTGCAGTCGGATCCCAACGACTACGCGCCCCGCATCTACCTCACCGCCGCGCAGTCGAAAGCGCTCGGCATTACGACCCCGCCGCGGGCCGGCACGGAAATGTTGCTGACCGCCAAGTGCTCGGTCTGCTCGACCACCGAGTTCAACGACGGCGACGACGATGACCCGGACATCATGGTCACGCTCTGTATGGAGTACGCCGAAATCAGCGGAATGTCGCAGCCCGATGGCGGGAAATCACTGTACGGAGACGCCGATGGCTAAGGACTGGATCGCTGGCGCTACCTCGAACGCCCACGGGCAATTCAAGGCGAAGGCCAAGAAGGCCGGCATGTCGACGCGTGCGTATGCCGAAAAGGAAAAGGGCGCTTCCGGCAAGACCGGCAAGCAGGCTCGGCTGGCGCTCACCCTGATGGGGATGCACGCCAAGAAGCTCTACGGAGACAAGTAAAAATGGAATCGCTCCTGATGGCGTTCTATTTGTCCGGCGGCGGCGTCCTCGAGCTGTCGACGCCCGATCAGCTGTCCGAACACCGCCCCCATGTCATCTGGGAGCCTCGCTATGAAGTCGGCGCAGGTTTTGAGTTCCACCCGTCCAAAACCGTCGAGGTCAATGTCGGTTACCGGCTGCAGGACCTGAACATCAACCCGAACGGCCCCGATCACGACGACCGGACGAAGCAGATCCACTTCACCGTCAAATGGCGCCCGTTCGCCGGCGGGAGTCGGTAAATGTCGACGATTGCCTACAGCCCCAACGACTTGCTGATCGACAACCGGATCTATACCTGGTCGCCCATGGCATCGGGCGATACCGGCGCGCCGATCGGCTCGACGGGCTCTGGCGATCGTACGGTGCAGGTACAGGGCACGTTCGGTGTCGGCGGCACGGTCGTCATCGAGGGATCCCTCGACAACGTCAACTGGTTCACCTTGCGCGACCCGACGGGCGCGAGTCTCTCGTTCACCTCAGCCGGCCTCAAGACCGTGCTCGAGAACGTCGTCGAGCTGCGGCCCCGGGTGACCGGCGGCGATGGCACGACCCAGATCACCGTGATCATGGCCGTGAGGCGATCCGTCAATGGCTAAGTCCATGCACGAAGCCGTCGAGAACGTCCGCAGCCTGGCGCGGATGTTCCAGTCTGTGACGGATCTCGCGGAGGCCCTGGGCGACGTCGTCAGCGTCGAGCAGGCGATCGGGGAAGCTCGATCGGCCATCGCCCGGCTGCAGGCGGAACGGGACGAGATCGACCGGCAGCTCGCCGACGGCAAGACGCGCGTCACCACGGCGCACAGCGAGGCCCGCCAGATCGTGGCCGATGCCGAGTACGCCGCCAATCAAACGCGCTCGGCAACCGACGCCTACCGCGAAGAAACGATGCGCTCGGTCAAGCTGCAGGCGGAAGCGCGCGAAGCGGCCGCGGCCCAGCGCGTCGATCAGGCCAACCAGGATGTGAAGGATGCCGAGGCGCGACTCGCTAAGGCAACGACAGAGCTTCAGGACATCGAGTCCCGCATCGAGAAGGCCAAGCAACGCATGGCCCAGATGCTGGGCGCCTAACCGGAGAACTTGAATGGCACTGCAATACAGCACCACCCACCGCACCAACGCGATGAGCGATTTGGTCACCGCCCTGGGCACCACGGGCTACCTGCTGCTTTACACCGGCTCGCCTCCGGCTAACGCTGGCACCGCGGACGGCGGCACGCTGCTGGCCTCGCTCCCGCTCAACGCGACGCCCGGGTCGGCCGCTTCTGGTGTGCTGACCTTGAACGGCACCGCGACGGCCACCGCGGCGAGCAGCGGCAACCCGATCACGGCAGCGGCATCGGCGACGGGTACGGCCGGCCACTTCCGACTCTGCACCTCGAGCGCGGGCACAACCTGCATCGTCCAGGGCACCGTCGGCACGTCCGGCGCTGACCTGAACCTCTCGAGCGTTTCGCTCTCCTCGGGCGTCACGGTCAACATCACGGGCGCCACCATCACCGCATTCGGTGCGTAAGCAACGGAAGCACTACTCCATTTTTAAAATAGGAACCTAGCCGATGATCAAGTACAACTTCCGCTCGCCGGCTTTCACGCCAGCATCTCTCGTTTCGGCTTCGGGCGGTGTGACGACCGGCTCGGTGCTGAACTTCATCGTATTCCCAGGCACGAACCGCTCCTCGATCATTACCGAGATCGACTGGGAAGGCGGCGGTACGGCCTCCGCGTGGGCCGAGTTCGCCGTGTTCCGTACCATTACTACGGCGGCGGCTGGTGCGCTCACGACGGTCATTACCGGTCAGCCGACCACCTCGCTGTCGACCAACCCGAGCTTCTCGGGATCGGCAGGGCAGGGCTCGTTCGCCACCACACAGCCGACGTTGGCCGGCTCGCCGATCTTTACTTTCGGCCTGAACGCCAACGGTCAGCGTTTCTTCTGGCGTGCGAACCCCAACCTCGACAACGCGATCGACATGCCCGGTACGGCCACAGCGTTGCTGAACGGTATCGCGATCGTTCAGATCGGCGGTGCTGCGGCCATTGCATCGCTCGGCCGCATCCAGATCAGCGAATTCTGATGTGGAATTCTGGGACTGCGAGGCGTCTTTCGATGCGCCGCTCGGCGACGATCTCATCGAGGTCGTGGCCGACGCAGTCCCGGTTTGCCTTACCCGACGCGCCATTCCGGTCAGTCGGGTAAAGGCGAGACCGTATCGCCGGCGCTACCGCGCGCCTTCCATTTCAACCCGCCAGTGGCGCACGCCCCTCCAGGCTAACGCCCCGCCACGTAAGGTCGCTTGATGGCGGATTTAGTCGAACTTGACCTGATCGAGCCGATCGAGGGCGTAGAAGACGAGGCGTACCTGCTCGAGGTCGCCCAGTCTCAGCCGGTCGACGGTAACACGTTCCCGCTGCTCTGCACGGAAGATGCCTGGCGCTGGGACGACGACGCAATCCCCGGTGACGATCCGATCTACCTGATCGCGAGCGATACGGCACCGGTCGTTGCCGATACGTTCCCGCTGTTGAACACCGAGGATGCGTGGCGTTGGGATGATGACGCGATCCCCGGCGACGACCCGCTGCCACTCATGGTCAGCGATACCGCCCCGGTCGTCGATACCAGCTCGCCGATTATTGCCCCACAGGAGATGTGGGGCACCGCCTGGGACGAAGTTGGCGAAGAGCTGCAGCTCGACGAGTTTGCCCTGGTCGATGCGACCTCGAGCATCACCGGAACGACAGCCACGAC
>Ga0214164_1001458_pt1 | contig 13355 bp, 6 predicted proteins | sample TroBogepilimnion_13_FD_153003 | JGI IMG/M metagenome (GOLD analysis project Ga0214164, IMG submission 153003) | Freshwater microbial communities from Trout Bog Lake, WI - Practice 03JUN2009 epilimnion v4 | ecosystem: Environmental > Aquatic > Freshwater > Lake > Epilimnion/Euphotic zone ...
TCCTTAAAGATTACTTCCTCATCACTAAGGGCAGTCTTACCAACAGGATCCCAATTCACCATTCTCAATCCACGATAAATGATTCCTTTTTCGTGTAGATTGATAAATATGTCGATAACCGATTTGTAATAGTCAGCATCCATTGTAAAAGAAGTCCGCTTCCAATCGAGACTACAGCCAATCTTCTTTAACTGTTGTAAGATGATTCCGCCATACTTCTCTTTCCATTCCCATGCGTAGCCTAGAAATTCATCCCTCGACAAGGAAGACTTCGCAATTCCTCTCTCGCGCAACATACCTACCACTTTGGCTTCGGTGGCTATGGAAGCGTGGTCAGTACCTGGTACCCAACAAGCATTCTTGCCTTGCATCCTTGCCCGACGTACCAATATATCCTGGATGGTATTGTTCAAGCAATGCCCCATGTGCAACACGCCCGTAACATTTGGTGGAGGAATCACCACAGTAAAGGGCTCTCTTCCATCAGGCTTACTGCTGAAATAATTTTTCTGCAACCAATGTTCATACCACTTACTATCTACTACTGACGGTTCAAAATTCTTGCTTAATTCCATTGCTTATCTGTACTAAAACAGTCTTTTTTATAAATAATAATTTCTATCAAGGCGTCAAAAGTAAGGAAAACAAAGAGGTTAGCAGACGCATTTAAACCAAGAAACTATTTACAACACTGTATCCTAGCAAATACCGCTAATCAATCACACTTGGAAAGAACCTTAAAATATCTGAAATAGTTGATGGAAATAAAACATATTTAATGATAATTCAAAACATTTCCAATAATAGATAAAGCATTAAGAATAAAACCCTTTAAATTTATAAAAATTTTAGAATGACTGACTTGCAGAAGGCAAAAATGAAACGCAATATTGCCGTGATTGATTTTTTGGAATCCAACATTAAAATAATTGAGAAAGACGCATCATTATTCCACTTTTATGAGAAACTAAAAAAAGACCAGCAAACAGCTTCAGAAACACTTGACGAAATATTGAAGAATAATGTGATACAAAATCATGACAAAGCCCGACTAAAAAAAGAGGTTTGCACATTAGCTAGCACACTTTGTGAAATTGCAACAAAAACACTGACATCATTGGGCAAAGAGGGGTGGTATTCAGACGTAAAAGTTTGGTATTTACACTTTTCTAAAGCCAATGATTTAGTTACCGAGCAACGATTGAGAAATGCTTATAACCTTCTTACCGAAAAAAGCAAGGACTTATTGCCCAAAAATATCAGTAAAAAGCAATTAGATGAACTTGGCAAACTCATCAACACTTTTGCAAATATGCCGGGTTCTTCATTGCAAAAAGATAGGATATCACCCGAATTAACATTCGAATTCAAAGCTGATTTAAAGCGCACTGAAACAGACATCCTTTACATTTTTGAAGCCGCTGACCGTTACAAAGACACACATGTTGATTTTTATGCCGATTTAATAGCCTTGTGTGACCGCCCAGAGGAGGAAGAGAAAACACCTACAACCTTAACTGTTAAAATAACAGATAGCAACACAGGATTACCGCTAAAAAATGTGGCAGGGACATTAGACAAATCAGAAGAGACCCCAATCAGCAATAGCGATGGCAGGTTGATTTATAAAAAGACAAAAGCTGGAAGAGGAATAGCCTCCTTTTCAAAAGCTGGTTACGAAGAGAATGTGACTATTATAAAAATAAAGGCTTCAACAGCCAATATTTTCGAGATTACTATGAATAAATTATAGCTCCCCTACCCTCTGTAAACAATCTGTAAAGTATCTGTTGTCTTTTGCTCCAGCAGAATCTGTTTCCCATCGGTGAGTCTAGCTATAATGTCTGAATTATAATGCCTGATGCTCAACAACGACAGTCCCTTTTCTATCTGAACATCAAATACAGCAGCAGCTGCGGCTGCAAGCTGTTCAACTTTTTCGGGGCGATCATCCACACACAACTGCACGTTGATGGCACCAGTCTGTATCAGATTGGGTTTAATCTTTATGTCTTTGAATATCTGATATAAGGCAATGATGGGTTCATCTCCCACAAAGGAAAAGTCCTGACTATGCAAGTGTACCAACACCTGTTTGTCTTTCACCACGTAAATAGGTGGCAGGCTCTTCGGGTGTTTTTTTGTAATGATAGTCCCCGGCAAACTACTGTCCAGAAAGCATTTAACATATAGAGGGATGCCTTTATTCTCTAGTGGTTTTATTGTTTTGGGGTGAATAACCTGTGCGCCATAATACGCCATTTCTATCACTTCATCAAAGCTTAGTTCTGAAAGTATCTGCGCTTCCGGAAACGCTTTTGGATCAGCATTCATCACCCCTTCCACGTCTTTCCATATGGTCTGACTTTCAGCATCGAATATGTTGGCAAATATTGCTGCCGAGAAGTCGCTTCCCTCTCTTCCCAAGGTAGTGCTTTCATTATCATCGGTGGCCCCAATAAATCCTTGTGTGATGTAGATGTCAGATTTAGTGAAATCTATCAAGCTCTTAGCAGCTTCAGCAGTTCGTTTCCAGTCTATGGTGGCGTCACGGAAGTTATTGTCTGTACGTACAATGTCACGCACATCATTCCAGGTGTTTATGAGGCCTATTTCGTTTAAATAAAAGCTAACAATAAAAGTACTCAGCAACTCGCCTACACATACAATCTGATCGTAGTAATAGTCATATTCACGCACAGGCTTATCGTGCAACAACCATTCAACTTCTGTAAAAAAGTCATTCAACTGATCATAGCAAGGGTTGTAATTGGTCACCAATAAATATTTAGCCATCGTGAGGTGTTGGTTCTTCACCACATGAAATAACTGCAATGCCTGCTCTTTGTTTCCAGCAAAAAAGGCTTCAGCCACTTTCTCCAAGGCATTGGTAGTTTTTCCCATTGCCGATATAATTATCATCAATTGCTCACCCGAATGCTCCCCTATTATCTTTCCTACATTCTTTATCCTGTCTACATCCTGCACACTTGCACCTCCAAACTTAAATACTTTCATTGCTACTCTATTTCAATCCTTTAATTAACCAATACTCACTTATTCAGGCCGTAAAATTAGTGTTAACTAATACTTCTTTACTTTTTAAAATATCAATACCAATGTCCCGGCGATGATTAACAAGGCTCCAATTGCTGTTTTGATGGTCAATGCTTCTTTCAAGAAAACGGCAGATAGTATGATTACCAACGCCACACTCAACTTATCAACAGGTGCTACTTGCGATACCTTCCCTAGTTGTAAAGCCTTGAAGTAAAACACCCACGACAGACCAGTTGCCACCCCCGACAAAGTAATGCATATCCAATTGATTTTACTCAGAGTGCCAATCGTTTCAGCCCCTCCCCTCACCAACACAATCATCCAGGCGATGATAAGTATGATGACAGTACGGATGGCTGTTGCCACATCAGGGTTTACCCCTTTAATGCCCACTTTAGCAAAGATGGCAGTGAGCGCAGCAAATAAGGCTGAGAGTAAAGCAAAGATGTACCATATAATTCTTTTTTATTGAAGATGAAAAGTGAAGATAAGGGTAGTAGAGAACTTTCTTGAGTAAGTATGAATAATAGCAGCAGATAATTACCCTTCTAACATTTTTTTGACTTAATTGAAAAAAAGATGAAATTGATAGTAGTTGAAAAAAAAATACAATCCTATTTGCCATCTTTTTTGATAACAAGATGAATTAGTGCACTGATCATCACTACCGCCAATGCGCCGAAGACGTTGAGCCAGAGGAAGCCGAGGCCGATGATGTTGTATTTGTCGAGGGTGAAGAGGGTGATGACGAACAATTCGCTGATGATGGCGGAATAGAAAACGGCATTGGCACCGATGGATTTGAGGTAGAACCCGACGAGGAAAATGCCGAGGATGACCCCATAAAACAAAGAGCCTAATATGTTTACTGCTTCGATGAGGCTGCCAATACCTGAGGAGAATTCGGCAGTGATGATGCTGAAAATGCCCCACGCTAGGGTGTAGTATTTGGCGGTTTTATACTCGTATTGGGCGATGTGTGTGTCGGACTCGAAGCGGGAATAATCCTTTTTGATGGTTCGATGGAAGTCGATCATGGTGCAAGATGCAAGGGCATTGAGGGCGGCAGCTATAGACCCCCACGCACTCATGAATATGATGGCAATGAGAAGACCAACCAAGCCCTTCGGCAAGAAATCTATCACAAAACGTAGAAAGATGTAGTTGGTGTCGTTGGTGTCGGCATCGGGGAGGGCTTGCTTGAGGGTGGTTTTATATTGCTGTTGGATAGTTGCCAATTTGGTAGCACCTTGCTTGATGTTGTGGGTAAAAGTGGTGTCGGTAGTATGTGCTAGGTATAATTTACTATTGGCTTGCTGCTGCAATTGCTGGTTGTAATAAGCATTTTCGAGGGAAGATAACTGCGGGGCATAAGCAGTTTGCTTGCCTTTATCGACAAGGGCTTTATTGAAGAAAACGGGTGCGGCATTGAACTGATAAAAGGCAAACAACATAGCCCCCAACAATAGGATAAAGAACTGCATGGGCACTTTTACCAATCCATTCATGAGCAAACCAATCCTACTTTGTGTATTGTTTTTGGCAGTGAGGTAACGTCCAACTTGTGACTGATCGGTGCCGAAATAAGAAAGTGCCAGGAAGAATCCTCCAATGACACCACTAATGATGTTGTACTTGTCCTTCCAATCGAACCCCTTTGAGGTGAAGCCAGTGGTTATCACATTCATCTTCCCTCCTACCCCACTAAGTTGCAATGCCTGCTTGAATCCTACACCTTGAGGGAGGTAATGTATCATGCAATATCCGGCAGCTACCATCCCAAATAAGATGATAACCATTTGTATTTTCTGCGTATAAGCAACGGCTTTTGCGCCACCACTTACGGTGTAGATGATAAGAAAGCCTCCCATTACGATGTTGGTCCAGAAGATATCCCAACCTAACAAAGAAGACAATATGATAGACGGGGCATAGATGCTAACGCCAGTGGAGAGTCCGCGAGATACTAGGAAAAGTAAGGAGGTGAAGGTGCGGGTTTTGGAATCGAAACGCTTTTCGAGATATTCGTAGGCAGTGAAAACTTTTAGTTTACTGTATAACGGAACGAAGGTGATGCAGAGGATAATCATTGCCAATGGCAGTCCGAAATAGTATTGAACAAAGCGCATTCCATCAGTGAAAGCTTGTCCCGGTGCGGATAGAAAAGTGATGGCACTCGCTTGTGTTCCCATGATACTGAGTAACACTAAGTACCAAGGGAGGCTGCGGTTGCTAAGGAAATAACCTTCTAGATTCTTGGAAGTACGGCTTTTGTACAGCCCATACGCAACGATGCAGGCGAGTGTACATATCAGAACTATCCAATCGAGGTGACTCATGTGAGTAGTGAGTTGTCAGTGGTGAGTAATAAGTTATCCATTTCTTCTTAGCATTCCACTTGCTAATAATCCGAGAGCTAAACCGATGATTAACCCAATCTTTACATTCTTTAGGAACTCACCAATGATGAGTGCTATTAATACGATACCAAATACGCTGATGCCTCTTCGTGTGTTCATTTGTTATTAGTTGCAGGATTCAGGTTACAAGTTACTGGTTTCAAGTACTAGAAACTAGTAACCTGAAACCAGTAACCTTCTCTTAATGCGCTATTAAGTTTGCCATTAATCGGTATGCACCTGGCACACCAGCAGGTAGCTGCCTGAAGAGAACCAAGCTTACATAAGTAAAGCGTCCTTTGCCATATTGTGTGGTAATCAAACTACCATTACCATCTGTTTTGTCGCCACTATCTTTCATTCCAAGTACACATTCATAGTGAGGATCTATTTGCTCAGCTTGATAAGTGCTGCGTTCTTGCGTCCATCCTTCAAAATCCTTATCGGTTATTTTGTTTGGAAAGTTAAGTAAAGGATTGTTGGGTAATAAGAAATGAACTGCCGCATCTTCTTCGGTAACTCGGGATAAACTATTGACTATAAACGGATAAGGTCCCATCTTGATATTCTTGCTACCAACAGTATTGCTTTTGGCATATTGAACGATGAGGTTGCCTCCATTCTTTACATAATCCATCAGAATATCGTTCTTATTTGTTAACCATTCTAACAAGTTATACGCCCTGATGCCCGTGATAATGGCATCATATTGTTTTAATGTAGTAGCATTGATGTCGGCTTCTGTAAGGAACTTTACTTCATAGCCCATATTCAACAAAGCATCGGGTATTTTATCGCCAGCACCCACTATGTAGCCAATCTTTTTACCTATTATCTTACAATCTACATTTACCAAGTTTGCTTTTGCCTTCGGGAAATAAGTAATGGTCGGGATATGATCGTAAGCAATAGTTTTGGTATAGCTGTCGTACAAACCATCATTCGCAGAGAGACTAGTTACTTCAGTTGAGTTACTATTTTTATCTCGTGGCGTAAAAATACCATTCCAGTTGTTCTCTGTATTATTGAAAGTGCCATATTTGATTACCTTATCGCTATAAGACCAGTTATTGCTGAACTGTTGTTTGACGATATAGAGAATACTATCTTTTACATTGGATTTGAAATGTACATCGGCCTTTATAGGCGCACCATTTATAGAAACATAATTGTCTTTAGTATAATTCAATTCCATCTTAGGAAGGATAGCAATGGGCTGATAGATTTCTCCTTTTGCAGGATCAACAGCCTTGTATTGCACAGGTCTTTTGATGGTAAAGGGTTCACCATTGATTAGTACCGAATAAATAACTTGATAGGTTGGCTCATTTTCAGCCTTACCAATCAAGTTCTGGTCACGCACATCGAAGCTGCCGCCATCCAACGGATACTCCAACCAGTAAGGCTGAGATATCTTTTTATTGCTAGCCACAGCAATTGTGTGATTGACAGGAACATTTTTGTTAATGCCCAAAGGAATATTCACAGCACTATCCCACCCATCTACAGTGATGTGTTGAAGGATTGCATTGGAAGAAGAACGATTGTTCAAGAAGAAATTCACTTTCAAGTTGTCACCTTGAGCGACCATTTGTTGGGTAGTAGTAGCTTCTGCAAATAAGCTAGAGCAAGCTTCTATAATATCCTGTACTTCTTGTAGTTTTTTATTGCGCCAGTTACTTTCAGGCAAGGCTTTGATAGCCTTATATAGCTCCACCAAAGCAGGCACACTTAAAGAAGGATTCTCAATATTGTATTCACTGATTATACCATTTATTTTGGATTGTATTGCTTCTCCCCCGGCAATTCTTTTCCAGCTAATATCTATGCCATCCATCAAATCCCCTGTAGGGGCATCACCTCCGGTAGTTTTAAAGTATTCAATAAACTCACCACGTCTTCTAGGGCGGCCTTCACCCTGACTTTTATGCATACTCCTCGCCTCCCCTCCTATTTCGCCATAGCTTTCACCTAGCAAAGGATTATAACCACCAACATCTATTTTCAATTGGTCTTCTGCGGTTGTATTGTTACCACCAAAGTTGAAAGTATTCCATAGTATTCTTTTCGCCTGCCAAGGTGCAACACCATATTTAAACTGCTCGGGAAACTTTGTGGGGTCGGCAGCAGCATTAAAAGCTTCGTTAGCCAACAAAGAAGAGGCAGCATGATGACCGTGCCCCGCCCTCGCATCTCCTGGAAAGCGTGTAATTATTATATCAGGTTGATACTGACGAATTATCCAAACTACATCACTTAGTATTTTATCCTTACCCCAAATCTTTAGTGCTTCTTGTGCATTCTTGCAAAAGCCAAACTCAAAAGCACGACTAAAGTATTGCTCGCTTCCATCAATTCTTCGTGCAGCTAATAGTTCTTGTGTTCTAATCATTCCCAATTCTACACCTTGTTCACTACCTAATAGATTCTGCCCACCATCGCCACGAGTAAGACTCAAATAAGCAGTTCTATATTGCTTTTCCTTGGCAAACCAAGGTAGCAACGTGTTATTCTCATCATCGGGATGTGCAGCTATGTAGAGCACACTTCCTAAAACATTCAGTTTCTTTATCTGCAAAAAGATTTCTGCACTTCCAGTTGAAGGCAATTGAGAATAGGTTGTAAAGAGAAATATGGTAAGTAGAGAAATCAAAAATGTTCTTTTCATCATAAAATAGACTAGTAGTTAAAAAATAGTGTTGGCTATTAAGAATCGATTGTAATTAATAACGCTGCAATATTAAGAAACAAGTAGGGGTTTCTCACAAAATGAAATTGAAAACAACATCAAACAGAACATTACTGGGCTATCAGAAAAGTTCTGTGATGTAAGCAAAGGGATAGACCTAATTAGAAGCTGTTTGAGTTAATTATCGAAAAATAGTAAATAGCAAATATGTTACTAGGAGTCTGTAATTCTACTATTTTAACTGAGGGAATACTAATAAATAGTCCCTATAAATATCTATTGTTCTTTATTGATAAAAAATGTTTGTTTGACTATCTCTGCCATCCTAACCTTAGGCTCTTTGTTCCTTCCCCATTGCCATGCGGCTATAGTGACGGCTACAGGGAACTTGGTTTTGGGAGGAATCTTTGTAAATATAATTTTTCCATCCTTAATAATTGCTGGACCCGCAACTACATAAAACTCGACAGGTAAGCCCGCATCCGATTTGGCGCAAAAGGATATTGATTTAGTTTCAACATTTACATCGGGTATTTTATCAAATGTAATCTTTTGTGTTAAACCAGTATTGTTCTTTGGAAGTGTTAGGCCGCATGGTTGAAATATAGCCCGTATGGTATCTGAGCCAATTTGCCTGACACCTAAATAGTTTGCGGTATTGGGCCATGTACGGTTTAATGCTATTCTGAATCTGTTGTTACCTAGTGGTTTGAATTGTCCGCAAACCCACTCTAGTTTTGGTTCAGCGTCTACTTTAGGTAACTTTTCGCCTGCACCAACAAAGTTCTCTGGTAATTTATCCAGCATTACGCCCTTTACGCTGAAGGTAATACCATCTTCTCCCATGTCCGATGGTGTGTATTTGGAAATTCCATTAAAAATAAAGGGTGCAATCTTGCCACTATCAGTAAGAAATCCAGGTAGTTGGGTAGCTGCTCTCCAGTTGATATTTGCGATAGATTGTGACTCAATCGCCAATGCCTTGTCTAAAAACCATGGAGCAGGTATGTTGCTTGTATCTGATGATTTATAAAGCTTCACTGATTTGTTTTCATACCCGGGAACAGGCATTTCGGCAGAATACCCTCTTTCTAAATCGATTACTTTCAGCTTTTCTGTACCATCATCGGAAAGGCGTGCCTTTGAAACTGCATCTATATAATGAGCAAAGTAGTTTACCAACCTTTCCGAGCAATCAAAATGCCCACTTGTTCCATCAATTACATAACTAAAAGGCCATTGCGGGTTGAGTCTACGTTGATTTCGTACGCTTTCATACGCATCCGTTACGTCATTCCACCTTTTACGCATGTCTACTTTGTCTTGCCCCCATTCTTGCGATGTTCCAAAAGCGGTTAGTGTGGGTACTTGCCTGTTGTGAGGTGGTAAGTGATTGTTTTTAATAAAGATTCCGGCAATACAACGCTCTGGGCTATACTCCATCAGTGCATCAACCATTATTAAATGTCCAGATTCTCCCATTGGCAACCAGGGAACAGTAGCAACTTCGGGATAACCAGAAGTTTCGGCTAGTCCGTTTAACATCTGTTGCAAAAAGTTGACTTCAGTTTTATATTCAAGCGCCATATTCAACTGCTTGTTGTCTTTAGTGACACTCTTTCTGTAGTTCATAAAACTAGGCGTGCTCCAGATAATGCCCAAATTGTTGGCCTCACAAACTTTTCTTATAGCAGGATGTCCTACAAGCATGTGTTCGGGAACATTGGTTCCCATAATTAAAAGTCCACGTAGTTGCTTACAAGTTTCTGGCACCCATAGATATAGAGTTGCATTTGTTTTGGAACTGTCTGCCCAAGCAGTGCAGGTTCCGCTCTGTATAAACTGAAATACCTGATTCTCTGGGGAACGTAAATACTCGGAAGTAGATTCCGCAATACTTGTTTTAGTATTCTGGGAATAAATGTTTCCCATTAATAAGCAAGCTGTAGTGGCAATAAACAATCTATGTAGTCTCATCTTTTTTAAATGTCTGTAAAAGTAAAGCTCATCAGTTTCATATAATTAGTCTGTTGTGCAAAAACCTTTGCCCAATGAAGCAATTAGTAGATGCTGCCCCCGAATCCCTTTATTTTTTAAGTTCTTACTCCAAAAACTAATCGGGAGAAGCGCACCAGAAAAAGGAAAAGACCAGAAAATTTTGCAGGTGAACTATTCAATCGTTTGCGTAGTGTTTTTAAACTTCAATTATATTGTACCCTATTTTTGGTGTCATTTAAAAAATAAACATGAAAAATAGTGTATTTCTTTTTGTTGCTCTCTCTTTGTTAGCGCCTAGCCATTTGTTTTCACAGAACAGAGGTATTCCTTATTACGTTGCCAATGCACCATTTAAGATGGAGCCAATAACGGCTCCTACTTTTCCTGATAAGAAGTTATCGATTGTAGATTTTGGGGCAAAGGCAAAAAATAATTTCTTAAATACAAAAGCTATCAATAGTGCAATTGAGGCCTGCTCGGCTGCGGGCGGTGGAACTGTAGTGATTCCGCAAGGAATCTGGTTGACGGGGCCAATTGAAATGAAAAGTAACGTTAACTTGTATGCTGCAAAGGGGGCTGAAATATTTTTTACCAAAGATCACTCGCAATACCCGATGATACGCCCCGGCGACAAAGGCAATAAATTTGTTACTCAGTCGCCTATCTATGCGTATGAAGCCAAGAACTTTGCAATTACCGGTGAGGGTGTTTTTGATGGGGGTGGTGATAGTTGGAGGGAAGTAAAAAAGAGTAAGGTTGATAAAAACCAATGGGAAGCACTTAAAGCGAGCGGTGGTGTTGTAGCCAATGATGGAAAAATATGGTGGCCTAGCTTCGAAGCTTCTCAAGGGGATTCATACCTGAAAACACTTAAAAACAAATCGGATCTTACAGCAGCGGATTTTATCCCTGCCCGCGACTTTCTCAGGCCATATATGGTCTATTTTATCAGGTGCAAAAACATATTGCTGGAGGGTGTTACTTTTAAAAACTCTCCTAAGTTTGTTTTTTATCCTAATAATTGTACTGACCTTACGCTAAATAAAATAAATGTTTACAATGACTGGAATGCACAAAATGGCGACGGAATAGACATTAGTGCTTGCAAAAATGTAGTGATTTACCAGAGTACCGTGAGTGTTGGCGATGATGGTATCTGCATGAAATCTAGTGGAAAAACGGAGACCCCTACTTCGGCAAACCTAGAAAACATAGTGATTGCCGAGTGTACAGTACTTCGTGCGCATGGTGGTTTTGTGATTGGAAGCAATACGGATGGTGGAATGAACAATATTTTTGTAACAAACTGCTTGTTCAATGGAAGTGACATTGGGGTGAGGGTGAAAAGTAATTCGGGAGTGGGTGGTTTGGTACACAACATCTATATCCAAGATATAAAAATGAAAGATATTGCTGGTGAGGCATTTTCTTTTACAACTGATTATTTAAATCTGGAATCGGGTAAGGATAAAAGCGCTGCTATGCCCACAGAATCTGATAAAGTGCCTGAGTTTACCAACTTCTTTTGCAAGAACATTACCTGTGATGGGGCGAGTAAAGCATTTGTTTTGTCCGGACTTCCAGAGAAAAAGATTAATCACCTTTATTTCGAAAATATATCCATCACTTCTGGCAGTGGCTTTGAGTGCAAGGAGTCGGAAGACATTTTTCTAAAGGATGTAAAAATCAATTCGGGGGAGGCAAATCCATTCAAAACCAATGGGTGCAAGGGAATCCACATCAATGAATAACCTTAGTTATGCGTCTAAATACTTTAAAACGAATGGACTGAACTTCCTTGTAAAATAATAAGCCCCACTATCTGGCGAAGTCTTTTCTGTGGTTTGAACCCAATTTCCGCACCTGAGTCAGAGTCTCCCGCAGGTGCGGCAGGCGGTCACGCAGGTGAGTGAGCGATTCTTGCACGTGGGTCAGCGTCTCACTCACGTGAGTCGGGCGTTCACCCACGTGAGAAAATGATTCATTCACGTGCGGCAGTGTCTCACTCAAGTGCGAAAAGTGCCGCCCCACGTGAATCTTTCCTCCATTCACCTGGTTCATGACAGTCCAATGGCAGATTACTGTTGTGTTTGAACAGATTATGGCTAGATACACCTCTTCTAAAACTATCCCAAATCGAGTCATTGCAAGGCACCAATCAGTTTTTTAAGGCAACAAAAATTGTTTCGCCCCAAAAGGCTATAGAAAAAACCGACAAAGAATACATGACTAGAATCATTTGTTATGTTGTTTGGCACTTTGATATTTGTCAAATTCGAAAACGAGATTTTATCAAGAATGGAGATGCTGTCATACAATCAAATTAGTAGTGAATTAAGTTTGAATTTATTAAATGAGAAAGTTAATAAGTTTACAAGAGCAGAAGAGTTAAAAGCCTCTGGAATGTATCCTTATTTTAGAGTCATTGAGTCGGATCAGGATACTGTTGTACGAATTAATGGCAAAAAAGTATTGATGTTTGGCTCCAATAGTTATTTGGGATTAACAAATCATCCTGAAATAAAGAAGGCGACAATAGATGCTGTAAATAAGTATGGATCTGGTTGCGCAGGTTCAAGATTTTTGAATGGAACACTAGATATTCATATTCAGCTTGAAGAAGAACTGGCAGATTTTGTAGGAAAGGATGCTGCCTTGGTTTTCAGTACCGGATTTCAGGTAAACATTGGCGTAATACCTGCCTTACTTTCCCGAAATGATTATTTGATTCTCGATGAATTGGATCATGCTTGTATTCTGGAAGCTAGCAGATTGACTTTTGCAAAGACTATCAAGTACAAACACAATAATCTGGCTTCTCTGGAAAGAGTACTACAATCCTGTGAACCCGACAGGGTAAAACTAATTGTTGCGGATGGGATTTTTAGTATGGATGGTGATATTGTTAACTTGCCGGGTATTGTAGAACTTGCAAAAAGATACAACGCCAGTATCATGATGGATGATGCACATGCGTTGGGTGTTATCGGGCAGAATGGAAGAGGAACTGCCGATCATTTTGGATTGACAGATGATGTTGATTTGATTATGGGTACTTTTAGTAAATCCCTAGCTTCTATCGGAGGGTTCATTGCAGCAAATAATTCTGTGATAGAATTTCTAAAACATCATGCCCGTTCCCTGATCTTTAGCGCAAGCATTTCACCTGCGTCCACTGCTAGTGTTCTGGCTGCCCTGCAAATAATTAA
>Ga0214164_1001459_pt1 | contig 13335 bp, 4 predicted proteins | sample TroBogepilimnion_13_FD_153003 | JGI IMG/M metagenome (GOLD analysis project Ga0214164, IMG submission 153003) | Freshwater microbial communities from Trout Bog Lake, WI - Practice 03JUN2009 epilimnion v4 | ecosystem: Environmental > Aquatic > Freshwater > Lake > Epilimnion/Euphotic zone ...
GAACTAAAAGTACTAGTCGAAAGAGTAGAAGCATTGTTTTCTCTCAAAATCACTTTCCCTGTTAGGTCATAAACTTCAATGGTCTGAGGCGTACTTAAATGAACCAATTGTTTGTTTGTAGGGTTGGGATACAACATAAAATCAGTGTTTGCCAATGCAAAACTTTCATTCGCCAAAGTAGCCACCGTTACGGATACATCGTCTAAAGCAACTTGGGCGCGCGCACCTGTCCCGCTGATATAATAATACACCCATCGGATTTGAACTATTGCTTGTCCATTGCAACTTGAAGGCAATAGAGTTGTTTCATTAGCCGACGTAGCATCGGCACCACTTAAATATTCTTGCGTGGTTGGAAACTCTAACCATCCATCATTTGGGTTTCCAGCAGCAGTACCAATGCGATATTGCATTCGCAATCCAAAAGCTTCAAGGTTTTGTAAAATAGTTCTCCCTGTCCAATTAATAGTAATTTGAGAATTACCACTAACCCCAGTTGTGTTAAGTGCTAATACAATCGCACCAGCTCTCCCATTGGTTTCAGTAGCCCCTGAAGTTTGGGTTGGATTCGTTCCATCGCAAACACCTGTATATTGTGAATTACTCGTATTAATCATGGAAATTCCATTGACCCCTTCTCCAGTAAAACGGGATCTTGAAGTCAAGCTGTACAAACAACTCCAATCTTCCACAAATAAAGTAGTCAAATCAGGATCGCCAGTAGCATGGCACCACAATGCCATATTAGCTGGATAAGTACCCGCCGCATTGGTATTGTCCCATTGCGTTAAGACCGAAGTTGTAGAAGCGTCTGTAATCGCTAAAGGTGCCGGATTAGTCACCGTTGGAGTAACACAAATGCCCGTTAAAGCAACATTTTGATCAGTAACTCCTGAGGCACTCACTACTAAATTACCTGAAAAACTTCCAGCAGCAGTGCTGTTCAATCGAACATAAATAGGCGTCGTCAAAATAATTCCAGCGGTTGGCGAAAGTGATAAAGACGAAGCAAAACCAGTGGTAGCACTTAATGAAATCTCAAAATTGGTAGGTGCAGTAAGAGTAACATTTCCCAACAAATTGCTGCCAGAAACATTCACAAATTGAGTTGGAGAAGGGTAGCCAATAACTTGTGTAAAAGTCAAAGCCGTTTGACTTAATGTAACTTGAGGAGCTGTCACTTGTTGTATTGTAACATCGTCAATAACTAATTTAGCAGCTGTAGAAGTCCCTGTAGCGCCTCGAGTAACATAAAAACGAACTAACACATTGCTTTGATTATTCGCCTCTACAGGTAAAGAATAACTATACGATGTAAAAGCAGTTTGATTAGCATTGGGTAAAGAAGCTATTAGTGAACTCCCAATCCAGGTAGTACCACCATCAATAGAAGTGGTCATGGTTAATACAGCATCTCTTGTACCGGTCCCATTCAACATCGATTTTGCTACAAAGCTTACCGCAACCGATTGATAAGAAGTCAAATTTAAGCTTACTTCGACATCTCCATTAAAAGAACTAGTTGGAATAATACTTAGGGCAGCTGGAGCTGAATTATAATCCGTAAGCTCTTGAAATATCTTATTGGTAGCAGCAACACTAGAACCAGTCCAATTGGGAATAAACGTAGCCGGTGTTCCTTGTGTAAAAGTAGTGGTAAAACTTTCTGTAGCAGGAAGTGTACTGATTTGTGCAAAAGTGGTTAATGCCACTGATAAAAGCGATACAGTAAAAAGTAATTTTTTCATCATATTAGGTTTGTTTAGTTTCGACTATTATTTCAGTTGAAATTGAAATCCCAATCTAAATTGTTGTTTAAAATCTTGTGGATCAATACTTTCATCTCTCAAAATGTTGAAATATTGAAATTTTACCATAGCATTATTGTATCCTTTTAATTTATAACCAATGGCAGGTGAAAATCGTCTAGCACTTCCAATAACTAAATCGTTCAAATCTAATTCTTCATATCTTGCTGACAATATAGTTCTAATATTTTTTACATAATAATTGATTTGAGCTATATAACCTCCAGATAAAATATACCCGTTGGTTTGGTTTAAAGTGTAATTTTGAAATAAGGGGTCGTTAGGGTTTTGAGGTCTGGAGTGCATTTGATGAATTTCAAATTGAGCTGAAAAGCCCATGTATTGGAAAGAAGCATCAAACCCGTAAACATATCGTTCTCCATCAATTACTTTTAACCCATAAGTACTTGTCGCATTAGCTGGAAACGCAGTTCCAGGAGGTAGTTTTTTATCAGCATATCGTCCAGCCACCCCAAACTGAAACATAGGAATTGGCGTATGTCTTTCATCGATTTCAGTATATCTATATCGGCAAGGAAAAGAAACATCAAAACGTCCTATATATTCCAATTTCCCGCTTGGGTCATTATCTCCCGCAAGAGAGAGTTCTCCCAAACCAGTGTATGCTCCTAAATAAGCATTAGCTCTTTGGTGCCAAAAATTCTTTTTTAAAGTAACTCCAATATCACGAACGGAAAAAACGGAACCTCGTGTTATTTCGGCAGCTTGCCAATAAGCACTGTTTTCTAATGGAACCATGGAATTTCTGGAATAATATAATTTTCCGTACCCCATTTCAACCTCCATAAACTTAAACCCTTTATAGGTAACATTCGCATTTAATAATCCTGGATTTTCTGGGTCAATTACATTAGTGATAGTATTAGCTGCCATATCAGCAATATCGGCTTTAAAAGAGTATTCAAAGTCTTTTCCAATATGACCATCAATTCCTATTTGAGCATCTCTTAATTTAAATCGATCTTTGGAATCGTCTACTTCACCTGGTTTCATAACACGATAATTATAAAATCCTGAAAAATTACTTGAAAGCTCCATTGAACTTTGCCCATTGGAAATAACAAACTGTGCAAAAGAGCTATTGATAGAAAGTATAACTAGTAGTAAAAATATATATTTTTTCATTTTATTTTTTTTCTGGATTATTGAAATAATAAACACGTTGCATGTCATCGCAACTTATTAGCATATTACCCTCTTTATCAAAAGCCAATCCTTCCGGATTAATAACAGGCAATGACCATTTTTGAAGAACTTCATAAGTAGTTGGATTCAGCTTTATCAACATCATATCTTCATCACTTAACAGCCATAAAAAACCATCATGAAATCGAGCAGAAGATATATCTTTTGCAATGGCACTTATATCCGTTTGATTAGTAACTTTAAAATCTGTATCCAATTCAAATAAAATAGCTGGATTGCTCTCGGTTATTAATACATATCTGTTTCTCGCTTTATCAAAATCAAAGGATTCATACCCTTTATTTCGCGCTCCGTTGTAAGGAATTACAAACTTTTTGATGAGTTGTAATGTTTGAATATCATATTTGTAAATTGTACGATTACTCTCGTCAACAGCATAAACAAAAGTGCCATCGGAAGAAACAGCTTCAAAGTCGGCACCGTCTTGCGGTTTTTTTCTAAGTACTTTACAATCTTTATCTGTCTCAAATAAACCTCCAGCATCACTAACAATAAAGAAAGTATCGGTTTTACTGTCATAACAAATATCCGAAGGTTCTGGAACACTAACAAATACATGTTTCGTCGGTTTTATTTTAATCGCTTTTTGTGCCGTATTGGAAAGTGAAATAAACAGGATTCCAATTAAAAGATAGTTTTTAAAAATCATAATTGATTAGCTTGAAAAGTTAGGTTGTCAATTCTATTATTACCACTAGTTCCAGTTGCTTCAGGACCGCCAAAGCTAATTTGAACTACAAAGTTGGGGTTGTTATTTACTCCTGTTATGGCTGAAAAATCTAAAGTAACTACGTTATAAGTTGGATCGACGTTAGGACTGAAAGTGGTAGTTGCTAATCCTGTAGTGATAAAGTTAACACCATCTAAACTGTAAGAGTAGTTCTGAATGGAAGCTCCAGAAGTGGAACTTCTTGCTGTTGCAAACTGCATCACAACATTTTTATATCCTGTAGTAGGCGCTGTAATAATTACATTTCTTGTATCGCAAGGATTTCTAAAACGCAGACCTGAGCCAGAAAGATCCCCATTTTGAGCATTTAATGTAGTAGGAGATACATATTGATCCATATAGCCAGCCCCTGTTCCAACATAAGAAATATTGGCCGTGCTTGAAGTAATCAGCGAACTATCTGCATTTACAGAAGTAAAAGGGGTTGATGCTACTAAATTGTTAAAATTCCAATAATGAAGTAAGTATAAAGGTGCTACACTTACTGTAATCGAAATTGTAGTTGTGGTAGTTCCATAGCTATTTGTAGCGGTAATTACATAGTTAGTAGCTGTATTTAAAGCTGTTGGAGTTCCACTAATAATACCTGTAGTGGGATTCAAAGTTAACCCTGCAGGTAAGCTAGGAGCAACCGTATAGTTAGTCACATTTCCAGAAACGCTAGGATTTAATGCTATTATTGGCGTATTAATAGTTAAAGAAGGAGGAAGACTATAACTTAAATTGGCTGGAGGAGAGGTTAGATTTAATGGAATTCCTTTGACAGTCACATTGTCAAAACGATCATTTCCAGAAGTCCCAGAAGCAGTGGCTCCACTAAAGGTTACTTTAATTTGGAAATTAGGATTGTTATTTACTCCACTGATAGAAGAGAAATCTAAAGAAACTAATGTAGCAACAGGGTCTGTAGTTGGATTACTGGTTGTTGTAGATAAACCATCAGTAACAAAGGTAGTCCCGTCAATAGTATAAGAATAACTTTGCGTAGTAGCGCCACTTGACGTGATTGCTGTTGCAAATTGAACTACAATACTTTTGTAACCCGTTGTTGGCAATACCATTAATAAATTTCTGGTATCACTTGGATTTCTAGCTCGTAGTCCCGAACCAGCAACCTCGCTATTTTGTGTATTTAAATCATACCCTGGGGAAAAAGCATCAATATATCCAGCACCTGTTCCTGGATAAGTAATGGCAGCTCCACCAGATGGAATCAAAGTTAAATCTGGACTAACAGAAGTTTGAGTCCCTGTAATGGAATTAAAATTCCAATAATGTACCAAAACGCTATTAGGGTCAATAATGACAGCGTTAGACGGAATTTCTCTATCAGTAGTGCAGGAAAACAAGACTAAAGAAAAAAGGATGAAAAGTGTGTATATTTTTTTCATAATAATAATTTATGGTGCAAACTTAAATAAGTTAAAAAATTTTGCTGTTAGGTATGTGTTATATCATTGTAAAGAGAATTTTATTTTTTTAATACTTTTAAAACATTTTTTTAACATTAAAAAAATGTTGCACTAAAGAGAATTTACATTGCCACTTAGTAAAAATCCTCTCTCCTGCCATTAACACTTGACTAACCCTTTAGCAAGGGTATATTATTTTGAAAATTGAAAACAATAAAAACATATCAATCTTATTATTAAGATTTTACAGAAACTTAACATTGATAATCCTACGGTTGATTTGTGAATTTTTAATTTTGCACAATGGTTCTATTGGTATAGAACCTCCCTTAATAACATATAAATATGAAAACAAAATTATTTTCATTGCATTTGAAAACATTTGTTGTACTAGGTCTTTTGTTTTCCATTTCAGTTGTAAGTGCTCAAACTACTATAGCCTCTTGGACGTATGACGCTGTTCAAGGCAACATTAATAATCCTACTCCAAATTTTGGAACGGGAACATCTTCGGTAGTTAATTTAGGAGCTCCAACAACAGCTGCTGGATTGTCATCTACAACTGGATGTGGTTCTGCGAACTCTGGATTGGGTTGGCAAAATCCGAATTTTAATCCAGGAAGCTCAAATGAAGTTAATGGAGTGCAATATAATGTAGGTACTACGGGATATAACAATATAATAATTTCTTGGGACCAACGATTTTCCAAAACATCACCAAATACCGTTCGACTTCAATATACGACCGATGGTGCAACTTGGACTAATTTTATGATGACAGGAACCAATACTACTATTTGTGCAGGTTCTATTAATGCAAATGGTTGCTTTGAAACGAATACAGGAGATTCATTCAGAAGAATTAGAGTTGATTTGTCTTCTATAACCGCTGCAAACATAAATGCTAATTTTGGAATTCGATTACTAGCTTCTCAATACCAATCAACAGGACAATACAGACAAAGTACAACGCCAACCACTATCGCAACAACAACGGGAACTTGGCGTTTTGACAATGTAAACTTTCTAGGGACTCCGATAACCTCAGGGGCCATACTATCAGGATCAACCACTATTTGCCCTTTAAGTTCTGCCAATATCAATGTAACCATTACTTCAGGGGCATCTCCATATACAGTCACGTATTCGGATGGCACTTCAAATTATACAGTAAATAACTATACTTCAGGGGCAAATATATCCGTTGCTCCCAGTGCTACTTCAACATATACTTTAGTGGCTGTAAAAGATAATACCAATGCAACCGTAAGTCCTATTTCAGGTTCGGCAGTTATTACCGTGAATGCAGGTACTTCCCCCTCTTTTATCACCGCTGCAGGGGCTAACTCTTGTCCTGGATCGAGCATTGTTTATACTACTCAAGCGGGAATGGATAATTATGCCTGGACTTTTTTAAAAGGTGCTTCCCCAGCCGTTTTAGGAACAGATTATAACATAATTGCAGGATCAACAGCAACGGAAACTGTTACTATTCAATGGTTACTTGCTTCGGGATCAGCTACTTTCTCATCAACGGTAACGTATAGTTCTTGTACTGGAGCTTCTGTAACTTCATCTACTTCAGTTACGGCTTTACCAAATGTAACATTCACCGCTCAACCAGGTACATCAGCTTGTATCGGCACTAACGTTACTTATTCAACACAAACAGGACAATCTAATTATAATTGGACAATTTCTGGTACGGCAGGAACTAATTACACATTGATTTCTGGTGGTACACTAACCGATAATACTTTAGTTATAAAATGGTTAAACACTAGTGGCGCAAATACGGTTAGTGTTAATTATACAAATAGCAATGGATGTACTGCTGTTTCGCCAACTATTTCTATAGCAACAACAACTTTAAATGCACTGCCTAGTGTAACGTTCAGTGCTGTTCCAGCTGCAACAATCTGTTCTACATCAACTGCAACTTATACCACTCAAGCAGGTAATTCTAATTATATCTGGGTAGTACCAGGTATACTAGGAACAGATTATACCATAACAGCAGGGGGAATTGGAACAACTAGCAATACCGTAACGATAAAATGGCTTACTGGAGGTTCAAAAGTGGTTACTGTCAATTACAATAATGCAAGCGGATGTACAGCTACAACTCCCGCATCAAATACTACTACTATTAACATAGCGCCAACTATAACGGCTCAACCCTCAACAGCTGCTCAAACAGTGTGCCAAGGAACTGCTTTTTCTCCAATGTCTGTTACAGCAACAGGCTCACCTCTAGCCTACCAATGGTGGGTCAGAACAACTTATTTAGCTGGGGCACCTTCAGGTGGTAGTCCAGTTAGCGGTGCAACTTCTTCTTCTTATACTCCTCCATCTTCTTCACCTATAGCATCAAATTATTATTATGTAATAGTTTCTACTACAAGTTGTACGGCTGTTAAAAGTGCAGCTCTTTCTTTTGCTTATGTTGTAAATGCTACATCTGTAGGAGGTTCAATAGCAGGCAGTGCTTCAGTATGCACAGGTACAAATAACACAACGCTTACCTTAAGTGGCTACACAGGATCTATTACAAAATGGCAATCGTCACCAGTAATTGATTTTTCGAGCGGTGTAGTTGATATTGCGAATACAACTACAACACAAGTGGCTACAAATTTGACAGTCACAACATATTATAGAGCTGTGGTAACTAGTGGAATTTGCAGCTCCGCAAACAGCAGTGTGGCAACTATAGCAGTTAGCCCTCTTTCTGTTGGAGGAACTATAACTGGCGGAGGAACGATTTGCTCAGGAACTAATAGTACCATTTTTACGTTAACCGGTCAAGTAGGTTCAATTATTAAATGGCAATCCTCAACAGTGAGTGACTTTTCTACCAGTGTTACCGACATTTCTAATACAGCGGCTTCATACAATGCCATCAATTTGACTTCAACAACTTATTTTAGAGCCGTAATTCAAAGTGGTCCTTGTTCAATAGCATACTCTTCTATCGACCAGGCTGCATTTGTTACTACAACGTGGAATGGTTCTTCTTGGGATAATGGAACACCAAATAGTAGCACAAAAGCAATATTTGCCTCTAGTTTTACATCATCGGGCGATTTACAAGCTTGTTCTTTGGAGGTGCTAACTGGAGCAATTGTAACGGTGCAATATGGAGATAGTTTTATTATTCAAAATGAAGTAATTGTTGATGGTGCTCCATTGCCAGCAGCTTTAATCTTCCAAGACGGTGCTAGCTTAATTCAAGTAAACAATGTGGTCAATTCAAGTTATATCTACTACCGAAGAAATAGTATGCCAATGAGAAAATACGATTATACCTATTGGTCTTCTCCCATGCAAAATCAAGTGCTTAATGTGTTTTCACCAAATACAATGGCAGATAAATTTTTTAATTGGGATGCTTCTGTATACAATTGGGCACTAGCACAATCAACAGCTTCTATGATAGTTGCAAAAGGATACATCATAAGAGCACCCGATGTGGCTCCATTTAACACAACTACAAGTAACGTTTTTAATGGTGAATTTTTTGGAATACCTAATAATGGTACAATATCAACCCCAATTCTAAAAACAGGTGCCAATGACTTAAACCTTATTGGAAATCCTTATCCATGTGCTATAGATGCTGACACCTTTTTAAATTACAATAGTTCAGCAAATGGAGGAGTTTTGGCTGGAACCATGTATTTTTGGACACATAACACGCCAATAACAGCAAATAATTATGCATACAGTGATTACGCAAGTTATAATTTAACAGGAGGTGTTGGAACCATAGCACCAAGTAGTCCCTGTTCAGGCTGTAATAATGCTATCCCAAATGGAAAAGTAGCGGCAGGACAATCATTTTTTATTCAAGGGGTAAGCAATGGAGTAGCCACTTTTACAAATGCCATGCGATTCGGGACTAATACTCAATTTTTCAAAAACGGAGCAATAAACAATCAACAAATAGAGAAAAGTAGACTTTGGATAACGATTTCAAATAATTCAGGTGCCTATAAAGAAATATTATTGGGTTATATTCAAGACGCTTCAAACGATTTTGATGCGGCTTATGATGGGCTCTCTATAGATGCCGGTAATTCCGTTATGTTGTATTCGATGCTAAATGATAAAAAATTAGGAATTCAAGGAAGAGCAATCCCTTTTAATAGTAATGATGAAATTCCTTTAGGATATAAATCAACAGGGGCTGGAAATTTTGAAATTAATCTTTCAAATTTTGATGGCATTTTTAATACTCAAGAGGTTTACCTTGTAGATGAATTACTAAATCAAACCTATAATCTAAAAAATGGATGCTACTCTTTTTCAACAGAAGCGGGAACATTTGATACAAGATTTAAACTTCGATTTAACAACTCTTCATTATCCAATACTAATTTCTCATCAATATCTGATACCTTTTCAATAATTAAATCCCAAGATAAAGAGGACATAACTATTAAATCGCAAAAAACAGAGATAAGTGAAATTGTAGTATACGACATGCAAGGACGAGTACTAAATGATTTTAAAAATGTAAATGCTGCAGAGTTTCAATTTACCGCCCCAAGACAACAACAAATTGTAGTGTTAAAAATTATAACAACTGATAATTATTCTTTCTATAAGAAGTTTTCAAATTAAAAATTTTGAGTTTAGTTTTGTTATTAATCTTCCTACAATTTAAATGTAGGGAGATTTTTTTTTTGAATCAAACAAAAGGTAGTTCATCGATTAAATACAAAATTTTGCGATTAATTACATCTTAATCATTTGGTAACATATTGATAACTATTACTTATAAAACATCCTATCAATGAGTTATATTTTTACTTCAATTAATCAACAAAATTTTTATTAATGAAATCAATTTTACAAACGATGTTTAACAAATTGTCGACTTTCTCTTCAAAAAAGAAGATGGCAAATGTTAAAAACATTTTGAACAATGATTCAAAATGGTTTGAAAAAAGTGGAAAAAAGGACTTCCTAGTCGCCAATCTGTCCGCTTTGATGTATTCTTTTTTTGGAAGTATCCAAAAAAATTGTGAATCTTTTTTAGGTCAAACTAAATTAAGTTCAAGCAAACTTTTTAAAGCAAACACACTGGTTGTTGTAACTTTAGTACTTCTCTTTGGAGTTAATGAAGTTAAGGGGCAAATTGCAACATTGGAATTGGGAACTACATCCTATACTTCCAATACTACTGGAGCAGTTACTTTTACATCCAAAGACACTAACTTAGCTTCCCTTCCTGCTGTAACATTAACCACGGGACAACAAGGGCAAGCTGGTGGAGCAGGTTACATTTCAAGTAAAAGTTGGAGTACTGCTACTTCAGTTGATACTTCGATGTATTATCAATTCACTTTGACAGCAGCAACCAATTATACAATAGCTATAACTCAACTTTCATTTAAATTATATAGATCTGCTTCAGGTCCTGCAACTATTGCATTAGCAAGTGATGCTGATAGTTATGCAACATTAATAGGTGGAGGAGGACAAACATTAGCTTCTGCTGCTTATACTACTATCACATTTCCTTCTTTAACTATTACAGGTAAATCTTCTGTTACTTTTAGACTTTATGCATATAATGCAAGTGGAACGGGTACTTTGAGAATTGGAGATGCAACTGCAAGTAGCCCAGACATTACCGTTACAGGTTCTGTTACTGCTGCTTCTCCTACAATTGCAACAACTGGAACTTTAGCCGCAGTTAATACAACTTATGGTACTGCTTCGGCAACACCAACTTCTTTTAATGTTTCTGGTACAAACATGACGGCTGGAATTTCCGTAAAACCACCTGTTGGTTTTGAAGTTTCTACAAGTAGCACTTTTGCAAGTGGTATCGGTACTAATGCTTCTCCAATAACTGTTGGTACATCAGGAACTATAGCATCTACTCCAGTATACGTTCGTTTAGCAGCTACAACAACTGTTGCTTCTTATTCGGGCAACATTGTTTTATCAAGTGCTAGTGCAACTAATGTAAACGTTGCAACCACTGCAAGTACTGTTTCTACAAAAGCATTGACAATTTCAGGAGCAGCAGTAACTACTAAAACTTTTGATTCTACTGCTAATGCTACCATAACTGGTACACTTGTAGGAGTTGTTAATGGAGATAGTGTGACGCTGAATGGTACTGGTACATTTGCTTCATCAGCAGTTGGAACTGGAATCGCTGTAACATCAACATCTACTTTAAGTGGAGCCGGTGCAAGTAATTATTCCTTAACACAACCAACTGGCTTAACAGGTACAATTATAGCGGCTACTAGCCCTACAATCGGTGGAGGAACAACTACAGCCGCTTTTTCAACAACTTACGGGACGGCATCTGCTGCTCAAAGTTTTGCGATTTCGGGTAACAATCTTACTGATAATATAATAGCAACAGCGCCAACAGGATTTGAAATTTCAAAAGATAATAGCTCTTTTGGAACTTCATTGACTTTTACTCAATCGGCTGGTTCAGCAAGTGGAACAATCTATGCGCGTTTATTAGCAACCGCACCAGCTGGAAGTTACAATACAACAAACATTGTTTTAAGTTCTACTGGAGCAAGTTCAGTAAATATAACAACTCCAAGTTCGGGAAATACAGTAGCACCAAAAAATTTAATGGTTTTAGGACTAAACGGTGTTTCTAAAGTATATGACAGAACAACAACTGCTACTTTTACAGGTACAGCCTCTTATTCCGGTTTTGTAAATGGGGATTCATTTGCAGTTTCTGGAACTCCAGTGGCAGCATTTGCTACTGCGACAGTAGGTACAGCTAAAACAGTAACTATTACGGGCTATACTTCGTCGTCTGCTAACTACACAATAACATCACCTACAGTTTCTGCAAACATTACACCAGTAGCTTTAACCATATCAAGCGCTTCGGTTACTTCTAAAATTTACGATGGAACAAATTCAGCAACAATAACTGGAACTTTAACTGGAATTCTTTCTCCAGATGTAGTGACTTTAAATGGTACTGGAACATTTGCTTCTTCTGCAGTTGGAACTGGAATTGCTGTAACTTCAACAGCAACGTTAAGTGGAGCTGATGCTGGAAATTATTCACTTACTCAACCTTCAGGTTTAACAGGAACTATTATATTAGGCCCTAGTACACTAGTTGCAGGAGACATTGCAATTATTGCAATTAATGCCGCAAATCCAGATACATTTTCTTTTGTTTTATTAAAAGATATTGGATCAGGAACGGTTATTAATTTTACTGATAATGGTTTTACAACTACTACTACAGGTACTACATCTGAAGGAGTATTAACATTTACGGCTCCAACAGCTTTGCCTTTTGGTACAGTTTTAACTTGGACAAATGGTATGTCAATAACAGGAACAGGATGGAGTAGTAGTGCTCCATCAAATTTTGCTTTAAATGCTTCAGGAGATCAGTTGTTTGCTTTCCAAGGAACAGGTACTTCTGCCGCTTGGGGAACGCAAACAGGTATTACAGTATTATATGGTGTTAATTTTGGTACAGCATTAATTACTACAGGCAGCGCAGCTGCTGCTACAACTTATCAACCTAGCACTAGTGTATTACCATCAACGGCATTCTTAAATTTAGCTTCTTCTAGCAATGCTAATGGTTATTTTTCTAATACTGGTAGCGCAAGCATATCAGTCAGTGCATGTGGTTCTGCTTCAACAATATTATCTTATTTAGTTAATTCGGCTAAATGGTATGGAAATTCAGCAAACCCTGCTACATTTCCTTCTTATACTTTTACAACAGCTTGTCCTCCCAGTATTGCTTCCACAGGTACTTTAGCAGCTTTTACAACAACATATGGTACAGCTTCTGCAATACAAACTATTTCAGTTTCAGGTGGAGCACTAACAGCAGATGTAATAGCTACCGCACCTGTAGGTTATGAAGTTTCTTTTAATGGTACTTCTTGGAATTCAACAGCTACATTGACTCAAACTGCTGGAGCTGTTTCGGGTACATTAAGTGTTCGTTTAGCTGCTACTGCAACAGTTTCAGGAAACTATAATTCAAATAATATAGTAGTAAGTTCAACTGGAGCAACATCAGTAAACATTACATCGACAGCTTCTGGAAACGTTGTTTCTCCTTTAGCATTGACAATTTCAGGACTATCTGGAGTTTCAAAAATTTATGATGGCAGTACTTCAGCTG
>Ga0214164_1001460_pt1 | contig 13335 bp, 10 predicted proteins | sample TroBogepilimnion_13_FD_153003 | JGI IMG/M metagenome (GOLD analysis project Ga0214164, IMG submission 153003) | Freshwater microbial communities from Trout Bog Lake, WI - Practice 03JUN2009 epilimnion v4 | ecosystem: Environmental > Aquatic > Freshwater > Lake > Epilimnion/Euphotic zone ...
CCTAAAAGATAGAGCGCCATCATCACCAAGCCTTGCAGGCTGAGGAAACCAAAGTAATATTTGTTGTCGATGACCAGCGAAATGAGGATGGTATAGACCGGAAGTCGCGCACTACAACTCATGAGCGGCGTGATGAGGATGGTAAGTAACCGCTCTTTTTTATTTTCGATATTGCGGGTACTCATGATGGCAGGAACGGCGCAGGCAAAACCACTAATCATGGGCATAACGCTCTTGCCGTTGAGTCCTACTTTGCGCATGAGTTTATCGGTCAGGAAACTGATACGCGCCATATATCCGGTGTCTTCCAATAGGGTAATCAGTCCAAATAAAATCATTATCTGCGGAATGAAAACCATGATACCACTGAGTCCGGCTACTAAACCATTCACCAACAAATCGCTCCACCATGCAGAAGGCAATTGTCCGTTGAGGTAAGTGGCTATCTGTTGAAAGACCCACTCGATGCCGTCCATCGGGAACTGTGCCAACCAGAATATGCTTTGAAATAAAAGGAATAAAACGGTGATGAGAATCAGATAACCCCATGTGCGGTGAAGCAAAATGTTGTCTAGCTTCTCGGTAAAGAGTTTTTTCTCCAACGGATCAGGTTCTACCACATTTTGCCCCATCGTTGTTTTGATACGCTGGTAGCGTTGCATGATTTCTTCGGCCTGCGTCTTGGTGGGGTTGAAGTTATTATCTATCTCAATCTGCTCAATGGCTTCCTGTTGTTGGTCGGATAAAGGGAAGTTTTCGTGGTTGATGAGGTAATGTATGGCAGCATAATCACTCAGCTGTGGAAAAAGCTTTTGTACCTCAGCAATAGCGTTTGGTGCAAGATTTTCTGCATCAATGAAGTAACGCTGAAATTTTTTGCTGGTAGCTTTAGAAGCCCTTGCCAATACTTTTTTTAATTCGGAGAGCCCTTTGTTCTTCCTCGGATTAACCAGAACAACGGGAACGCCCAAGTCGGTTGCCAATCCGTTTACATCTATCTTGATTCCCTTCTTTTCTGCTAGATCGTTCATGGTCAGAGCCAATACTACTGGAATCTTAAGGTCGAGTATCTGACTACAAAAGAGCAGGTTACGCTTAAGGTTGCTGGCATCAGCAACAAGTAAAACCAGATCGGGATTTACTTCTTCGGTGTCGGCATTCATCAATACTTTGTACGCCACCCATTCATCGGCACGACGGGGATAGAGGCTATATGTACCGGGAAGATCTATGAGTTCCGCTTTGGTTTCTTCATCTAGATCTATAAAACCTGTTTTCTTATCGACGGTAACGCCAGGGAAGTTGCCCACCTGTTGGTTGAGACCAGTTAAGGCATTGAACAGTGATGTCTTGCCACTGTTTGGGTTGCCTACCAGTGCGATATGTAAGGGTGAATTTTTCAATTAGCGGCAAATGTAACTCTACAGAATGGTATTACCTTACGATATGGGTAATTGGGAGTATCAGAATCGGGAAAGAATTAGATTTAGGGAAGAGAGGGATAAGGCGTAAGGAATAAGATTTTGCCACAAAGACGGGAAGTTAGAAAGGGACACTAAGGCGTGGTTTACTTTTTCCTTTGTTTTTCAATAAAGTTTACAATCTGTCTTTGACCTGTAATCAAAAATAGTCCTATTGCTATTTTTACTAAAGATAAATAGATGTATACAGGATTTGGGGCTTTCTGGTTATATAACTTTTTCTCTTGAAAATACACATAGACTTGATGTAAACAAGTTGGTATTTGTTCAGAAATCAGTAACCCGCCTATTATAATTATTGATATATTAATTATGGTTGATCGATGTACATTCATTGGAATTGTTTCCTGATCAAAGCCTTTGTATAACTTAAGTTTTTCAACAACAACTTCAGTTTTAAAAATTAGAAAGTATGGAAGAAAAGCGCAAGCACTCAGTACTATTAAATCAATAGAAAGAAAACCAATAATTTCCATCACAGACGTTGAACTGCTACCATTAGGAATAATGGCTATTATAAATTGTGGAATTATAAACAATAAGTCCTTAATAAGAAAAATGCCTAGTATTTTAAGGATGACATTGAAAAGGCTTCTAGGTGTCATGTGATTGTGTTTAAATTGTTAGAACACAAATATATACTCCCAGTACCATACATCAGTTCTTAAACCAAAATCCCTCACCTAATTCATTTAGGTGGTCACCTTTATTATCCAAATCCAGATATTATCAATCCTAACTACCCCCTCAATTGCGCATTAGCCTCGTAAATATGGATTATTCTTTGTTTCATGCCCAATGGTGGTGGTGCTTCCGTGCCCATTGTACACCAAGGTGGTTGGTGGAAGCGTAAATAGCTTGGTTTGGATGCTTGTTATCAATGTGTCGAAGTCGCCACCGGGTAAATCGGTGCGGCCAATGCTTTCTTTAAACAATACATCACCACTGATTACGAAGCCTTGCTTCTCGCAGTAAAAACTAAGGCTTCCAGGTGAATGCCCCGGCGTGAGTAGGACCGAAAGCTGGTCATCATCAAGAGAAATAACAGTATCCTCATCTATAAAATGCAAAGGGCCGGTGTAATTATCTATCGACAAACCCCAACGCTGCGCACTCTGGGGGGCAAAGTCCAACACTTGTTTTTCTTGTGGATGCAGGTGCAACTCCAACCCATAAGTTTTATAAACCCACTTATTACCAAAAACATGATCGAGGTGGCAATGGGTGTTGATTAACTGAACCGGGGTAAGTTTTTTTGTCTCGATAAAAGTCTGAAGTGTACGTTGCTCCTCGGAGAAATAACAGCCCGGATCGATGATGATGGCATTGCCCTTTTCGTTGTAAATCACATAAGTGTTTTCACTTGCAGGATTGAATGTAAAGCTTTGAACAGTGAGCATTTTTTCGTTTTTAAATTATTTTATACCTGAATTACCTAATTTTAACAGCGTTACAACTAAACATTTGCAGCGACAAGACCGAATAAAGTATTTTTACCTACTTAAAACTTTATCACAAGGCAACAAGGGTTTATACAAAGACACAAAAGAACTAAATGATATATTCAGCAATTGTGTTCCTCGTGTTTTTTACTTGGTGTACTTTGTGGTAAAAAATAAATAAAGAACTCAATAGCATTTATGCGAAAATATATAAGCAGTCGATTAATTTTTGGGATACTCCTATTAATTTTTCCTTTTACGATGATGGCGCAAGTGAATAGCGTTGTCTTTGGAAGGAACAGACTTCAATTCAAAAAGTTCCAATGGAAATTTTATCAATCAAAACATTTCAATACTTATGTCTCACAAGTTGGTACTGAATTAGGAAAATATGTATCGCAGGTGGCTGAGGAAGAACTGCCGTCTCTGGAGGGATTTATAGAATATTCACTAGAAAAAAAGACAGATGTAATTGTATATAATAGTTACGACGACTACAAACAAAGCAACATCGGACTTGGGTTGGATACAAAAAATGAAGGAGGAACCACCAATCTGGTCAACAATAAACTAGTTGTTTATTTTGATGGAAACCATACCAACCTGAAGCGACAAATACGAGAAGGAATAGCAAAAGTGTTGACCGCCAACATACTATTTGGCGAAAACATTGGTGAATTTGCCAGTAATCAGGCACTGCTAGATTTGCCGGTCTGGCTCACGGATGGTTATATTGCTTATGCTGCCGAGCCTTGGAACACCACCTTGGACGATCAATTGAAAGAAGTGATGCAAGCAGGTGATTATACCAAATTTTACTCCTTTGCGTATGAGAAACCACAACTGGCGGGTCATGCTTTCTGGTATTATATTGCCGAGAAGTACAAACCAGAGAATGTTACCTATTTCTTTTATCTGGCACGCATCTATAAGAGTTTAAACAAGGCATCTCAAAAAATATGTAAGAAAAAACTGAAAGAGGTGTTGTCGGACTTTATGACTTTTGAACAGGAAAAGTATGACAACGATGTTGCAAAACGCAAGAATAATCCAAAAGGAAGTATTAGCGTATCGGAAGATGTGAGTAAAAATGAGTACTATCGTTTTCAGGTAAACCCAAACAATCGCAATAATACTTATGCCGAAGTTGAGTTTAAGAAAGGGATTTATAAAGTGAAACTAATTGATGCCGATGGTGAAGAACATACTTTACTGGAGAGAGGAGTACTTACCTACCAAGGAGATATCAATCCCAATTACCCCATTCTTTCTTGGGATGTGAAGGGTCGCGACTTGTTGGTAATCTATTGGGAAGCAGGAAAAACAAAGATGTTTGTGTATGATCTGGTGGCAGGATACAAAAAAGACATTCAAACAATAGATTATTTTGACCAGATTTTGGATGCGTCTTTTATGCTCGATCCAAACACGGTTGTATTGAGTGCTGTAAAGAATGGACATTCGGATATTTATACTTATAAGATTGAAGAACGAGAGATTAAGCAAATTACCAATGATGCCTTCGATGATTTGAATCCGACGTTTGTTTCATTTCCAAATAAAACGGGTATTATCTTTTCATCAAATCGTCCTAATGGCAACAATTTAAAAGATACTACCCTGCCAAGCCGCTATCGTTTCAACATCTTTATGGTTGATATTTTGAATAATGGTCCAGGCAAACAGATAACACAACTAACCAATATGCCTCATGGCAATGCATACTTTCCGATGCAGTATAATACCAGCCATTTTACTTTTGTGTCAGACGAAAATGGTATCGCCAACAGATGGGCAGGCTTTTTCTCCACTCAAAGGAATGGATTGGATACGGTATATAAAATTGGAGATGAACTACTAAGAAACCCCACGCCTAAGGAATTAGATTCAACCCTTGCTGCTTGGCAAAGGCAAGAACCAGACAGCATTGGATATTATCAGGCATATAAAGATTCGGCTTATGCTTTTCCAATAACCAATTATTCCAATTCTATTTTGGAAACCAGAATTGCAGGTAACAATGGACAAATCAGTGAAACAAAACTAGACGGGGATTATAAAAATCTCTATAAACTGAAGGTGAATGAAGAAGCATTAAAAAACAGGAATATCAAAGTGCCGCTCACCACTTACATGAAAAGCATTGTACAGGCAGACAAAGGCGAGGAGGGTAAGGCAACGGTTTATAATAAAGGAGCAGCAGAAGATACCCAAAAGAGTCAGGCAAGTAACTTCTTTCAGAATGAGTTTGCTGATGACAAGCCAGATTCAACAGTTACGTCTTTAATAGAAAGATCAAAGCTTGCTGCAAGGAAAGAAAATAGCTTATCAAAATCGAAGTTGTTTAACTATGACTATCGTTTTCAGGCTGATAAGGTTTCACTAGGCTTATCAAATAATATTCTTGTAAGCAGGTATCAACAGTATCAAGGAGGTCAGGGACCCGTAGTACTTAACAATGGTGCAGATTTAAACTTTGATTTTAATGTTTCAACCAGCGATATCTTCGAGGATATTAGGTTTTTGGGGGGAATTAGATTCGATGCGTCCAACTTAGGGGGGAAAGATTGTTTCTTTTCTTTTGTCAATAATAAGCGGATGATAGATTGGGGGCTTACATATTATAGAAGCAACTCTAGTACCGTTACACCAATAACCACGATTCCAAATGTTTCTGATGAAGTTATTGCGAATTTGTACACCAACATTTACCAGCTTAATTTCTCACTCCCTATCGATGAAGTAAAAAGCATCCGGACAAGTTTTGCCTATCGAACAGACAGGACAATCACCGTAGCCGACGGAAACCAGCAATCATTGCTTGGTGGTGTAGCCACGCTAACAAACCCGGATGTTTTGCAACAATATCTTCTCTCACATATAGAATATCTTCACGATAATACCCTTAATCCTACTCAAAACATTTGGAACGGATTGAGGTATAAGATATATTATGATGTGAATACACCAATTGGGGTATCTCAGGGAATTGAAAAAAGCACGTACAATTTTGGCTATGACGTGCGTTACTATAAGTCAATATACAGAAACTTTATATGGGCGGCGAGGGGAGCAGCAGACTTTAGTTGGGGAAAAGAAAAGATAGTTTATTATCTAGGCGGAGTGGATGGATGGACTAGCTTTTTTGGTTTTGGTGGTCCACAATTTAATCCAAATCAACCCAAAGATCCCAACTATGCTTTTCAGTCACTGGCTGTAAATATGCGTGGTTACATACAAAACATAGCAAACGGCAACAATGCCGTTGTGTTTAATAGCGAGTTCAGGCTTCCTGTTTTCAGTACGTTTATTGATAAGCCTATAAATAATGCCTTCATCAGAAACTTTCAGGTAGTACAGTTTTTCGATTTAGGTACCGCTTGGAATGGTTTGTATAATGGCATTACACGGCCTACACAAACATATACACAGGGACCTGTAGCAGTAAAAATAGATGCAGGTGGTATTGGCCCCTTTGCTGCGGGGTATGGTTTTGGTGTTCGGAGCAATCTATTGGGCTACTTTATGAAATTGGATACAGCCTGGCCAATGAAAGGATTCTTTTTGGGTAAACCAATCTGGTATTTCTCACTTGGCTTCGATTTTTAAAGGTTATAACTAAACCTTTTGCTTGGTACTTACAACTTATTACTTACTACTTACGACTAAAAAGATGAATATAAAAATTGGTGACTACAACCTGATGAAGGTGCAGAGAATACTAGAGTTTGGAGTGTATCTAGACGATGGCAAAAAGGGAATCTTGCTGCCAAACAGGTGGGTGCCTGAAAATACCAAAGTAGGCGATGAAATAACAGTTTTTATCTGCCACGACTCCGAGGATAGGTTGATTGCAACTACCCTGAAAAGCAAAGCAAAAGTTGGCGACATTGCCTATTTGAATGTAAGAACTGTTACCGAGATAGGCGCTTTTCTAGATTTGGGATTGATGAAAGACTTATTCGTTCCGCGTTCTCAACAAAGAGGTGAAATGATTGTGGGTGGAAACTATTTTGTACTCGTAAAGATTGATGAAAGAACCAATCGTTTGGTTGGTACAGAATGGTTTGAACATGAATTGAGTAATGATGAACTCACTGTAAAAGAATTAGAAGAGGTAGACCTGAAAGTGTATAGAAAAACAGAAATTGGCTATGCTGTTATTGTGAACGATAAACACCTGGGACTAATCTATGACAACGAAATATACCGCCCGATAGCTATTGGAGACAGCAGTAAGGGATATATAAAAAAGATTTATCCCGAAACCAATAAGCTAGATGTTGTTCTTGGCAAACAAGGATATCAACGGGTGGAAACAGAAACAGAAAAGATATTAAGGCTATTAAAAGAGAAGAATGACACATTGCCCTACAACGACAAAACTTCACCGGAAACAATTTATTCTGTATTTGGTATGAGTAAGAAAACCTTTAAGATGGCTTTGGGCAATTTGTATCGCCAACAAAAGATAAAATTTACCGATAATGGGATAGCGTTAGTTAATTAACAATTGATAATTTACATAAAGAAGCCCTTGAAGTGAAAACTTCAAGGGCTTCTCTTTTTCGATTAATAAACCCCTGCAATTTTTTCTTTGAACCTATAAATGCCAACATTAGAACCTGTCACGGGTACATTAGAGCTTGTAATGAGTACATTAGAATGTGTAATGTTCTCCTTAGAACCTGTCAGGGGTACATTAGAAAGTGTCACGGGTACATTACAACGTGTAATGTTCTCCTTAGAAAGTGTCACGGGTACATTACAGGTTCTAATGTTAGCCTTTACAGGTTCAATGAGACGATTTTTTATCCTGTGCAGCCGCTGGAAGTCCAAACTAGTGTGGCAAGAAGCAAAAAAAAAGATAATGGGTGACTTTTATAACCCATTAGAAGAATCGTTTTCTTTGAAGTGGTGGAGTTGGGAGTTGCTTATTTAGGCACTAATCTACTCTGATTCATTATTATTAAAAAACGCCTTCAACTCAATCGCATCATCGGCTTTCATTTTGCCGGCAAGTACAAGCCTGAGTTGTCTTCTGCGCAAAGCACCTTCATACAATTTCTTTTCTTCCTCTGTTTCTGGAATCAGTTCGGGCGAAGCAATAGGGCGGTGATTGTCATTGGCATCTAGTGCTACAAATGTAAAATACGCTTCATTGCTTTTGTAAATGTGCTTACTCAAAGGGTCTTCTCCCCAAGCACGAACATGTATTTCCATAGAGGTATTAAAGCTTCGGGATACTTTGGCTTCAATATGTACAATGTTACCTAGTTTGATGGGCGTCTTAAAGCTCAGGTTATCTACCGAGGCTGTCATACAAGGCAAATTGGAATGTTTCATGGCACTCATGGCAGCAGCAATATCCATCCAATACATCAGTCGACCACCAATCAGATTCCCAAAATGATTGGTATCATTCGGCATCACCATTTCATTCATGACTATAAAACTCTCACTTGCTTTTTTTGCTGCCATTGTATTGTTTTTATTGCTGATGTACAGGTGTGAAGATAAAGGGATTTGTAATAAAAAAGAGCAGCTAATCCCTAAAGTTCAGCTGCTCTTTTTATGTATGTCTCAGAAAATTGGGGGTTATACAATCTCCCAAACTTCTTTTCCTCTCAACAATTTATCCAGGTTGCCTTTTCCTTTGGTGGCAATAGCTTCTTCCAGCTGCATCGCCATTGCATCTTCATAACAAGTTCTATCAGCTTGATAAAACACGCCAAACGGACGAGGGAAATGTCCTTCAACACGTGGGTCATCAAACATTCTCACCAATATCTGTGCTTTGTAAAAATCATTTTCATCATGAATCCAAAGGTCGCTTGTGTCTGCACCTTCTTCCAGATCAACTACTACAGGCTTCAATCCATCCAACTTAATCCCCTTATTTTTAGTAGGGCCATACACCAATGGCTGACCTTGTTCTAAAAACAAAACCTCATTCAGCTTCGTTCCTTTTTCTGTAAATATTTCAAAAGCACCATCATTAAAGATGTTACAGTTCTGGTAGATTTCCAAGAAAGAAGACCCTTTGTGTTGGTGACTACGGGTAAGCATCGCTTGCAAATGCTTTGGATCCCGATCCATACTGCGTGCTATAAAAGTAGCATCAGCACCCATTGCCAAAGCCAATGGATTAAACGGATGGTCGATACTACCCATCGGCGTACTCTTCGTCAACTTATTTTCTTCCGATGTAGGAGAGTATTGTCCTTTGGTTAAACCATAAATCTGGTTATTAAACAACAATACATTCACGTCGAAGTTTCTCCGCAACAAGTGGATGGTATGGTTACCACCAATGCTCAAACCATCGCCATCGCCCGTTACAATCCAAACGCTCAACTCGGGACGGGCAGCTTTCAAACCACTAGCCACCGCCGTTGCACGACCGTGAATGGAGTGCATTCCAAACGTATTCATATAGTAAGGAAAGCGGCTGCTGCAACCAATACCGCTGATGATTACAATGTTTTCTTTGGGAACGCCAATATTGGGCATCACCTTCTGAACCTGCGCCAAAATGGAATAATCGCCACAACCCGGGCACCAACGCACTTCCTGATCTGTTGCAAAATCTTTAGCGGTAAGGAGTGGTGCGGCTACTGTTTCTGTCATAATATGCAATATAAAGCTGTCTAAAAAAGTATAAACAGGAGCGCAAAGATAATATACCCCCACATATAATACACTGTTTTCTGCGGCAAGTTCGGGAAGAGGGCATTAATTCTTAAAGTCGAAATGGATGTTTCCCACTTCTTATGAGAGTAGCATTTGGACATGTGATTTCTTATTTATAACCAAAATTGGATGTTACTCCTTGCTTTCTTTCGCCATATCGGCAATCAAATACATGATTTTTTATTCCCAAAAAGATTTCATTCTGTTATAATTTATTTTGTATCCGCCTTTATCTGTAAAATTGTACCTATTAAGATGTACAAACTACGCACAAAACAATGGTTTCTCTGTTGCCTGTTGTCCTGCCTATCTTTTGTGGCTAGGGCGCAAAACGTATATCTTTCCATCAATCCCATCGATGCTTCTTCTCGGTTTATCACCGATTCCCTTCACGTAAAAACACAGTTTGTCAACGCTTTATTATGTAAAGAATATGTGCAACAATTGCCAGGAAGTTTACAAGCGCAAGGATATTTGGCAGCATCGGTGGATAGTAGTGCTGCGCAAAACGATACCATTCGTATCTCACTTTTTGTTGGTCGGAAGTATACTTGGCACAATATAGATGTGAAAGAAACCGACAAGCCATTATTGGCACAACTGGGCATAAAAGATGATTGGTACAAGGCAAAGCCTATCAATGTGGCGCAACTGAATACAGTGGAAAACAAGTTACTGGATTATTTTTTGGCTAATGGATACCCTTTTGCCACCATCGCTTTTGACAGTGTACGGATAAATAATAACCTGGTTGATGCGCAACTAAACATCCGAAAAGGCATACCCTATAAGCTAGATAGCATCCGTATTATTGGTAATGAGAAAATTGATATTGGGTTTATTTATCACTACCTCGGCATGGCACCCGGAAGTTTGTTTAGCATTGATAAACTGAATAAAATAAATCAATTGTTGCTGCAACTCCCCTATCTGCAACAAAGCAAGGATTGGACACTGACAATGCTGGCTAGTACCTATTTATTGAATTTGTATCTGCAACCAAAAAAGAGTAATCAGATAAATGTAATCGCTGGATTTTTACCCGCCAATCCACAAGTGGGAGGGAGGGTTTTGTTGACAGGGTCGGCAGATGTGAGCCTGAAAAATGCCTTTGGCATAGGAGAATCTTTGGGATTAAACTGGCAGCAGTTGCAAGCGAAGTCACCCAGATTGAATCTTTCTTATCTAAAACCATTCTTGTTCAACTCACCCTATGGCTTGGACTTTAGCTTTGACTTATACAAAAAAGACTCTTCCTACCTGAATCTAACTACCAAGATTGGGTTTCAATACCTGAATACGGCAACCCAAACAGGGACTATTGCACTTCAATTCTTTTCTACCAACCTATTGGCGGTAGATACAATAAGTGTAATTGCCAATAAACGACTTCCAGACATTGCAGATGTCCGGAATACAAGCATTGTAATTGATCATAAAGTAGACAACACCAACTATCGACCAAACCCTACACGAGGTAATGCTTTTGAGGTAAATGTGGCAGTAGGAAATAAAAAGGTGAAGAAGAACGGAACGATTTTGCAGATTGCAGATAATAATTTCAAGTATGCTACTTTGTATGATACCGTGCAATTGAATAGTTATCAGTTTAGGTTGCGGGGTAGTTTCTCGCAGTATTTCCCTGTAGGTAAGCAGTCTGTACTAAAAGCGGCGGCAACAGGAGGATGGTATCAAAGTCCGGGTTATTTTAGTAATGAACTCTTTCAGATTGGTGGGTATAAACTACTGAGGGGATTTGATGAAGAAAGTATTTATGCTGATAAATTTTCGGTATTTACGTTTGAGTACCGGTATTTATTAGGATTAAATTCTTATTTCAATGGATTTACTGATGTTGGACTAACACATAATTCGGTAACGGGTATCAATAACAATTTTATAGGAACGGGAATTGGGTTAGCTTTCGAATCGAAGCAAGGAATAATGAATATCAGTTTTGCCGTAGGAAAAAGGAACGATTTGCCATTTAGTATCAATGAATCAAAAATACATATTGGCTTCGTGAGTTTGTTTTAGGCTATTTGCCATGAGGAAAAAGCAGTAAGAAAGTAGGATATGCAGTTTAAAAGGGGTGTTTATATACCTCCAAAACTTGAAAATACCTTTTTATCCAACATAAACAGATATCAAAAAAGGCCGCCAGAATAACAATAATGAGGACTTATGTAAAAGAAAATGCCGAAAAATTATTGACCTATCTAATTGACTTTTGTGGGACTTACCCTACCTGTGCCGGCTTGTTGAAGGCTGATTTGATTTTACCTTGATGATTCAAGTCAAACTGCAAAAATTGTCTACCACTTACACCCTTTTACTTATACCTTACAGCTCTTTATCATTAATCACTAATCATTCGTTCTCATTTTATTACTTTTGCATCTTCTTCTCAGAAGTTATTGGCACATTATGACATCACTCATCGATCAAATAGACTTACATAAATTGCCTAAACACATCGCTATCATCATGGATGGCAATGGAAGATGGGCTGCCGAAAAAGGGCAAGAACGTTTGTATGGCCACTATCATGGCGTAGAAAGCGTAAGAAATATTGTAGAAGGCTGCTCCGATCTGGGCGTAGGATATCTTACTCTTTATGCTTTTAGTACCGAAAACTGGGACAGACCAGAGCCTGAAGTAAATGGATTGATGGCATTATTGGCCGAAACAGTGCGCAAAGAAGTACCTATCCTGAATAAAAACAATATCAAGCTACACATTATTGGCAATATGGAGTTGTTGCCCCCATTTGCTTTGACAGCATTGGAAGAATCAAAATTTTTAACAAGTCAGAATACAGGGTTAAACCTGGTGATGGCACTTAGTTATAGCAGCCGTTGGGAACTGACCGATGCCGTGAAAAGAATTGGGCACGATGTGGAGAATGGCAGGATAAAAGCAGACGATATAAATCAGGATACCCTGCAACAATACCTGAGTACCAGCGATTTTCCGGATCCCGAACTGATGATCCGTACCAGCGGGGAGTATCGTATCAGCAACTTTTTATTGTATCAACTGGCTTATGCCGAACTTTATTTTACCAATACCCGCTGGCCAGATTTTAGGAAAGAAAACCTGTATGAAGCTATTATCGACTTCCAAAACAGACAAAGACGCTTTGGAAAAACGGGCAAACAAATAGAAGAAGAAGAGACCACAAGTACCCTAATCTCTTAAAGTGTGATTTGTTTAACTTCTTATTTAACAAAGACTTTTAAAATATGCCTTTAATTTGCCACTTTTAAAGCAAATTGATAATTATTGAAAGCTCTCGTTTTAAAACAGTCTTCAGGTCAATTACAAACCCCCAACTGGATGCAGTTAGTTTATAGATTATTATTCTTAGCTTTCATAATTATTATTTTTTCCATCAATGTTCGCGCACAGGAGAACACTAAGGATACTTCAATCACGTCTATCGACGCTGATCTGATGAACCTATTTTCACAAAAGGTTCCTAAAAAATATAAAATTGCAGCAATAAAAGTAGTTGGTAATCATTTTTTTGATGAGAACCTACTCGTTTCTGTTTCTACCCTAAATGTTGGGGATGAAGTAACAATTCCTGGGGGAGACAATTTCTCTAAGGCAATTACAAAACTGTGGGGACAAAACTATTTTAGCAATATCGCTATCAACATCATCAAACTGGAAGGTAAAAACATAACGGTAGAAATTTCTGTTACCGAGCGACC
>Ga0214164_1001461_pt1 | contig 13326 bp, 11 predicted proteins | sample TroBogepilimnion_13_FD_153003 | JGI IMG/M metagenome (GOLD analysis project Ga0214164, IMG submission 153003) | Freshwater microbial communities from Trout Bog Lake, WI - Practice 03JUN2009 epilimnion v4 | ecosystem: Environmental > Aquatic > Freshwater > Lake > Epilimnion/Euphotic zone ...
ATCACTTAGGGTTATCGTTGATCCGGAGCATACCACATGCGGCCCGCTGATTGCTGGTGGAAGTGGCCCTACTGTAACTATGGTAACTGCGGCACAACCGCTTACCACATAGCTTATCGTAGCTGTGCCAAGGCTGAGCCCGGTCAATATACCCGAAGTACCCAGGCTAACCGCACTACCTGAACCTAGAATCCACGTGCCGCCAGGTGTGGAATCGTGGAGTGTAATCACCGAACCAATGCAAAGCTGTGTGCCCCCGCTTATGGCAGGTGGAATCGGATTCACCGTTATCCCCTTGGTAGTATTACACCCGGCACCTGTTGTATACATAATCAGTGCAGTACCTGCTGCTGCTCCGGTTATAATACCTGATGATGAACCAACAGAAGCAAATGAAGGCGCTGAAGAACTCCAGCTGCCACCCGCAGTGCCATCTGTAAAAGTGGTTGTTGCTCCTGTACATAAAGCCGTTGCGCCGCTTATTGGCACTGGCAGTGCATAAACAGTTACCGACTTCGTGGCAGAGCATCCGGCCGATGTATAGCTAAGCACAACATTGCCAGCGGTTACTCCTGTAACTACCCCTATTAAGGATATAGTAGCAAGAGTAGTATTACTGCTACTCCAGGTGCCGCCGGTGGTTGTGTCTGTTAAACTTATGGTTGATGCTGCGCAAACAGATGAAGGTCCGGTTATACCGGCAGGTCCAGCATTTACTGTTACCACTGATGTCGTTGTGCATCCGCTACCCAGCGAATAGGTTACAATAGCCGTTCCTGCCGCACCCCCCATTACAAGGCCGGATGAGGAGCCTATAGTAGCAATGGTAATTGGTGCAATACTCCATCCGCCACCGCTGGCCGAATCTGTTAAAAGGGTGGTTTGCCCGGTACAGGCATGTAGGTTGCCACCAATACCGGATGGGGTCGAATTAACGGTTACTGTTTTTATAGCCGAACATCCATTAGCTGTGGTATAACTTATAGCAGATGTCCCTGTTGACACACCGTAAACCAATCCGGTACCGGTACCCACAGTGGCAACACCCGTTGTCAAGCTGCTCCACGTGCCTCCTGCAGTAGTATCAGACAGGGTAGTAGTATGGCCGGTACATATTCCGGCTATGCCGGTAATTGCTCCTGGAAGTGGATTAACAGTTATTGTTTTTGTTTTTACGCATCCCGATCCGAATGAATAGCTGATCGTTATAACCCCGTTTGCAACTCCGTTCACAATACCGCTCAAAGAGCCAACCGTTGCAATTGCTGGATTGCTGCTGGCCCATGCGCCGCCGGGTATACTATCTGTGAGTGTTATTGAAGATCCTACACATACATTTGCAGGTCCTGTGATATTTGATGGGGTAGAACTAACAGTTATGGCGCGGCTGATCAAGCAGCCTGTAGGCAGGGTATAGGTAATCAAAGATGATCCGATGGTTATCCCGGTAATAACACCTGTTGAGCTGCCTATGGTTGCTATGGTTGGTAAACTACTTGTCCAGTTTCCGCCGCCACCATCAGTTTCAATAATTGTGGAACCAACGCATACCGCCGATGGCCCTGAAATTGCAGCTGGCAAAGGATTTACTATTATTGTTGCGCTGCCCGTCATATTGCTGCTGCAACCCGTACCAGTATTAGTTGCAGTAATAGTATATATTCCGGCTGCCGTTTGCAGCCCGAAATCCAGAGCTCCACCTGTACCCAGCCCGGAAAGAGTAGTGCCTGGTGAGCCTCCATTGAATAGCTGGTAGTGGCAGGAATGAGAGGATCCGCTAAGTCCGATATCAAGACCAGTACCTCCTGCACACAAACTTCCTCCGCCCGATACCAGAAAGGCAGCAGGCAAAGGGTTTACTGCAAAAGATTCATACACTGTACATCCCAGGCCGGTGGTATAGGTGATATTAGTGGTTCCGAAAGAAAGTGCTGTAACAGTGCCGGATGCTGGACTAATTGTTGCTACCGACGGGGTGAAACTGCTCCAGGTACCGCCGGAAATACTGTCTGCCAGAATCGTCGTAGCGCCCACACATAACGACGTAGTGCCAACGATTGCAGGAGGTACAGGTGCAACAGTTACAGGCATAGTTGCGGTGCAGCCGGTGCTCAATGTGTATGTTACTGTGGCAGTGCCGGTAGACGCACCATATAATACGCCTGACCCTGAAAAGGAAGCAACTGATGTGTTGCTGCTGGCCCATGTTCCTCCGCCGGCATCTGTAAGGGTTACTGCACTTCCCGAACAGATTACATCCGGACCCGATATGGCTCCTGGTAACGGATTAACCGTTAAAACAATAGAGGTATTGCAACCAGTAGGCAGCGCATAAGTAATAACCGTAGTAACCGGGGCTATTGCCGAAACGATACCTGAAGATGAACCTATAGTGGCTACAGCAGGTGCACTGCTGATCCAGTTTCCGCCCCCACCATCAGTAAGGGTCTCCAGGCTACCTGCGCACATATGGGAATTGCCGCTAATTGGGCCGGGATTCGGATTTACAGTTACTGGCTTGGTAATGGTGCAGGTAACTAGCGTGGTTACCGAATAGCTGATGGTAACTGTTCCGGCTGCAACACCTGTTACAATCCCTGTTCCCAGGCCAATGGCTGCTATGCCCGGATTGCTGCTGTACCAGTATCCGGATGGTGTACCATCGCTTAATGTGAGGGTAGAAGCAGGGCAAACTTGCGACGGGCCGGTAATAACTGAAGGCAGCGGTTCTACACTTGTCAGGATACCTACTGAACATCCCGGAGACGTGGAATAGATAATAGAATCAGGGCCGGGATTAATTCCGGTTACTAATCCGGTGGTCGAATTGACGATGGCAATACTTGTATTGGTGCTGGTCCATGTGCCACCGGATACACCATCAGTGAAGGTTGCTGAACTGCCTGCACATACGCCTGCAGGGGCAGTTATTGAAGTGGGTACAGGGTTTATAGTGATTGTTTTTGTATTGAAACATCCAGTGCCGGGGGTGTAAGTTAGGGTAACTACACCTGAACCGGTACCAAACACCAACCCGCTGTAATAACCTACAGCTGCTATGCTGGAATTACTGCTGGTCCATGTACCGGTACTGAAAGTATCTGCAACTGCAAATGACATTCCTGAACAGGATGAGGATGGTCCGGTAATCGTCCCGGGTGCCAGGTTTACAGTAATATGTATTGTGGTCGTATCCGATTGTAAGCCATCCGTTATTTGTATCTTAAATGAATCCGGACCGGTATATCCGGTTGTCGGACTATAATATAATCCCGTTGGCGATATGATCGCTCCCGTCGACAAGCCAAGGCAACTTGCTGCCAGGGTTCCGTGGGTTGGCAGCGTTACAGCACTCCAGGTCTCAGCCTGCGCTATATCAGAATCATAAATTGGCAGTAATGAATTGATAGAATCATGAATGGAATATTCGCATACCGTTATGCTTTGGCTGTGGCCGTTAACAAAGCGGGGAGGATGGTTGCCAAAACTGATTTTCCGTATCCTGTTATTGGTTCCATCTGCAATAAAAATATCACCAAAATTGTCTACTGTTACTCCCCAGGGCTTGTATAATTTTGCCAGGGTAGCCGGCCCGCCGTCCCCACTATACCCTTCAGTCCCGGTGCCTGCAAGAGTAGAAATATTTCCAAAAAGATCTACTTTACGCACGCAGGCATTTATTGTGTCTGATATATAAAGATTACCAGTTTTATCAACAGATATGCAAACCGGGTTCATACGGGCATTGGTGGCAAGGCCTCCGTCGCCTGAGTATCCGGGCGAACCATTTCCTGCAACTGTAGTAATTATACCCGATGGACTTACTTTTCTTACACGGTAATTGTAATAGTCATCAATGTAGAAATTACCAGCGGTATCCATGGCTATGTAGCCATTACCATTCAGATTGGCTGCAGTAGCCGGTCCTCCATCACCACTGAAACCTAATATACCGGAACCGGTAAAATAAGTAACATAGCCAGTAGGGTCTACTTTTGAAAAGTAATAGCCATCACCGAAGTAGACATTGCCTGCTTTATCAACAGCTACATTGGCAAAATTAATGCTCACAGATGTTGCTGGCACCCCGAATCCGAAAGCTCCGGTACCTGAACCATTTCCGGCTATAGTTTTAATAATTCCTGAGGTGTTTATCTTGCGTATCCTGAAATTGCCATAGTCAGGAATATACATATTCCCGCTAGTATCCAATACTATGCCGTTAGGGTAATAAAGTTCAGCAGATGTTGCTTGCCCGCCGTCGCCGCCAAACCCAACACAACCAAACCCGCATCCTGATCCGGCTATTGTATTAATGATATCTGTTGCTGTATTGATTCTGCGAATTCTCCTGTTGGCGGCATCGGCAATAAGAAGGTTGCCGGAGTGATCCATTGCTACCCCTACCGGATAAAATAATTCAGCAAGGTAGGCTGGGCCGGTGTCACCGCTCAGTCCGCCTCCACTGATGCCGGCAATTGTATTAATGATTTGCCCATTCACCAAAAGGCCATTCACACTGGCCAAAATGAAAATTAAATAAGTAAAATATCTCTTAGCCATAAGAGGAATAGAGTAGGTTTTGTAACAATTGTACCTTTATCCTGACTACTCAAAGCTAATCATTTTTAATAACATGGAGAAATAATTCTACAAAATATAAAAAGCCTATGTAGATCATTTTGGTGGAAATTCGGAGCCTATAGTTAAAACAAATTCGCCCATAGAAAAAATAAATGTAGCAACATGCATTTTGAATTTTAAACCGCCTTACCTTTGCTAACGCTGTTAGGAAAAATAATAGCAACTAAAAATGGGTATTGTTGAGCGGAAAGAAAGGCAGAGAAAGGAAGTGAGGGATAGTATCCTTCAGGCTTCCTGGCATCTGGTAAATGAGGAAGGCTGGCAAAACCTGAGTATCCGTAAAATTGCCGATGCCATAGAATATAGCGTACCGGTTGTATACGATCATTTCGAAAACAAAGAGGCCATTCTTTCAGAATTCAACAGGCAGGGTTTTAAATTACTGGGCGATAAATTGAGCGAGGCTAAGAATACACACGCTAACCCCGTTTTACAATTAGAAACGATCACATTTGCCTATTGGGATTTTGCATTTAACAATAAAGAATATTATCAGCTTATGTATGGCCTTGGAATGCCTACATGCGAAAGCCTTAATTCCGTTCCGGAACTGATGGCTTTTATAGGCGTCATTCATACTACAATTGAAGAGATAATTAAAAATGGCAATAATGCCGGCTCTGATACCTGGCTCAAGGTACATTCCTTCTGGTCCATGATTCATGGCCTGGTATCTATTAATCTGATGTCGCCCGAAGTTTCTCACATGGGTATGTCGCAGGTCGATTTTAATAAAGCCATACTTAAGGATTTTATCAAGGGGTTTGTAAAAGGACTTATTGAATAACAGTTTAAAACATTAAAGATTTTCATAACCAAAAAACAAGTTAAAAACCAAAAAAAATGAAAAAAGTAACAGTTATCGCAGCCGCAATGTTTTTATCGGCAAACACTTTCGCTCAGTCATGGTCTATAGACAAAGCGCATTCCCGTATCGGATTTGGTATCACCCATCTCGGTATCAATGAAATTGATGGCGCTTTCACCACATTCGAAGGCAAGATCAGTAGTGCTAAACCTGATTTTTCGGGCGCTGAAATTGAATTTTCGGCTGAAACTAACAGTATTAACACCGGCGTAGAAGCCCGCGACAAGCACCTGAAAAGCGCTGATTTTTTTGATGCTGAAAAGAATACCAAGGTGAGCTTCAAAAGTACTTCTTTCAAAAAAGAAAGTGGTAAAAACTACAAGGTTACCGGCGAGCTGACTATGCATGGTGTTACAAAGCCGGTAACCCTTACTGCTACACTGGTGGGCACAACTACCAACCCGATGAGCAAAAAGGAAATGGCCGGTTTCCACATTACAGGAAGTGTAAAGCGTTCGGATTTTGGTATCGGAGCTTCTATGCCTGATGCAATGCTCAGCGAATTGGTTACCATTACTGCAAATACTGAATTCAGCAAAGACTAATCATTGTATATGAACCGCAACATTTTAACATTAGCGACATTGCTGTTACTGGCAGCAGTGTCCGCTTTTGCCGCTCCCGTAAATTATCAGATCTCCGACAAATACAACATCACTTTTACAGGTGGTGGTGAGGTAGGAGGAATTTTCAAAACACTTAAAGGTACCATAGTGTTTGATGAGCAAAGCCCGGCAGCTTCCCATATTGATCTTACAATTGATGTGGCATCAGTAAATACCGGCAACGGCCTGATGAACAACCATCTCAAAAGCGCAGAATGGCTTGATGCGGCAAAGTATCCTGCCATTCATTTCAATTCAAAGAAAATAGTGAAAACCGGCGCCACATACCAGGTTACCGGCGACATGGATATTCATGGTGTGAAGAAAGAAGTGACCCTGCCATTCAGTTTTCAGGCCAGCGGTTCCGGTGGTACATTCACAAGTAAGTTCTCCGTAAGCCGGGCCGATTTTCATTTGGGTAAACCAGGCGGAGAGGTTGATGAGCAAATCAAATTGGATATTAAAGTACCTGTTGTGAAAAAATAATTAACTATAAAAACCACATTTATGTTGAAACGGTTATTGTTACTGGGTGTTGTTTCGGGCATACTGGCAGGCATTGCCAGCCTTATTTACCAGAAAGTATATTCAACCTCATTGGGTGTCGATTTCTCTAAAATTGCCAAACCGGTTGGTATAGTAATTTCCTGTGTGGTTGGGTGCCTTATCGCAGCTCTGGGTTATTGGTTGCTCAATAAATGGCTGAAAAACAAAACGGAAATTGTTTTCAATTTCCTGTTTGTCATCCTTTCATTTGCCACTATTGTGGGCGCTTTTGCTGCTAAATTGCCATTAGATACTACTTCTCCTGAATTATTTCCCGGACTGGTAATACCTATGCATTTCTTCCCGGCTCTGGCATGGCTCACTTTGAGGCCTTTATTTTTTAACACCAATAATCAGGCAGTATGAAAATAGACATCTGGTCGGATATAATGTGCCCGTTTTGCTACATAGGCAAGCGCAGGCTGGAGCATGCTTTGAGTGGTTTTGAGCATAAAGCTGATGTGGAGATAACATGGCACAGTTTTCAGCTGGACCCTGATATGACCGCTCAGCCCGGCAAGAACATACATCAATACCTTGCCGAACGCAAAGGAATGAGCATTGACCGGTCGGTGCAGTTGCATGAGCAGATGACCAGAAACGCACTGGCCGATGGCCTTGTTTATAATTTCGACAAAGCAATTATAGCCAATTCTTTTGATGCACACAGGCTCATACATCTTGCAGCAACCCATGGCCTTGGAGACGCAGCCAAGGAAGCTTTGCTGAAAGCCTATTTCACAGATGGAAAAAATATCAGCGACCATAATACATTAATGCAGATCGGAATTGAGATTGGATTACGAGTTATTGAAACAGGTGAAATGCTGAATTCTGATTTGTATTCTGCTGAAGTAAAGGACGACATTGAAACGGCTCGGCATCTTGGTATCAACGGAGTCCCCTTCTTTGTCTTTGATAATAAGTATGCCATATCAGGCGCCCAACCTGCAGCGGTTTTCAGCGACGGGTTGGAACAGGCCTGGGCAGAATATGAGAAAAGTAATACTCTGGTAACCTCTGATGGAGATATTTGTTCGCCCGGCGGGACCTGTGAAATTAAAAACTAATTAATCATCTATAAAAAAAACAAACAATGTCAACAATCAAATGGGCGCTGGACGCCGCACACTCCGAATTGCATTTTAAAGTAAGGCACCTGGTAGTTTCTAATGTTTCCGGCCAGTTTAAATCATTCAGTGCTACTGCTGAAACTGATGGAGATAACGTCACTACTGCCAAGGTACATTTCACTGCTGAAGTTGATTCTATCAGCACTAACAACGAGCAGCGTGATGGTCACCTCAAAACCGGTGATTTCTTTGATGCTGAAAATCATCCTCAGATCATTTTTGATGCCGCAGGCCTTACAAAGGTGGAAGGGGAGCACTACCAGATGACCGGTACACTCACTATGCGCGGCGTGAGCAAATCAATCACTGTAAATGTGGAATACGGTGGCATGATTGTTGATCCATGGGGCCACAACCGTGTGGGTTTTGCCGTTTCAGGTAAAGTAAACCGTAAGGATTTCGGTGTTAGCTTTGGTATGGTTTCTGAAACAGGTGCAATTCTGCTGGGTGAAGAAGTAACCTTCAGCGCTAATGTGGAATTTACACAGGTGATTGAAACTGCAGCATAATTGCTGACCTGAATAAGAATTAATAATTCAATTTGAATGCAATAACTTCACTTCAGGAAAGTTATTGCATTTTTATTTGGAGCTTATGCCACACATTGCCATTATCTCTGCCAGCGTTCGCCGGGGACGGAACAGCCACAGGGTAGCTTTATTTTTCAAACGATTCATTGAAGAATCTGACTCCGGAACTGCTGAAATTCTGGACCTGAATGAATACCAGTTTCCTGTTTTTAATGAGCGGCTTCATTTTGAGCCCAACCCTTCACCTCAGGTAATTGATTTTGCCTCACGAATCAAGGAAGCAGATGGCGTGCTTATAGTGACTCCTGAATACAATGGCGGCTACCCTGCAAGTCTTAAAAATGTGGTCGACCTGCTATATGCCGAATGGCACCGCAAGCCTGTGGCTATTTCCACCATTTCAGATGGTATATTCGGAGGCACGCAGGTTATTACTTCACTTCAGTTTACCTTATGGAAAATAAGGGCATGGACCGTTCCGGCTATGTTTCCTGTTCCCAGCGCCCCAGAAGCTTTTGATGAGCTGGGCAACCCTGCCGACAAAACAGGTATAGAAAAGAGAGCACATGCTTTTATCGCTGAGTTACTTTGGTGCATAGAAGCTGCCAAACGCATGAAGAATTAACAAAACACTTGCCTGCATTATTTCAATAGCTGGTTAAAATGAGTCAACTTTACTATATATGCACAAGCTGATAATCGTATTTTCGTTTTTATTCCTGCCGTTTATTGTTACTGCCCAGAAAAACTGGAATGCGGTAACTCAGGATATCTCATTTAAAATAAAAAATGCAGGAATTACCGTGAACGGGACTTTTGAGGGCGGCCATGCCGAATTGTTTTTCAGCCCCGATCATCTCTCTGCCTCCAGCCTCAAGGCCAGGGTTGAGGTTAAGACGCTTAAAACCGGTATCGGGTTAAGAGATGAACACCTGAAAGGAGAGACTTATTTTAATGCCGATTCATTTAAAACAATTAATGTTGAATCGAAGTCCCTTTACATAAAGGGCAATAATTATGCCGGTATGTTCAATGTAACGATCAAAGGCGTAACAAAACAAATAGAGATACCCTTTGAGTTTAACCAGATTGCCGATGAAGCCGAAATTAAAGGTTCTTTTACACTCAACAGGCGCGATTTTGGAGTTGGTGGCAAATCACTGACCATGAGCGATGAAGTAACAGTTAAAATTGAGATTAAGGCTAAAAGCTGATCGTGAGCCCAAGAATTTCTATCTGCTGATAACTACTTTCTCTACCTCTGATAAGCCATCACAGTTCATCGTTACATAATAGATTCCCGTTGGTTCATTACTGAGGTCGATAGTGGTAATTCTGCTATCCGTTAGCGCACTATAAACCTCCTGGCCCGGCACATTAGTTACCACTATATAAGCGTGTGCCGCAGTTGTTTTCAAGGTGAAGATACCATTTGACGGGTTAGGGGATACCAGGAAATGATCAGGTGTATTTGATATGCTTTTTATCCCGGTTGCAGTGGGCACCTAATCGGGTTGTGTGGCGCTTCTGATGCGGTTATTGCCCATATCGGCTATAACCAGGTTGCCGTTCCATGGGTTCACAAATAGTCCGCCCGGGAATCTCAGATCTTCCGTTGTAGCTGACCCTCCATCCCCGTTATATCCTTCAGTGCCGTATTCGCCGGCCACAAGATTGATAATGCCGGTGGTCATATCTATTTTGCGGCTTGCACAGCTTTCTTCATTGCAGTAAAGGTCTCCATGGCCATCAATAAAAATACCGAAGATAAATCCAAGGCCAGCATTAATTGCCGGGCCACCATCACCCATTGTTCCCGATCCATTGCCGGCAATGGTAGTAATTACCCCAGTAGCGGCATTAATCTTTCTTATATAACTCTCTGCCGATGGTGAATAGATCTGGTCTGAGAAAAAAAGATCACCGGCGGCATTAATGCCCACTGCCATAGGCCCATTCAATTGTGCTGTCGTAGCCTGAAAACCATCACCTGTATACCCGGCATAGCCAGTACCTGCATAAGTAGATAATGTACCGGTTGCTGATATCTTTAAGATTTTATTGGCTTCCTGATCAGCCACATATACATTTCCCGATTGATCGGAGCAAATGCCCTTCGGACATATAAGATGAGCAATAGTGCTTATGATTCCTGAAGGGGTCACTTTCCTTATCGTTGCATTACCCGGATTACCTATCATTGGCCCACCCTCAGATATATATAAGTTCCCAAATGGGTCAAGGCAAATATATCCTGGTGATTTCAGTTGTGCGCCGGTGGCTTGTCCGCCATCACCCGAATATCCGGCAATGTTATTGCCTGCTACTGTGGTAATAATGCCAGATCCAGATACCCGCCTGATTACATTGTTCATAGCATCAGCTATATAAATATTACCTGCGGGGTCCATGCAGATATCGTTGCCGCCGTTTAACTCAGCGGCGCTTGCCGGGCCATTATCGCCACTATATCCTGCTAAGCCGGTGCCAATGCAGGTTGTCATTATTCCCTGGCAAAATGCACTGCAGTTGAAAAGTATTAAGGCAGAGAAGAAGAGGATGTTTTTTTTCATAATTATAGTTTTAATTCATGGCCATTGAGTAAATTTATATAAAAAATATTTTAGTGTCTGGATGCTCAATAATATAAAATTTCAGCCTGGTCAGGAAATTGGATTGATACATAACTGGCCTTTAAAATTGTTCTCTTTGATTACAATGGCAAATCCTAAATACTGACTGAATAATTATTTTAGAGGTTGCACCACAGTTTGTGGCACTGTCCACAGGATTTACCAGGGTACTCTATAAAAAAATAAAAGCCAGTTCCAGATTGATCTGGAACTGGCTTTACCATGCAAATAGAAAATTAATTCTGAGTATAGATAGTTTCGTAAACCGTAACTACATCTCCATCTATCGAAACAGTACCATTGCTGTTTGGATTGATGTTAGCGCCGGTTCCTAAGTTTAAACTGGAAAATAAACTGCTTGGTAGTACATAAGTACCATCAAAAACATAGGAGCCGGAAGTGAAATTACTTACCTGATCAGGCTGGCTGTTCTGAAGATCTGCCTTACTGAACTGCATGATCAGAGAACTGCCATCTGCACTAACTGAAAAAGTAGCATTAATGCCGAAACTGCTTGCTACATCGCAGTCGCATACGCCTCTGCCAACACACTCTCCTCCACCAGGTGGGATATTTCCAAATTCAACACTTAATGTTACAGATTGGGCATATGATACTCTTGCTGTAAAGGAGGTTAATAACAGCGTAAAAAATGTCAAAAGTATCCTGTTTTTTGTATTCATAAATTTAGATTTTAAGTTTCCAAAATAAATTTTAATAATTTCCAATGATGACAGTCATAAATTGTCATTGGATCAAAGATATACATTATTTAGTTTTCAAAAAAATTTTTTTGATTTTTTTTGTTTGGGAGAATGAAAATAGTATGTATTTTTCACTTTACTTTGTATAGGAAACACGTTCATGTTTCAGTCCATTATTTTGCTGCAGTAAAATCCATAAAATTGGCATTAAATGAACATAATAAAAAAAATATTATTAGTTTTTATTGTATATTTGTTATTGCTTAACTGGAATTCTCCAATTCTTTTAGCACAACAGCCTGGTTTTAATATTGATTCATTTAATAACAGTGTTCAGAAATTATCATCAGATACAGAAAAGATTGTTTTTATTGTTGAAAGGGTGATTTCATTATCATGTGAAGATTCATCGGCTAAATTAATATTAGCTCAGGAGGCCCAAAAATTGGCTGTAAAGCAAAATTGGGCTCCGGGAATATATCAAACCAGTAGAGTTTTGGGTGATATATATATTGAATGCCAGAAAAAATATCAGAAAGGATTTGATGTACTTGAAGATGGTGTATCAGTTGCTCAAAAAAATGACAATATTTATGATGAGGCTCTAATATTAGAAAATATTGCTAAAAAATACGGAAAATTAGGGCAGCATGACAAAGAAATAGTATATTTTGCAAAAGCATTAATGCTTAAGCCTGGAAGTGAATTAGAGGAAGCAATTTTGGCTGACTTGGGCCATGCATATGGTTCGATTGCTGATTATCCCAATGCGATAACTTATTACGACAGTTCATTAAAACTAATCGAATCAGAGGTTAGCAAAAAGAAAAGTTCGGATTTACAGGATACCACATTACGCATTGGCCTGAAACTTAATATGGGCGATATTTACCTTGCCATGCCAGATGATGCCAAGGCATTGAAAACTTTTGAAGATGTGCTGGAGATGAGCCAGACCATCAATAAAATACGGTTTATCGAATTAAGTCTCACCGGAATTGGGAGGTCTTACAAGCAACAGAAAAAGTTTGAAAAAGCTCTTGAGTATTTTCAGAGAGCATTATTAGTTTGCAGGGAGAGAGTAAGATTTGATGATGAAGTGGTGATACAGGATGAAATGGCCAATACTTATCTGGATTCAGGTGATTATTACAAGTCCAGAGAATACGCCGATAGCGCCTTGAGTCTCGCAGATGGGCAGCACTTTATGAAATTATTGTCGAAAGCAAACGCTACGTTTGGCAACGCTTATCTGAAATTAAACCGCCCGGACCTTGCAGTTTTTTACTTGCAGAAAGCGCTTGATTTTTCTTTGCAGAATCAGAATCTTGCAGATCAGAAAGAGGCGTGGCTTGGCCTCTCCAACGCTTACCAGTTAAGTGGTCATTATGATAAGGCGCTTGATGCCTTAAAGCATTATTTCAGTGCAAGGGATAGTACCAGTAATATTGATAAAACAAAAGAAGCAATCAGGAAGGATCTTGAGATAAAAAACATCAGGGAACTTACTAAGGCCGAGGATAATTACCACAAAAAGCTGGAACAGGGTAAGTTGTTCTTATACGGAGAGTTTGGAGGCCTGGTAATGGTACTGGCACTCGCTTTTTTTATGTACCGCAACTACAATACTCAGAAAAAGTATAATGCACTTCTTTCAAAAGAG
>Ga0214164_1001466_pt1 | contig 13280 bp, 14 predicted proteins | sample TroBogepilimnion_13_FD_153003 | JGI IMG/M metagenome (GOLD analysis project Ga0214164, IMG submission 153003) | Freshwater microbial communities from Trout Bog Lake, WI - Practice 03JUN2009 epilimnion v4 | ecosystem: Environmental > Aquatic > Freshwater > Lake > Epilimnion/Euphotic zone ...
AAGCCTGATACTATTCCTGTTCAAGATTTGGATGGTAATATTGTTAAGTATAACATCATGACTAAAGAACCTAGTCTAGACTCTGTATATAAATTTAAAATAAAAGAGGAAGTTGTTTTTGATAAAGAGACTTCTGTTTTATACACGAGAATTCTTGGAATTGCCCCTGAAATGCCAATAACACTATCAGATGGAACTTCATTAGGTCAAATGAGAACCTTGTTTTGGTTGTATTATCCAGATTTGCGACCAACCTTGGCGAAATATGAAGTTTATAACCCAAAAAACTTCGGTGCAAGAATGAGTTGGGAAGATTTATTTGAAAGCAGAATGTTCAGTAGTTATATCACTAAATCAACGCTAGATAATCCTTTCGATCAGTCTCTGAAAGAAAAGTATGGAAAAAACACTTTGTTTGCTCTATTAGAAGGCGATGCTATCAAAGAAAAAATATTTAACTACGAACAAAGTCTGTGGTCATATTAATTTAATTCTAATTTTTTAATTTCTCAAAAAGAATCTATGTCAGACGTTAAGGTTTCTGTTAGTCAAGGAAAGTCGGCAACTGCCACACCAGTTAAAAAAGGGGGCAATATTATTTCTTCAGTTGCGCCACTTGTTTGTATTATTTTAGGATATTTAATTTGGAGATTTGTTATCGGAAATCCAGATAACTTTTCTAAACCAGATACTACTGGCGCTTGGTTTTGGCCTACACATGAAGGTCCAAAGAGTGGGTTTTCGAAAATGTATTTGGGTGGAATCATAGTTCCTATCTTGATTGGTTGTTTTCTTACAGTTTTGACTTTTGTTATAGAAAGATTATTGACTGTAGTTAAAGCAGCTGGTACTGGTAATATTGCTGAATTTATTAGAAAAGTTCAATTTCACTTAGCTAACAAAGAAATAGATAAAGCTATTGCTGAATGTGATAAACAAAAGGGTGCTGTAGGCAATGTTATGAAAGGTGGTCTTCACAAGTACAAAGAAATGATCACTAATACCGAATTAACAACTGAACAAAAAGTGTTAAATATTCAAAAAGAAGTCGAAGAAGCTACTGCTTTGGAATTGCCAATGCTTGAGAAGAATCTTGTATTCCTTTCTACTATTGCTTCTGTAGCTACTTTGTTAGGTTTGTTAGGTACTGTATTAGGTATGATTAGATCGTTCTCAGCACTAGGAGATAGTGGTGGTGGAGAAGCTGCTCAGAAATTATCACAAGGTATTTCTGAAGCCTTGTATAATACCGCTTTAGGTATCGGTACATCAGCTATCTCAATTATTATGTACAATGTATTCACTACAAGAATTGATTCTATCACCTATGGTATAGATGAGTCTGGTTTTACTTTGACACAGAGTTTTGCATCAAACTATAAGTAATTTAAATAGATTATATGTCACGTCCTAAGTTACCCCGTAAGAGTACTTCTATTGACATGACAGCTATGTGCGATGTGGCTTTTCTGTTGTTGAGTTTTTTCATATTAACAACAAAGTTTAAGCCTTCTGAAGCTATAACTGTTGTTACACCAAGTTCTGTTGCTTCAAAGGTTGCTCCCGATAAGGATATTGTATTGATTACAATTGATAAAAACGGGAAAGTATTCTTGTCAATTGATGATGAGGTAAAAAAGCAGTATATAGCTGGAGCCTTAAATTCTGAGAAGAATTTGAATATTGATGTTGCTGCTTTTAAAAAAGCGACTTTCTTTGGAACAAGTTTCTCTCAAATACCTTCTTTTCTGACTATTCCCGAAGCAGATAGAAAAGGAAATCTATTACCTGGTATACCTTGTAAGGACAGTACCCAGAATGAGTTGGTTGATTGGCTCAAGATTGTTAATGATGCATATCAAGGTCAAAAGATGAATTTGTTGCTTAAAGGAGATAACTTGGCCAAATACCCATCTTTTAAAAATGTTATCTATGCGTTTAAGAAAAATAATTTCTTGAAATTCCAGATGGTAACTAACCCTGAAACAGTGCCAGTTGGTTCTGATTTGTATAACCTTCATCAGAGTAAATCTGATTCTAAGGTTGAATAATTTAGTTAATCTAGGTTAAAATATATTTATTATGGCAGAATTAGATACCTCGGGTGGTGGCCACAAAAAGGGGCCCGGTGTAAAGAAAAGTAAGAAGCTATCAACTAGAATTGACTTGACTCCAATGGTTGACCTTGGCTTCCTGTTAATTACCTTCTTTATATTTACCACAACAATGAGTCAGCCAACTGCCTTTAAGTTGAATTTGCCTAAAGAAGCTGATGACCATAAGGATGATACAAAAATTAAAAATTCTGGAGCTTTCACTATACTTCTAGGAAAGGACAATAATGTTTTCTACTATGAGGGTATTCTAGATCCTGCTGGAAAGAATTTCAAGAGTTCTAATTTCAAGGATATCAGAAATGCAATAATTGACAAAAAACGTCATACAGAAGACAAAGATTTCTTTGTGGTAATTAAGCCTAATGATGAAAGTAACTATAAAAACGTGATTGACATTCTGGATGAAATGGCCATAAATGTTGTTAAACGTTATGCTTTGGTTGACATTTCTGAAGGAGAAAATCAATTGGTATTGGCTACTGAAAAAGCAGGTACACCGGCAAGTAATTAGACGAATAGTTTAAATTTAAAACATTATCTTAAACTAATGGAAGTAAATAAAATATTATCCGCAGATATACTGGACATAATTTTTGATGGTAAAAACAAAAGTTATGGTGCCTATGATTTGCGTAAAACTTACAATAAAAGAATTACTTACGCTTTAGTTGGAACTATTTCAATTTGCATTTTTATTTTTCTTGTTATATTTCTAGCAAATAATTTTCATTCTGAAAAGAAAGCGGAGATAATTGTACAAGATGTGAATCTGGAAGATTTGAAAAAAGACGAGAAGAAAAATGAACCACCACCACCGCCACCACCACCAAAGCAAGAACCTCCTAAGGTTGAGATAACTAAGTTTACTCCGCCAAAAATTGTTAAGGATGAAGAAGTAAAAGAGCAACCTCCTGAGCAAGAAAAGTTAGCCGATACAAAAATTGGTACAACAAATCAGGAAGGGGCAAAAGATGATGGAATGGTTGCACCTGTTGTTGAAAGTAAAGGTACTGGTGTAGTTGAAGCTCCAAAGCAGGATGAAGATTACGATAAAGTATTTACTTCGGTACAAATTGAAGCTGAATTTCCTGGTGGTCAAGGTGCTTGGAGTAAATATCTGCAACGTAACTTAAATAGTTCATTGCCTGCTGAGAATGGGGCACCCGAAGGAAAATATACTGTCGTTGTTTCTTTTTTGGTAGATAAGAACGGTAACATCAGTCAGGTTACTGCTGAAAATGATCCACATTACGGAACAGCTGACGAAGCAGTGAGAGTTATTAAAAAAGGACCACCATGGAAGCCCGCTGTGCAAAATGGACACAATGTTGCTTACAGGGCAAGACAAGCGATTACTTTTGTAGTTCAACCTGAATAAAAAGATATTTTTTCAAACCTTCCTCTCGGAAGGTTTTTTCTTTTTCACTAGTTTTCCATCTTTAATAAAATGAGTCTGTTTAGAGAAGGCTATAATGACAGTATTGTTGCATTGGTGACTCCAAAAGGTATCGGTGCCATTGGCGTAATCAGGGTTAGTGGAATTGATGCCTTTGATATTGTGAATGGATTATTTAAGTCGAAGAACCTATTGAAGCAAGCTTCGCATACATTGCATGTTGGTCTTTTTAGGAATGGTCAGGATGTTATCGACGAAGTTGTATTGGCTTTATATAAGAATCCCAATTCGTACACGGGCGAAGATGTAATAGAAATTAATTGCCACGGGTCTGTTTATATTCAAAATAGAATACTAGAAACACTCTTGGAACATGGTTGTCGTTTGGCAAAGCCCGGTGAGTTTACACAACGTGCTTTTTTGAATGGCAAGCTGGATTTAACACAAGCCGAAGCTGTTTCTGAACTGATAGCCAGCAACACAGAGGCAAGTAAGAACAATGCACTTCGAAACATAAGAGGTGGATTTAAATCTGATTTGAGTCTCTTAAGAGAGAAATTAGTTTACTTCTCTGCAATGATTGAGTTGGAGTTAGATTTTGCTACCGAAGATGTTGAGTTTGCTGATAGAAGCGATTTGAAAAAGGTGGTCAATGAGTTGATGGCTAAAACCAATCGGTTGGTAGCTTCATTCAAACTGGGTAACGTTATTAAAAATGGAGTTCAGGTAGCTATTATTGGAAAGCCTAACACTGGAAAGTCTACCCTTCTCAATTCTTTTCTGAATGAAAACCGGGCTATCGTAAGTGATATTGCAGGGACTACAAGGGATACGATTGAAGAGGTCTTGAATATTGAAGGCATTTTATTCAGACTGATTGATACTGCGGGAATACGTGTGAGCACAGAAAATAGTATTGAAGATATTGGCATACAGAAAAGCTATGAAAAGATGCGTACTGCCGATTTGGTGGTCTATCTTTTCGACTTGAATCAATCGTCTGTTGCTGAGTTGGACACGGTTGTATCTGATTTTGAAAAGGAAGGAATTAAATATCTGCTGGTAGGTAATAAGGTAGACATCAGTGATAAAGCAAAGCTGACTGGTTTTGACAAGTTTGAGAATTTGATTTGTATCTCCGCTAAAGAAAACTTTAATCTGGAGGAATTAAAAAAGCAACTGGTTAAGCAAGTAGTAGAAGGAGACATCAATACCGAATCGACAATTGTTACCAATGTGCGCCATTATGATGCTTTAAATCAGTTGTCTAAAGTGCTAGCTGAGATAGAAACAGGACTTACAGAACAATTATCTGGAGACTTGTTGAGCCTCGATATTAAGAAATGTCTGTATTATCTTGGGCTAATAACAGGCGAAATAACAAATGAGGAGCAGCTGGATTTAATATTTAGTTCGTTCTGTATCGGTAAATAAGTCTTATTTTGGCACTCAAAATTGGAATGATTTAATATTTTAGTGCTTCGTTTTGCTGCGTATGGATTCATCAAATAGTCTTCAAAAGATAAATTCATTGCCCAATTCGCAAGCAGATTAGTTTTTATTTGTTTATTTAACTTTCAATATTCAACTTTTATATGCGCAAATTTGGTTTGTATATACTGGCACTGTTGGTAATGGGTGCAGTCACTTCTTTCAAGAAGCCCTTGGATGATGATGGTCTGTATCTGATAATCAGTAAAAGTAAATATGAAATCAGGTTGTATGATGCCAATAATAAGTGGAAAGCAACCTACCCTTGTGTGTTTGGAAATGATGATCAGGGAGATAAACTAATTCAGGGAGACCGAAAAACGCCCGAGGGAACTTTTCATATCATAGTAAAAAAGGTACATCCAAAATGGGATAAATATTTTGGTTTGGACTATCCCACACAAGACGATATAGATAAATTTAATACCAGAAAAGAACAAGGTATCATTCCAAAGAATGCCAGAATAGGGGATGGCATTGGCATTCATGGAACTTGGCCGCACCAGGATTTTGTGATAGACACTTATCAAAACTGGACCAATGGCTGCATCTGTACCAAAAATGAATATATGGATGAGTTGTATAAGATGATTCCCATCGGTACAAAGGTCATCATAGTCAAGTAACAAATCTCGCCACAAAGACACTAAGACAAAAAGAAGTACTAAGAGGAAATAAAACTGAAAGAGGAAACGAAGTAATTAAACTTTGTTTCCTCTTTTTTGTGCTTCTTATTCTCTTTCAGCCTTTGTGGCAAAATCCTAGTCCCCTGCCATTTTACTTACTATTGCACTCCAGATGGGTGCATCGGTATCCAACCCTTTGTAGGCAGAGGCAAAAAAATAGGTAACTCCCGGCGTAAAACCAGCAAGGCTGATACTAATGCCATTACTATGACGATGAAACCATTTGTTTTTATCTGCCGGCGTAGGCCCCAAAGCAGGATCCCAATAAGCGAATGTTGTTCCGTGAGTAGAAAAGGTGGTTGGTTTTTTTACGTGCAAGAAAAAAGTTCCAGCAATAGAAGTAGTCTCTACATGAAAGTCCTCTACAATGCCCATCACTTGGTGTTCGGCTTCTTTTGCCATCGGAAATTTACTACTCAAAGCTTTCACCCTGTCGCCACCGGCTTGGATGTTTACTTCATTTCCCAAATTCCTCAAATCATCCACCAAAACACCTTTTGAAGTATTTTTATTGGTAGTATTTGTTTCATTCCCGTGTTTACAAAGGGCCAAATCGGCTTTGTACGTTGTATTGGCGGATGCCACAGCTGCCAATTCTGTAACCACCGAAAAATTGGTATTGGTGCTTGCACAGCCAATAATTACGGCGTCTGCAATTGGACCAATTTCTGTGTCGGTTGAATCCCCGAAATCAATAATAACTTTATTCATATTTTCTTTTTTTAATTGTAATTCAAAATTTTTACTTTCTTATGATCTGACGAAAGTCATAACTTATGTAATGGAAGTTGAAACTTATGCGACAAAAGTTGGAACTTTTATCACGGAAGTTGTAACTTATGTCACGGAAGTTCTAACTTAAGCTATTAAAGTTTGAACTTTTGTCGCAAAAGCTTAAGCTTATGCCGTAAAAGTTCCAACTTTTGTAACGGAAGTTGGAACTTATGCAGCATAAGTTGCAACTTAAATGATGGAAGGCATACCAAATACGCCTTCCTATCTCGTCGGGGGAATGTATAAAATGAGGTGATTGAAGTGGAAAATGCCAGTAGCAAAGGCTTTTTGGACGGTTTTTTCAAGGAAGGTTTCGCTAAAAGCGAAGCCTTCCTTAGTAGCAACCTGATAACTAGCAATTGTAAGCACTTGTAGCTTTTTTAATGAGGGTGTAATGTATGCTTTGTTTGGGGAATGGGAGGAAATAAGATTTGACAACTTTTAAAAGTTGTCAAATCTTGTATCAAACACTTCCGACACCCGTGAGCCGTCATATCGACCTTAGGAGATATCTAACCGAATAATAGACAAGACCCAAATACTAGAATTAGATTTCTCCTTCGTCGAAAAGACGTTGCATTGGTTCGGGAAGGCTGTGGTAAAAGGGATACGATTATATTTGTGAAGGGATAAAAAAGATAATTTATGAAAAAGAGATTGTGTATATCAGTTCTTTTAATGCTGGTGTTAACTGTAGGGTTTTGCCAAGTTACAGTTGCCTTTCGATTGCCTTATGAATATACAAAAGCTGATTCTGCTCTAAATGAATTTCGGGAGGTATTGAAGCAACAAAAAATTTCAGAGGTTAGAGGTCATGCTAACTATAGAATTTATATAAATAGACCTTTAGTTAGGAGTTTTGAAAAATTTGGATATAAAATAAAAGTTGAAAAAGGCAATATCACAGTTGATGCCCTAAATGATGCGGAATTGATTAATGGGATTATAGATATAACTGAACAGATAAAGAAAACACATTCACTTGCAAGAATCAAATCAAAATTTTCCAATCCAAAAATAAAATCAAATGAATAGAGCGATTGTTTTATTGCCCCTGTTGGGAAAATAGTGACATCATATTTCCACCTTTGGTGGCCCTCACCCTAGCCGTTGTTGTGTCTCTGTCCAACAACATTCAAAAACTTAATAAAAAAATTAAGATTTAAATGTAGGGGAGTATATTTGAGTTAAGGAATGAAAGAGTGAATAACAGATATCTAAAATTCTATTAAAAATTTATTGTGATAAAAATTGCTAAATCAATTTACATAATTTCTATAATATTTTTAATTGAAATTGTGTATTCAATTTATACCCTTATTCAACAAGAATATATTGATGCTTTCGGTGATTTTATTGATATCATATTCGTTTATTTCATTTTCATTGGGTTGATTTTATATTCTCTAGTTGATAGCATATCCAATTATTTAAAAATAAAGAAATTAATTGCCTTTCTCCCCTTTGTAATAGCCCTCTTACTGCCGATTTTAAAATTTGCAACTGATAATTACATAAGTAATTTTTGCAAAGATTTACAAAACAGTCCTTCAGAATTTTATGCAAATGCTAATAAAGGTAGATTTGGACTTTTAGATTTCAAGAAAAATGGTTACTTGTTAGTAAGTGAAAATCACCATACAGTATCTGTGTTTTACTGGGGTAAGTATAAAAGAACCGCAGATACAATAAGTATCAACATTAATAAGTACGAAATGATAAATAACTTGGCGGTTGTACATAATGATACTTTGCAATTTGCAAATGATGATGTTTTTTATAAAATTAGAAAAGTGGAAGAATGACTTTCCTAGTTTCCGATTTATCGTATTCGTTTCTCACTCTCGCACGCATTTCTATTGTTTCTTTAAAACATAATCCATTACTAAAGTCTTTTTAATTAGTTTTACAAAATGACATTAGTAGTAAACCCAAAGAATAAGCAGCAGGAAAAAATAATCAAGGTCTTCATGCAAAGCCTTGATATAAACTTCCACTCGGAGGAAGAAGCTGCTTTGGCTATCAGGATAGACCAGATAAAAACCGACAAAAGAACCTACCTTCTGAAAGGCTTTCAGAGCTTCCCCATAACACGACCCAACAAGAAATCATTTACTATAGAAAGTAAATTGTTGGATATATACGCCAATGGGAGTTCTGTAACAGAAGCGTCAGCAGACTTTTACGATCAATTTGATTATACGTATCAACGTCTTACCAATATAGAAGATGAAAAACTGAGTAAACATTTATTAGAAGCAAAAAAGTTTATAACCCTATTGGTAGACCAAGTAAAAGAGAAATAATGGCAGTATTAAGCGCAAAAGATACCAATAAGAATTTATTGAAGAAGGGCTTTGTGAAGTATGAAGGAGACCACAACTATTTTGAGTTTTATCATAACGATATATTTATCACAAAAACAAAGACTAGTCATAACAATCAAGAAATTGGCGATCCGTTGATTAGTGCCATGAGCAAACAATGCAAGGTGAGTAAAGATTTCTTTAAGCAATTTGCCCGTTGTGAGAAATCACAAGAGGACTATGTTAAAGAATTAAAAGCTAATGGAATCATTTAGGTTAATATCTATACTCTAATAACTACTATCTATACGCTCTATTTATTCGCCAGATAAACCCCAATCAGTATTACACCGAGGCAACTAATTTCTAGAGGTGTCACCTGTTCTCCATAAACGACTCCCCAAGCGGCTGCAACGAAAGGAATGCCATAAGTAACCATTGTAGCAAATAAAGCACCCGCACGTTTAATGAGCCGATATAACAAAATGGTGGCGATGGCTGTGCCGCCTGTTCCTAAAACACAAGCTGCCGCTGTAGATTTAATGATAACGGATTGCCCTAATGGTCTTGCAAAATACCCCATAAAAAAGAGTATCAATACACAAGGAATAATCAATAACGAAAAGGCAATGGACGCAATATTGAGTGAACCCAAACCCGCCAAGCTCTTACTTACAAAGTTGGCATTGATGGCATACAATAGGGTAGCAAGGATAACTAGTAATACATAATGCGCGTTGCCAATGTGTAATTGTCCATTGGGGGATACCAGAAAAAATAGTCCTATCAAGCCGATGAAGATGCCGGCTAGCTTCTTTGCAGTTGTTTTTAGCCGGAAGAAAAGCGTACCAATGATAACAGCACAGAGTGGCGTGAGCGAATTGAGCATTCCCGTTAAGGCACTGTCCAGCTTGGTTTCTGCCACACAAAAAAGGAAGGCAGGGAAGAAACTACCCATCAATCCAGATAAAAGAATGAGTCCCACTTTGTTGGTTGGTATCTGTTTGAAGGCTTTGTAGGCAAATGGAATCAGCACAATGCCAGCACTTAATATTCGTAATGCAGCTACTTCGTAAGGGCTTAGTTGCTCCAGACCAATCTTCATCAGCAGAAAAGAACTGCCCCAGATTAAGGATAAGATGGTAAACAATAACCAATTGATGAATTTATCCCCCACTACTAATTTTTAAACAATATTACGGAAATAAAGAGTTGACCACAAAGGATACCAAGAAAAAACACAAAGTGCACAAGGATTGGGGGGAAGAAAAAAATACCACAAGGGACACAAAGAAAGAACAACAAAGCATACGAAGAAAATCCTTTGTGTGCTTTGTGTAAACCCTTGTCTACTTTGTGGTTAATCCTTTTTAACCTATAGATAATCCTTTATTCTCTTGTAGTAAAACAAACAAGTTGAATAAAAAAGCATTTCTATTTTTATTTGCAATAACACAACGCTTACATTTGTCGCCTCTAAAAGAAAAACTATGGTAGATGTAATACTTGGGTTGCAATGGGGTGATGAAGGAAAAGGTAAGATAGTAGACTTTTTCGCGCCGAATTATGATATAGTAGCACGCTTTCAGGGCGGTCCCAATGCGGGGCATACGCTATATGTAGGAGATAAGAAAGTGGTGTTGCACCAGATACCTTCGGGCATTTTCCACCAGAACATTACTAATATCATTGGTGGCGGTGTTGTTTTGGATCCTATTACCCTGAAAAGGGAGTGCGATACGGTGGCATCCTTTGGTATTGATGTAAGAAAGAACCTTTTCATATCGGAGCGTACCAACATCATTGTTCCTACGCACAGGGCATTGGATAAAGCAAGTGAAATGTCTAAAGGGGATAGCAAGATTGGTTCTACCCTTAAAGGAATTGGCCCTGCTTATATGGACAAAACAGGCAGAAACGCCATCAGGGTGGGTGATCTGTTAGATAAGAGTTTTACTTCACAATACATTAAGCTTCGTTTGAAGCACCAGAAACTACTGGATAACTTTCATTTTATTGAAGATATCTCTAGCTGGGAAGATGAATTCTTTGAAGCATTGGAGTTCTTGAGAACCTTGAATGTGGTAAACAGCGAATACTTTATCAACAACGAAATAACAAAGGGCAAGAAGGTTTTGGCAGAAGGCGCACAGGGAAGTATGCTGGATATTGACTTTGGAACGTTCCCATTTGTAACGAGTTCTAATACGATCTCGGCTGGCGTTTGTACTGGTTTGGGCGTTTCTCCTAAGAAGATAAATGAGGTATTGGGTGTAACCAAAGCTTATTGTACACGTGTGGGTAGTGGTCCTTTTCCAACGGAATTAGAAGACGCTACTGGCGAAGAATTACGCAAATTGGGTAGTGAGTTTGGCGCAACCACCGGACGCCCTCGTCGTTGTGGCTGGATAGACCTGGTAGCATTGAAATATACCTGCATGATAAATGGTGTTACTAAGATTGTAATGACTAAGGCTGATGTATTGGATAGCTTTAAGGAATTGAATGTTTGTACTGCTTATAATATCAATGGGAAAGAGACTTCAGAAGTGCCTTTCCAGATATCTAAGGTAAAGATAGATCCTGTTTTGAAGGCTTATGAAGGCTGGCATTGCGATACAACCAAAATAAAAGATGCAGCTAATTTGCCGGCGCCTATGTCAAATTACATTGATTTTATCAATAATTTTGTGGGTGCACCGGTTAAATATGTGAGCAATGGTCCAGGAAGAGATCAGATTGTTTCATTATAAAAAGAGAAAAAAAGAAAACTTTTTTTGGTAATTACAAATTTCATTTGAATTTTTACAGTCTAAAAACTTATTAGAATATGGCAATTAAATCTGATAAGGATGCTAAATCCACGACAAAGAAAAGTGGGGTAGAGGCTCCGACACCTAAAGTATCTTCGAAGAGTAAAAAGCAATTGGAAGAAGATGATGATGATTTAGATGATGAAGACGATGCACCCGTGAAGAAAGGCAGTGCAAAGGCATCATCCAAAAAAGTAGACGATGACGACGATGAGGACGACATCGAAGAAGATGATTGGGAAAAGTCTGATGACGATGATTGGGACCCAGACTTCGACGAGTTCGATATTCCTAAGTCGAAAGGCGGCAAGGCTCCTGCACCCAAGAAAGCTGCTGGAACCAAGAAGCCCGCTAAAGAAGAGGAAGAGGATGATTTTAATCTTGATGACGACTTCAGCGACTTCGACCTGTTTGGTAAAGGCGGTAAAAGCGGTTTCGATGATGATGATGACGATGATTTTTAGTCGTCGGGCAATACGATTTATTAATAATAAATAGTGCAAAGAGCAACCAGCGTATTCACAATAACAGATTTCAACACAACTAAAAAACAACTGCTGCATTGGGCTGACCAGTATAGCAGTTGTTCTTTTTTAGACAATAACCAGTACATCTCTTCCTATAATAGCGTAGAATGTTTGGTAGGTGTTGGCGCTGCAACTGTTTTTTCGCCCACCAGCCACCACCAACAATCCTTGAAAACTTTTCTTGACAAAACGCCAGACTGGTTGTTTGGGCATGTTGGCTATGACTATAAAAACATACTGAGTACGAGCCTTACGGAACAGCGTATAGACAATATTGGGTTCGCTCCTATACATTTCTTTCAGCCGGAGATAGTTGTTTTACTGTCTAAAAATCAAATAGAAATACAGAGCCTGCGCACTTCTCCGGATAAAGTTTTCGAAGAAATTTCTACTACTTCTATTGAAGGCAATGCTGGTCTTGACAGTCAGGTTTCAGTTGAAGCACGAATCAGTAAGGATACCTATCTGTCCATTATTCAGCAAATAAAGCAACACATTCTGAGGGGTGATTGCTATGAAATCAATTTTTGTCAGGAGTTCTTTGCCACTGATGCAAACATTAACCCACTGGCGGTCTATACCCAACTCACACAATTATCTCCCAACCCATTTTCGTGCTATTACAAGCTGGCGGATAAACACTTATTATGTGCTAGTCCCGAGCGATACATGAAAAAGACGGGCAATCAACTACTGTCCCAACCGATAAAGGGTACTTTTAAACGAGACACCAACAATTTGAACACAGATAATCTCCTGAAGCAGCAACTGCTTGAAAGCAGTAAGGAACGTGCAGAGAATGTAATGGTGGTTGATCTGGTGCGGAACGACCTCAGTAAAATCTGCAAGGAATCTTCGGTAAACGTGACCGAGTTGTTTGGCATCTACACCTTTCCGCAGGTGCATCAGATGATTTCTACCATTGTGGGAGAAGTGGAGGACCACATTGACTTCGCTGATATTTTGGAAGCGACCTTTCCAATGGGGAGTATGACGGGCACACCGAAAAAGAAAGTGATGGAACTGATTAACCAATACGAGGTTCAGCAGCGGGGGTTGTATTCGGGGGCGGTTGGTTATATTACACCCAATAAAGACTTCGATTTTAATGTGGTCATCAGGAGTATCCTCTATAATTCTACCAATAAATACCTTAGTTATCAGGTGGGA
>Ga0214164_1001468_pt1 | contig 13267 bp, 5 predicted proteins | sample TroBogepilimnion_13_FD_153003 | JGI IMG/M metagenome (GOLD analysis project Ga0214164, IMG submission 153003) | Freshwater microbial communities from Trout Bog Lake, WI - Practice 03JUN2009 epilimnion v4 | ecosystem: Environmental > Aquatic > Freshwater > Lake > Epilimnion/Euphotic zone ...
CAGCAGTACCGTTTGTATAGGCACAACCATTACCCTCTCAGATACAACTTCTGGCGGAACATGGATGAGCGTTTATACTGCTTATGCAACAGTAGGTTCAACAACCGGAATTGTAACCGGTGTATCAGTTGGTTCAACTGCTATTACTTACTCAATCGGCGGTTGTTCGGTATCTAAAACAGTTACTGTTACTTCTGCTCCGGCAGCAATTACCGGCCCAAGCACTGTTTGTGCAGGTGCAGCTATTACATTATCTGATGCTACTCCGGGTGGTGCATGGTCGAGCGGCACACCATCACATGCTACAGTATCAAGCGGCGGTGTTGTTACCGGTGTATCTGCTGGTGTAGTTGATATTTACTATGCAGTAGGCGGTTGCAGCGCTTATCATACGGTTACTGTTAACCCCGAACCATCAGCTATTACCGGCAGCTCTACAGTTCATACCAGCGGTCCGTCTGTGGCATTGAGTGATGGTGTTGGCGGCGGTTCATGGTTCAGTGGAAACCCGTCACTGGCAACTGTTGGCGCTACCAGCGGTATGGTAAGCGGCGTTTCGGCTGGCACAGTGAATATCTATTATTCAATAGGTGGTTGTGCAGTTTATAAAACAATGACCGTTATTTCTCCTGCTCCTCCTGCTCCGGGCGGAAATACCACTACTGTTAATGCAGAAACAGAAATAAATCCTTCAGCAGTTGCACAATCAGGCAACATTAATATGCCGGCTTCAAAAACCACAGCTCCGGGAGGCGTTAATGAATTACAAGCCGATAATTCATTGAAATTATATCCTAATCCTACTTCAGGCAATCTGAACATTCAGTGGGAAAACCAGGCTACCGGAAATGCTGGTGTATCTGTAAGCGACATTATTGGGCATGAGGTTTATAATACAACAATTACACTTGGCTCAGAATCAGGAACTACCTCAATTGACCTGAGTAACCTGAAATCAGGAATTTATATTCTTTCCATAAAATCAGAAGTTAATTCCTTTACCAGCAGATTGATTATCCAGCGCTGATAAATGATAATAAGTTGCCTATAGTAAAACATCCGGCCTGCAAGCCGGGTGTTTTATTTTATTTTAATTCACTACCACTTCAGCCATTACCTGCTGAGCAAAAAATATGGGTAAATAGATAGTATCAGCAGTTTTAAAGCAGCGGTTTACCCACGGCGGCTATTTTATTGTATGCATGTGATTTAGTAAGTAGCTTATCAATTCCTATTTTAAGGCTGGTATTTTTTTCTTTTAAACACAATATGCAAGTAAGAACCGCAAAAGATACAATTAACACATGCGTAGTTGATTAAGTATAGGCTAAAAAAAGGTTGATTAAAATCATCAAATGAAGCAACAACCATGTATTAACGTTTTTTTTGTTATTGAATGAAAAAATAATAACCGATCGAAAATTAAAATTATTATTTTTATATTTCAATTTTTATTTTACGTATATTGTATAACTTTGTATACCAATATTTTTCGAAAAAACTAATTTTTATTTTGTTTAATTTTTTTATAATTATTTTATTATATTACTAATGTCTCAGTTATTTATTGTAAAATATTCTTACGCATGTTATTTAATTTCAAGGAATTAAGTATTTTTGTATCCAATTGGAAACTATTAATTACCTGACAAAGTATTTATTGATATGAAATTGATTAACTATAGACTAGTTAAGAAACATTTTTATTTTTTATTGTTTTTTACATCCTTTTTTTATCAGTATTCCCAGGCACAGGGTACCTGGAGCAATGTAACTAATCTGGCCCCTGATTTTAACGGTGGCGTGATGTTGCTGCTGTCTGATGGTACGGTTATAGCCAAAACCTATTACGGTGGTTTTGGAAGTACACCCGGCACTACATGGGATAAACTTACCCCGGATGCCACAGGTAGTTATATAAATGGCACATGGTCAAGAATTGCAACTATGGCCAATGACCGTTTATATTTTTCAACCTGGGTATTGAATGACGGACGGGTTTATATTGGTGGCGGCGAATACGGATCAGGCACACTGGCTGAAATATATAATCCGTTAACCAATAGCTGGAGCTCCATTACTACTCCGGGGGTCAATTTTTCTGATGGCAACTCTGAAAACCTGCCTAGCGGAAAATTACTTCTTGGAGTAAACAGCGGCACCACCCTTACCAATTATCTGTATGACCCGGTAGCCAATACCTACACTGTAGCCCCATCTTGCACCGGCAGCCATGACGAAGCCGCCTGGTTAAAATTGCCCGACGGCAGTATTCTGCAGGTAGATCTCGGCAGCTATAATACTGAAAGGTATATTCCTTCCACAAATACCTGGGTAGCTGATGCCACCTGTCCGGTTATGCTTTACGATTCATATGGTTATGAAGCCGGTACTGCATTAATGCTGCCAGATGGCAGAGCTTTTTTTATTGGTTCAACATCCGTTACCGCATATTACACACCTTCAGGAAATACCAGCCCCGGCACCTGGACAACCGGGCCTGCTATCCCTTCAAGCCTGGGTGCGCCGGATGCAGCTGCAGCTATGATGAATAACGGCAATATCCTCATGGCGCTATCCCCTACTCCAACAATGTCTAATCACTTTCCGACACCAACATCATTTTATGAATTTGATTATGCAACAGATACATTTATAGCATTGGCCGCCCCCTCTGGTGGTACTTCAATAGCTGTGGCATCCTATAATACCAATATGCTCGCCTTGCCTGATGGAAATATACTCTACACAAGCCAGGGAAACAAAAGGTATTATGTGTATACACCCGGCAGTTCTGCCCTCTCAGCCGGACAACCCACTGTAGGCAATATTTCCCGGATAAACTGTGATACGTTCACCGTTACAGGTACATTATTTACCGGTATATCCGAGGGCGCCAGCTACGGTGATGACTGGACTATGTCTACTAATTTCCCTATAGTTCGCCTCACATCCGGCTCAAATGTCTATTATGGTCGCACTTATAACTGGAACAGGTACGGTTCCGTTTCAACCGGAACATCACCGGACACTACCAGTTTTACTCTGCCTGCAGGATTACCGCAAGGCACATACAGCCTTCAGGTTGTTGTTAATGGCAATTCCTCTGCTCCGGTTACGTTCAGTACGAGCCTGGCAATTACCCCTTCTTCATTCAGCCTTTGTCCGGGTACAAGCGCTACCCTCAATGATTCAGCTTCCATAGGGTTCTGGTATAGCAGCAATACATCCATTGCCATTGCCGGATCAGCTACAGGTATTATAACCGGTGTTTCTGCCGGTACCGCAACGATTTCCTATGCTGAGGGGAGCTGCTATAGTCTTTCCACAGTTACCATTAACCCTTTACCATCGGCCATAAGCGGCAGCACATCCATCTGCTCCGGATCATCAGCCACCCTTACATCCTCACCATCTGGCGGAACATGGGTTAGTACCAATGCCGGTATTGCCACAATAGGGTCAGGTACGGGATTGATCTCCGCAATAGCACCTGGAACCGATACAGTTTCTTATACAATCAGTACAGGCTGCACCATTACAACGCCTGTCACTGTTAATTCATATCCTTCGGCAATAACCGGAACAGGTGTTGTGTGTGCCGGATCAACAGTTACATTAAGCAATACTACCGGTGGCGGAACATGGTCATCGGGCACTGCCGGAGTAGCAACAGCAGGTTCTTCTTCAGGTGTTATCACCGGGGTTACAGCTGGCTCCGCAGTAATTACATATACGCCACCCAGCGGATGTTATGTAATGACAACTGTGACCGTAAATCTTATTCCTTCAGCTATATCGGGCGCCACCTCTGTATGTTCAGGGTCGTCAATTACCCTGAGTGATGCAGGTGGAGGCACGTGGGCAGCCAGTCCTTCTGGCACGGCAACAATCGGTTCTGCTTCAGGTATTGTGTCAGGTATTGCTTCAGGAACTGCGACCGTAACATATACTCTGCCGGTCACTGGTTGCAGCACAACAGCGGGTATTACAGTTAACCCATTACCTTCATCTGTTTCAGGGCCGGGAAGTGTTTGTCCCGGGCTCTCTGTTTCTCTCACTGATGCTGGTGGAGGCACCTGGACTTCGGGTACTGCAGGAGTTGCAACCATAGGCTCATCTTCAGGTATCGTTACAGGCGTTTCAACCGGTACAGATGTAATAACTTATCAGCTCCCGACAGGTTGTATTACCACTGCGGTTATTACTGTCAATCCCCTTCCATCAGCTATATCCGGAACAATGTCTGTATGCTCCGGGTTAACAACCCTATTATCTGATGCAGGCGGTGGCACATGGTCATCGGCAACACCGGCTGTTGCCACAATCGGATCTACTTCCGGTAGTGTTTCCGGAGTATCTGCCGGCACATCTGTTATTACCTATACAGCAGGTACAGGATGTTCTGCTACAGGTACAATTACAGTCAATCCGCTGCCAGCTGCCGTTACAGGTTCAACCCCGGTCTATATAGGGGGTACCGCAACCCTGGGCGATGTAACTACCGGCGGCAACTGGAGCAGCAGTAACGCTTTAGTAGCCACAGCCGGGTCTTCATCAGGTATTATTACAGGTATTTCCGGAGGCACTGCCAGAATTACTTATACGCTGCCTACCAGCTGTTTTACAACCACATTATTTACAGTTAATGCAGCTCCGGGTCCCATCACCGGAAGCTCGGTTGTTTGCCAGAGTGCAACGACAACATTATCCGATATTTCAACCGGAGGAACCTGGAGCAGCAGCAATACTGCTATAGCCACTGTTGGTTCGGCAACCGGAGTTGTAACCGGAGTTGCTTCTGGAACAGCTAATATCTCTTATACCATATCCGGAACATCATCTGTATTGACCATTACCGTTTACCCGGCCCCCGCGGCAATAACCGGAGCATCGGCTTTATGTGTAGGTGCCACCACCACCCTTAGCGATGCAACCGGTGGTGGTGCATGGAGCAGCAGCGCCATTTCTGTTGCCACAGTTGGCTCAGCTACTGGTATTGTCTCTGGCGCTTCTGCCGGAACAGTAACCCTTTCCTATACTACTTCGTGCAGCGCGGTTACAAGGGCAATAACAATAAATCCGGTACCTGCACCGGCAGCAATATCAGGTGCAACCGGTATATGCTCGGGCAGCAGTATTACCCTTACGAATACTACTTCAGGGGGCACATGGACATCAGGTTCATCAATAGCCACAGTTGGCAGCACATCCGGATTGGTTACCGGTGTAGCTTTTGGCTGTACAATTATTACCTATTCCGTAACCAACACTTTTTCCTGCTCCGCTTTCGTTACTACCACAATAACAGTGGAAGGAACTCCCGATTATTTGTTTACTGGCTTAGGTACAGGAGTCAATAGTTCTACCGGCGATGGTGGACTAGCTACCCTGGCAACGATTGAAGCCCCGCGTGCTGTATGCCGCGATACCGCAGGCAATATATACGTAAGTGACGTGATGACTAACCGGATCAGGAAAATAACTGTGAATGGATTTATCAGTACAGTAGCCGGAAACGGAACTGCCGGCAACACAGGCGATGGCGGCCAGGCCACTGCCGCCACTCTTAATATGTCGGGCGGAGGTGGTCTTTTTGTAGACAAGGCAGGAAATATATTAATCAGCAACTCTGCAGGGCAGAACATACGAAAAGTAAATGCATCGACAGGTATTATCACTACAATAGCCGGGATAGCAGGAAGTGCAGGGTTCTCAGGAGATGGTGGCCCGGCAATTGCAGCAAAGTTATACTGCCCGATTGGTGTCAGCGAAGACACATCAGGAAATATATACATTGCCGATGCAAGCAATAACCGGATCCGAAAGGTTGATGCGGTTACAGGAAATATCAGTACAGTTATTGGCAATGGCTATGAGACTTTTTCTGGTGATGGCGGACAAGCCACAGCAGCAAGCGTTTCACTACCACGGGAAGTTGCAGCCGACATATACGGTAATCTCTACATTACCGACTATGGTAATGACAGGATCAGGAAATATGTTATTGCCACAGGCATTATAACCACAATAGCCGGAAACGGTGTTGCAGGCAGTGCAGGAGATGGCGGCCAGGCAACTGCTGCCCAGCTGAATAACCCTGTAAGGACTGCTTTCGACGGAGCCAATAATCTATATATCGTTGACCAGACCAACCATAAAATCAGGCAGGTAAATCTCTCAACCGGCATCATCAAAACTGTCATTGGCAATGGCACACCAGGGTTTACCGGCGATGGCAGCCCGGCTACTTCAGGTGAACTAAATGTACCTTGTGGTATAGCTATAAATAAAAATGGCGACCTGTTTGTGGCAGATGGCAATAACCACAGAGTCAGGGTGTCACCATCATATGGCAACATTTTTATTACACTTGCGGGCCCGACATCAGTTCCCGGCGGCACAGCGATTACTTTTACCGCCCACAGCTCTGTTCAGAATAATATCGCCTACCAGTGGAAGATTAACGGATCAACTATTTCGGGTGCCACCAACAGTACGTTTACCGATGCCAGCCCGATAAATGGTAACATATATACCTGCGTACTCAATGTTGCCCCAAAATGCGGATCATCATACAATGCCACAAGCAACAGTATTACAGTCACCACATATGGCCCGCCTCCGGTGCCATCCGAAGTGAACTCACCGGATGAGCAGCACGCTGCAGTTTTGTACCCTAACCCTTTTCATGGCAGCTTTACACTGGCAGCCACCAATATCGAAAACGGAGCGGCTGTAATTAAGGTATATGATGAAATAGGAAAAATGGTTTATGCAGAATCTGTACTGGTTACCGGCAATCAGCTGACCCAGGTGGTTGATCTGCAGCAACTCCCGGGTGGGGTGTTTTTAGTTGCATTAACTGATGCGTCAGGAAAACTGGTTATATTGAAATGCGTAAAGGAATAACCCTTTATTGAGCAACAGCTATACAGCTAAACAGCTAGACCTCTGCACCAAACTGCCTCAGGTGGTGAGTAGCATGTTTGTACAACAACTGCACCTGCTGCCCGAACACAAGATTGCCAAAGAATGGATTAGGCGTTACCCTCGCCTCTTCTTGCTGGTGCACCTTAAAAAAATAATCTATTTCAGCCTGTAATTCATTCAAAGCATCCTGCTGGCTGGCATATTTCACTGGCAATGGATCTTCAGGCATGAGTGAATTAGGCGTATTTTCCCTGAAAGGTTTCTCTGATGCCAGGAATCCCTGCATTTTGGGGAGCATATCTGCGGGTGTTATAATGTCCACAAGGGTTTTTCCACTGGCTATCCGCACATAATCAATCATATGTTCGGTCATCTGGCGCACATTCATTTTACCCCATTTGCCTGGTGTTCCTGTATCCAGGCCCGATAACAGACCAATGTACCTGTTCTTTAAAAAATCAATTTTCTGATCAAGATTTTCCATAATCATCCAAATTTAATATAAAATCCAGTTTTACTCATTCTTTATTTCCTGCAGTTATTCTGGGGTGCCGGTACCTGATCTTCTTACTCAGACTCAAAAAATACTTTTCAACAGTAATATAATAGAACCAGGCAAAAACAAGGCAAAGGATCAGGCTGATAACAAATGCCACCCAAACATTAATGCCATGCAGTTTTAATACCAGGCCCATAAATCGTGTGATAAGCACTCCATGGGTGAGATATAAGGAATAAGAAATAGTACCAAGCAACATAAATGGCCCCGGCACCCGCTTTATTAATACTATGGCGAGCAATACAATCAGGCTCAGCCATACAAAGAACGTACCACATACCATATAGCAAATTAATGTATTTACTGCAGTCAGAAATAGGTACAGAGGTAAAGTCATTTTCCGGCTCTTATACAGAAATAACCCTATTCCATACAAGAAGAAAGGCAGAAAATGAATGATGTGCCGCGATGAATCGGTTATAAATGTAGCTGCCGCCAGGCCAATATAGGTTGTAGTCATTACCCACCGGTTCCTATGAGTAATCAGCGGGTATAAAAGCGCCAGGAGTATGTAAAATTCAAATTCTACAGCCAGTGTCCAGTAGGCAGTATTGAGCCAGTGGCTGCCGGTAAATGCATTCAGGTAGCCAATGTGGCCCAGCACATTGAGCCAGTCAATTTTAAAAGCCGGACCTGTATACCCATGCGAAAACGTCGTACTGTAATCAAGCAGCAAAACCAGAAAAATAGATACTATGTAGGGTGGCTCAATCCGGGTAACCCTTTTAAGGAAGAAATCTTTAAAGTCCGAAAGTTTATAATTATTTATAAACATGGAGTAGGGAATAATAAATCCGGATATGATAAAAAAGATATTTACCCCGGTAGACCCATAAAGAAAAGAATACTTAAAACTGGAATCGGGCAGGGCTTTTACATCATAACCATGATTCAATAAAACCATAAAAGCCGCTACGCCTCTCAGCAACTGTATAGATTGTATGTTGCCGGACTTAGGTTCAGCCATCAGGCATATCTGTTATAAGAATATGAACAATATTTTACCGTATAAAGATAGTATTCCTTCCCCAGGAATGGAAACCTTTATTGCCGGTACCCATTACAGCAATTGCCTTATCAGCGACTCTTGAGAAATTCCTTCTGCCTCAGCCTTGTAGTTTCTCAGAACCCTGTGCCGCAGCACCGGCATTGCCATGGCCCGCACATCTTCAATATCGGGCGAATACTTGCCATTGAGCAGTGCATTGCATTTGGCGCCAAGTATCAGGTATTGCGATGCACGAGGCCCTGCTCCGTAAGCTATATACTGACTTGCAACCGGTGCAGCATTTGCCGATCCCGGACGGGTTTTCTGCACCAGCCCCACTGCATACTCCAGCACATTATCGGGCACGGGCACGCGCCTCACCAGGTCCTGGAAATAAAGTATATCAGCACCCGTCATTACCTTAGATAATTCGGAAGCTGCTGCGCCTGTTGTATTTCTTACTATCATCACCTCCTCAGCAAAACTCGGATAATCGAGCGTTACCTGGAACATAAAACGGTCCAGCTGGGCCTCTGGCAATGGGTAGGTTCCTTCCTGCTCTATCGGGTTCTGGGTAGCCAGTACAAAGAAAGGAGCCGGTAGTTTATAAAGTGTTCCGCCGGCAGTTATATTGCGTTCCTGCATAGCTTCAAGCAGTGCTGCCTGCGTCTTGGGTGGTGTACGGTTAATCTCATCTGCAAGAATGATATTGGCAAATATTGGGCCTTTCACAAACTGGAACTGCCGCTGCTCATTGAGTATTTCGGCACCGGTAATGTCGCTGGGCATCAGATCGGGGGTAAACTGTATCCTTTTGAACGAGAGTTCCAGCACATCGGCAATTGTTTTCACCAGCAGTGTTTTAGCCAGTCCCGGCACACCCACCAGAAGGCTGTGGCCATTGCACAATATGGCTATCAGCAGCTTATTTACCACATCTTCCTGCCCTACTATAATCTTTCCGATAGCCTTTCTCAGTTCAGCGGTTTTCACCTTCAGCGCGTCTGCCGCTTCAATATCTGTCTTAAATACCTGCATTGTTTATTCTTTTGCAATTAAAACGGGGAAGTTCTTTTATTTTGTGCAAACTAACAAATTCTTATTGGCTATGGAGCTAACTTTAAGAGAAGCCCAACAGAAAACCGACGAATGGATTCGCACCACCGGTGTGCGCTATTTCAACGAACTCACCAACCTCGGCATACTCATGGAAGAGGTAGGCGAACTCTCCCGCATCATGGTGCGCAGGTATGGCGAGCAATCCTTTAAGGAAAGCGATAAAAACAAAGACCTGGCCGATGAAATGGCAGATGTGCTCTGGGTGCTCCTCTGCCTTGCCAACCAGACCGGCACAGACCTGACCGATGCACTGGAAAAGAACTTTGAAAAAAAGAACCTGCGCGATGCCGAGCGGCATAAGAATAATGAGAAGCTGAAGTAATGTTTTTTCCGGATTTAAATTTAGTTTAACCGGTTTTAGTACATCTGTATGGTTCCAGTGGCTATAGTTAGTATCTTACTAACATGGATGTATACCTGACACACACGCAATACCATTTAAAAAATACCTTTCCCGCTAAAATAATAATTTTTCCTGCAACCTATTCCCGTTCCCTCGCCTATTTTTAATCGACAAGGGAACAGGTGCTAGTACTTAATCCTTTACAAACCTGATTCTCACTATTTTGCCACCGGCATCACTCACCACTATCAGGTACACGGCATTTGGCAACTCCTTAACATCTATTTGTTCCATAAGTTGTCCGTTCGCTACAGTTATTGCTTTTTCAGCTACCACTTTACCCAGTTCATCATATATCCTTATCAGGGCTGCGCCATTGTCCAGTTCGCTCGCTGTAAGAGTCATGATTCCGTGCACCGGGTTAGGGTACAAGCTCGCTGCTCCGGTGAAACTGAGCGCTGGCTGGCTGCTGTCATCATTACTTCTATGGCCGGCAAGGGTAACGGTTATGCTGTTGCTGGTTACAGAATAGCCCGTGCCACATTCCACTGTTACAGTAAGTACACAGGTATAGATATTCCCGCTTGCAGGGCTTGCATCTGTATAAGTCTTATTCGTAGCTCCTGTTATTGTGCCACCATTTACTTTCCATTGGTAAGTAATATTATTATTTCCCGGGCTATTGGCAGTAAAAGTTACCGGAGTTCCGGATAATACAGTCGTTGGCCCGGCTAGTGTTATATAGATACCTGTATTATACGGAGACACCCTTATCCTGTGGTTATTACCATCCGACACATAAAGGTCGCCGTTTTTATTTATAGCTAATCCGCATGGAAAGGACACCTGGCCGGTAGTAGCCGGGCCGCCATCACCTGAATAGCCTGCTGTCCCGTTGAATATCGCTGTGCTGATGATGCCAGTGGTCAGGTTCACCTTCCTGATCCGGTTGTTTGCCTGGTCTGCAATATAAAGGTTATTGGCATCATCGGTCAGCACCCTTGACGGGGCATTCAGCGTTGCCGCTGTGGCCTGTCCGCCGTCACCTGTACCACCTGCCACACCGCTGCCCGCTATTGTAGTTATAATTCCGGTAGAAATTACATATTTTCGGATCACATCATTGCCATAGTCGGCTATATACAGGTTTCCGAATTTATCTGCCGTTACATCCCTCGGTACAGATACCCTGGCCGATATGCCCAAACCGCCGTCACCCGAATAGGCATTCGATCCGGTGCCTATTATGGTGCTGATGTGACCCGTTACCGCATCTATCCGGCGTATCCGGTAATTATTCGCATCTGTAAAATAGATATTGCCCGAAGTATCGGCGCATACACCTATGGGGCCAAATATCAGCGCTGAGCCTGCCGGTCCGCCATCTCCCGTAAAGCCTGAGCTGCCTGCTGTTCCGCATATCGTGGTTATTATCCCTGTCGCTGCATTTACCTTCCTTAATGTCTGGCCATTAGTGTTGCTGATAATTATATTACCTGCTTTATCCACGCACACACCGCCACCACCGGTCATATTCAGTGAGGCTGCTGTAGCCTGTCCGCCGTCGCCTGTATTTCCGGCTGTCCCGTTACCCGCTACAGTGGTGATTATTCCGTTTACACCCACCTTCCTGATCTTGTTAACCGTTACATCGCTGATATAAAGATTCCCTGCCGTATCTGTGGCAATGGCACGAAGGCCCTGCAGGTTAGCCAGTACCGCTGGTCCGCCATCTCCTGAGGACGAAGCAATTCCCGTTCCCACACAGGTATACAGGTAATGCGCCGTACCATCAACCGCGAATGGTACAGATACCGCAGCGCTGCACGAATAAATATTAGTTACTGTATAACTGATATTTGCTGTTCCGAATGATACTGCATTTACAAAACCTGTACTGCCGACAACAGTAACACTCGCCGAAGAAGAAGTCCATACACCACCAGGGGTGGCATCGGTCAGAGTAGTGGTATAACCTATACATGCACCACCTGCACCCGATATCGCTGAAACTGACGGAACCGGATTGACAGTAACTGTAACTGATGATGTACCGGTGCATCCGGAAAGTGTCCCCGTCACAGTATATTGGGTTGTTACGGTTGGGCTGGCTGTTACTGAAGCTCCGGTTGTGGCCGATAAGCCCGTTGCCGGAGTCCAGCTGTATGCTGTTCCTCCGGTTGAATTCAGCAGAACGGAATTTCCGTTACAGATGGCCACCCCGGATCCAGCGGTTATTGCTGGCGCATTAACGGTTACGGTTACTGTTGCTGAACTGCTGCAGCCCAAACTGGTTCCCGTAACTGTATAAGTTGTAGTTGAAGCTGGCATAGCAGTTACACCCGCTCCCGTAGATACTGATAATGTAGAAGCTGGCGCCCATGTATAGGTGGCGCCTCCGCTTCCGGTAAGTCCGGCCGGGGATCCGAAACAGATAGTAACTCCAGTTCCTGCAATAACCGTTGGTATCGGGTTCACAGTAACAGATACAATTGCTGAATTAATGCAGCCTGAACCATTGATACCCGTTACTGTATAAGTCCGGGTTATTAAAGGACTGGCTGTTACCGTTGCACTAATAGTATCTGACAGCCCGGTTCCCGGTGTCCAGGAATAACTCATCCCTCCTGTAGCGCTCAGACTCGTTGAAGAACCGTAACAAATAGCTGTACCTGTGCCTGCACTTATGGTTGGCAATGAATTGACAATCACATTCGCGCTGCCGGTCATATTTGCGTTGCACAAAGTAGTTGTATTTGTAGCCACAACAGTATAGGAACCCGCAGAGGTTTGATTTCCGAAACTGATAGCTGATCCGGTACCTCCAACCGGGCTACCTGTGTTCACACCGCCTAGTTGCAATTGATAATTGAAACCGGCATCTGAATTACCCAATCCAACTGCCACACCGCTTCCACCTGAACAATAATTGCCGCCACCTGTTACTGAGTAAGCCGCAGGTAATGGATTGATAAAAACACCGGCACTTCCGGTCATATTTGCGTTGCACAATGTAATGGCATTTGTGGCCACTACAGTATAAGTACCCGCAGAGGTTTGATTTCCGAAACTGATGGCTGATCCGGTACCTGCTACCGGGCTCCCTGTGTTTACACCACTAAGCTGCAACTGGTAATTAATACCGGCATCTGAATTACCCAAACCAACTGCCACACCGCTTCCACCTGAACAATAACTGCCGCCACCTGTTACTGAGTAAGCCGCAGGTAATGGATTGATTACAACACCGGCACTTCCGGTCATATTTGCGTTGCACAATGTAATGGCATTTGTGGCCACTACAGTATAAGTACCCGCAGAGGTC
>Ga0214164_1001473_pt1 | contig 13244 bp, 15 predicted proteins | sample TroBogepilimnion_13_FD_153003 | JGI IMG/M metagenome (GOLD analysis project Ga0214164, IMG submission 153003) | Freshwater microbial communities from Trout Bog Lake, WI - Practice 03JUN2009 epilimnion v4 | ecosystem: Environmental > Aquatic > Freshwater > Lake > Epilimnion/Euphotic zone ...
ACAGCCTGCAGTTTACACGTGCCATAGGCGAATATTTCCCAGAGGGAGTAAAGCTTTCCAACCCCAAGGGCGGATTTATATTATGGCTGGAACTGGATAAAAAGATAGATACCTATGTGCTGTACCAGGAAGCTATGCAGTACAAAATAAGCATAGCACCCGGCACCATGTTCACCCTGCAGGACAGGTATCAGAACTGTATGCGCCTGAGCTATGGTATGGCATGGACCCCGGAGATAGACAAGGCATTAAAAAAGCTGGGGAACCTGGTTAAGGGTATGATGTAAAAGATGGAATCAGTTTTGTTTATTGGCCAGTTTCAGTTGCTCTATTTCTTTCTGGAGCAGCATTAGTGTAGCATGAATGGATAACAACAGTTCAGACTCTTTTTTATCTGCATCCTCATCTTCCCTGGTTTCTTCCTGTATCTCATCTACATCTTCCTGAATTTCATCTACATTTTCCTGCAGTTCATCTACATCTTTCTGAATTTCCTCCAGGTCTCCTCCTAATTCTTCTATGTCCTCGCCTATTTCTTCTATGTCTTCGCCAATTTCTTCTATATCCTCACCCAATTCTTCTATATCCTCACCCAGTTCTTCTATATCTTCCTGAATGATCTCAATATTCTGGTTATTCATATTGATAGACATTTGAATGAAAATGGAGAGGTATATAGCTTCAAGCGAAACAATTGTTGTCAGCACAAGCAGCATCCTTTCGAAGCTGACAATACCAAGTAGCGGAAGGGTAAAAGAAATGACAAACAGGATGGTATGTAATGTTACAGAAGCTGTGGACCCGATCCATTTTGTTATGTTGGCCGCGCCTTTCTCCATTATTATTCTCTGACGGTCTTTCAAATCCATGGCCCTAAAGTTAAGCAAATACAGCTGGTCTTCACTAGTTTCACAGGTTATAAAAAAGAAGTTATTGTGTTAAGGATTTAAAAGCGGTAAAAGTTGAAACATAAACCAGAATGAAAGCAATATTTATTCAGGATAATTAAGATATCTTTCTTGGCTTATTAATTTTTGGGAATAAATTTTCAGATAGGCATTGATGGTAATTTGGAAATAAAGAAATATTGAAGAAAAATATTGGTAATCTGTTAAACAGGTAATAACTTTAACCGCATTTTTATTTCTATTTTTTGCATCAACATGGTTTACACAAAAATAAATTTGATACTCTGGCCTGTACTGATAATAGTACTCTATTTTACTATCCCCTTTTACAATACCTGGCTTTTTGGTAAGGTACTGAATAACAATTTTATTTATGAGTGCTCAAACATGGACCTGGAAGCAAGAAACATTGAGCGTTTCGGGTACTCTTATACAGTATATAAGGATATAGAGAAAACCCTGGGTAAGGGAAGTAATGTTAAACTTTTATTGCCGCCAAACAGTTATGTTCAGACTAAGAAAATTCCTGATTTTATTATTCCTGAGCCTGCGGTATTTTATTATTTTACAGGTATAAAGGCAGTATGGCCAAACAGCCCGGATGCGGCATCTGCCAATTGGGTATTTCTGGCTGCGGGGCCGGGGAAAATGGCGGTAAAAAAAATGGCATTAGTACATAACCCTGACAGCCTGCTGGCTGACTATAAAAAATATATAAAGTAATCACATGAATTTTGCAGGACTAATTTTTTTACTGACAGCGCAATATATATGTGGCAGAGGATTGCTCCGGCTTTTCAGAGCTGAGCTAAAACCTGTTCCGGCTTTTTGCCTGTCAATGATGACAGGTGTGGTGCTGATTTCTTTTGCACCCTGTTTGCTTCAGTTACTCCACCGGCCGATAGCAGCTGTGCCAGCTATTATTTCAGTTTTGGTTATTACGGTTTTGATGAGTTTACCCTTATTGATTAATTTCAGGAAGCCTCAATTCAAAATACCAACGTTGCCTTTGTATTATGAATGGCCTTTTTTACTTGCCTGCACTTTCTTTTTTCTGCTTGCTGCCTGGCGCAGTTTTTATTATCCGCCTTATGCCCGCGATATGCTGGCAGGGCCTGATCTGCTTGCTGAATTTGCAGTGAGAGAACATAATATGATCAGCTCGGTGTACACAATTGATCTGCAAAGCACCAACAACTACTTTAAATCTCCGTTTATTACCTGCCTGCAGATATTGTATAAGTTACTTGTTTGTCCTTTCGGACAGGTATGGATGGTAATGATCTCCATTCCATTTTATATATGGCTTTATACACTACTGAGGGAACGTATTCATCCGCTTATAGCAGGATTTCTGCTGTTCTTTTTTATTACCATTCCGGAAGTTTATTCATACAGCTACATCATGCTCTATGATTTTGATAATATGGTTTTCTTTTTCTCTGGTTTTTATTTCCTTATGCAGTATTTGTACAAGGATCAGCAAAAGGACTTTTTATTTTCCGCCTTCCTGTTTGGGCTGGCTACGTATATACGTACAGAGACAGTATTGATGATTACTATGCTGATACCTATGCTTTTGCTGTATTTTTACAGAAACCACTACCCATATTTGAAAATGGCGAAAAGGCTTTTACTGTTTATTGTAATACCTGCAGCTTTTTATGTAATAAATATAGATGTATTTGTCCGGTTGTTTGTACCGTTGAAACTTGATATCGGCTCGCAGGTAACTGATAACCTGGGAAATTTTGCCATAATTCTTACCCGGCTCAGAGATATACCTGCATTGCTGGTTTTTTCGGATGAAGGATTGAAATTATTCGGATATTTCATTATGTCTTTCCTTGTGTTATTGTTTGTGGAGACGATTTTTTTCCGCAAGTTTAACCGGGAATCCAGAATTTTGCTTTATGGTATCCTGGTTGTATACCTTGGATTGCCCTTGTTAGGTTATCTTATTCCGCTGGTGGATCTTACCAATACCACGAAAAGGGGCTTATTCAAGATGCTGCCGCTTATGCTCCTGTATATGAGCAACAGTAATAGCCTGCAATATTTATCGGGCAGGATTACTGCCTGGCAACAGAAAGCCCTTTCGCCTGTTAAGGCATTACAACCAGAATTGAAAATCAGCGGCAATAAGGGTAAAGTTGTAAAGGCAAAGGGTAGAAACGTCATGTGAAAAAATATAAATGAGTAATTGTTGGGTTAAGAGTTTCATATAATACATTAAAAAAATTTATTTATTCAATATATTAATATTTAAATTTTTAATTTAAATTAAATACATATAAATACTTAAGTATTTTGAAATCTAATTGAGCCTGCTGCAGAGTCGGCAAGTAGGAAATGTGTTACATTCTGAGGTTTGATCAGTTGGGTTTACTATTTTACCTCCAGGGAGTTCAACCAGCGGATCTAATTTACCCTGATTTCCTATACTTGCAATTTTAGATTTAGCAAGGCTGGTTTTTGCCATTTATTAAGCATCTTTATGGTAAATATAATACACTAAACCTGATTAAATGGAACTTTACTGAAAATGATGGTTTTGATGCACTGCTATTATGATTAGTTTATTTTCAGCTAATTAAATTGCATCTTCCTCCATTCCGGCGGGATACACGATACTGTCTATGATTCTACCAGGTGAGCAGTTTAAAAACTTAACTTTGTTTGCTTTTATTACTTCATTTATGGGCAAATTTCATAAAAATATACAAGAGCCTCACAAGACATTTATAGAAAAGCAGAAAATGTTTTTTGTGGCTACTGCGCCGCTTGGGCCTGATACACATATCAGCCTGTCACCGAAGGGAATGGACAGTTTCCGGGTACTGTCGCCGGATCAGGTGGCCTACCTTGATATTGTGGGTAGCGGCAATGAAACCTCAGCACATATATTGGAAAATGGCCGCATCACGTTTATGTTTTGTGCCTACGATGGGCCACCAAATATACTCAGGCTATATGGCAGGGGTAGGACTGTATTGCCGAGGCATAAAGAATGGGCAGGACTTTCGGCGCATTTTAAATTGCCGCTGGCAACCAGGCAGATTATTGTAGCAGATATCCACAAAGTGCAGACATCCTGCGGCTATAGTGTGCCGCTTTATGGGTATCTGGGCGAACGCGATCATGCTGATAAATGGGCTGACAACAAGGGCGTTGAGGGACTGGAGCATTATAAAAAGGAGAAAAACAGGGTGAGTATGGATGGGCTGAAAACTGCATTATATTGAAGAATATAACTGATTCCCGGATAAAAATATTTGCAATTCTGTTGATCATACAGACAGTAACCATCTGTGCTATGGCTATCATCTCAGTACATGGTATTTTAAGTAATGGCTACCTGGCTGGAATCGGGGGCTCAGGCAGGGGGGCAATTTCTGTGACTTCGGAACAGGTTATCAATGAAATAGTACAATATGGTATTCTTACTTTTTTATTACAGGCTATTCTGCTTTATAAGGTTGAAAACGCCAAACCCAATATCTGGTTCATAAATACAGGTTGCCTTGTGATTGTCCTGTTTTTCCTTCTGAATTCGGGTTTGAATATGGTTCTGGCTGATACCGGCAAACAGGATGCAGTTTACTGTAGCTTTTTGCCAGCCGGACTCAATTGCGCTACTATAATTTTAGCCCTCGTTTATAAAACACGAAGTAATATTCTCGCTGCATTTCTTATTGTAATAATGATAGTAACTTTTGTGCCTGCAATATGGTTGTTAAAAAACTCGGGTTGCCCTTACTGGCGGTATAACGGGCGCCAGTTGTCCTACTATCCGAATCATAACCGCTTTCAGGAATATACACTGGAATGTGGCAGCTACAGGGGTGATAAGATTGTATGGTATGAGAATGGTAAAATGAAAAGCTTTGAGCATTATAACAACCAGGGGATAAAGGACTCAGCTGCTGAGTTTTTCGAAAACGGAAATCGTGTGACACTGCCGACAGACAAAAATACTGATAGCGGCCACATATACGTTGATTATAGCGAGAGCGGGCATCCGCTCCATTATAAAAGGACTTTCGATTCGATTGCAGACGGGCAGAAATGCCATTTTGAACAGGAGATTCTTTATTACAAAGATGGGAACCAATACCACACTATCCTCCGCAATTTTACGACCAATGTGCAAGTCTACGCCCGCTATTACCGTAATGGCAGGGTTAATTATACCGGTAAGCAATATCTTAAAGCCGAGAAATCAAAAATACTATATGGCCGGTTTGTTTCACTTATTGGTACGTGGTACAAATTTGATTCCCTGGGCCATAAGACGGACAGCGTTGCTATGAATGACAGTGTTCAGGCTTGGCCTAACTACTGGTAGTATGCCAGATTATGATCTTTATCAGGTATCTTTTGCTGATAACTAACCAGGATTATAGTAGGATGACCTATCGGGTGATTAAAGTCATATTTTAAGAATATAATGGCGGGTAATTTTGTGTAAATTATTAGCCATGCTTAATCCTGATTTATTACAAAAGTATAATGTGCAGGTGCCCAGATACACAAGCTACCCTACAGTGCCTGCCTGGAACGAACATATAGAAGTGAAGGACTGGGAAAGGGCTTTCCGGAAGGAATTTGATGCCAGCAACCAGCAGAAGGGGATCAGCCTGTATATACACCTGCCATTTTGCGAATCGCTGTGCACCTATTGCGGCTGCAATAAACGAATCACTACCAATCACGGTGAGGAAATAGATTACATAGGCGCTATACTGGCAGAATGGGCTATATATTGCGGACTGATGAAGGAGACACCTATAATCAGGGAACTGCATTTGGGCGGTGGCACTCCTACTTTCTTCTCGCCTGAGAACCTGGAGAAGTTACTGACCAGTATTTATAAAACAGCCATCATACATCCTGAACACGAATTCAGTTTTGAGGGGCACCCCAATAATACCACCAGGGAGCACCTGCAGAAACTGTATGATCTTGGTTTCAGGCGGGTAAGCTATGGAGTGCAGGATAATGACCCTGAGGTGCAACGTATCATTAACCGGATTCAGCCTTTTGCAAATGTTGAGCAAGCAACCAGAATTGCACGGGAAATAGGCTATTTGTCAGTAAACTACGACCTGATTTATGGCCTGCCCAGACAGACCATAGCCGGCATGATACATACAATTGAGCAGGTAATAAGTCAGCGGCCCGACCGGGTGGCATTCTACAGCTATGCCCATGTGCCATGGACCAGCAGGGGCCAGCGCCTGTTTGATGAAAATGACCTGCCAGGCGCAGGAGAAAAACTGGAGCTGTACCGTACAGGTAAGGAATTGTTTATTGAGAATGGTTATGTGGACATTGGTATGGACCATTTTGCATTGCCAACCGATGACCTCTATGTAGCATCGACTGAAGGCAGGCTGCACCGTAACTTTATGGGGTATACCACTCAGGCTACCAATATACTTGTGGGTCTTGGTGTATCGAGCATCAGCTGCACTGGCAGCGCATTTGCTCAAAACGCAAAGACACTGAACAATTATTACCAGCATATCAAAAGCAATACCCTGGCCGTAGAGAAAGGGTTCTTTCTCTCGGATGAGGATGTGCGGTTCGGGAAGTATATACTGGATATCAGTTGCAGAGGAACTACTACATTTCAGTCACAGGACCTGGAGACCATTAATACCACTTGTATGCCTGAACTGAGGAAGCTGGAAACGGATGAACTGATTTTGCTTGGCAATAGTAGCGTAAAGGTTACACCACTGGGCAAAAATTTCATCCGCAATATCTGCTGTGCATTCGACTTGTATATACAGAAGAATAAAGCTGTGGATGAGAAAAAGATATTCAGCAGGGCGATATAATTTTCTAAATGCATTTTCATAATTGTGCCACACCTCAATGGTATTGCACAATTAAATTAATTTCCTTCATAAATCACCCCTGAAGTTGGCGTTTCGTATAACTCTATTTTTTTAAGTTCTGATATCAATGGTTTTATCTGGTTCCAGAGCCAGACTGCCATTAATTCGCAGGTTGGGTTTTCAAGTCCCTCTATTTTATTCAGAAATTTATGGTCCACTTTATCAAGTATACTATTTACATCGGCCTTTAGTTTTGCAAAATCTATTACCCAGCCGGTATGCGCATCTACCGGCCCTTCTATAAAAACTATGAGCTTGTAGGTATGCCCATGAATTTCCCTGCATTTATGAGTTTCAGGAACATTGGGTAGGAAATGCGCTGCATCGAAAGTGAACTGCTTAAAAATTATCATTGCGTGGTTAATTGTTGCGGTTAGTTTTCCTGATTAGGGCTTGTTTATAATGCATCTTTTCTTCTGCAGTACCCGGTTTTACTTTAGGTATAGCAACAGGCTTTGCCTGCTCATCGAGCGCTACAAAAGAGAAGTAAGCTTCATTAATCAGTTTTGTTTCGCGGCTAAGCACCTTACGTGCCCAAGCCTGAACAAATATTTCCATTGACGAGTTGAACGCCCTGGTGATTCTTGCTTTTATGGTAATAATATCCCCGATTTTTGCAGGGCTTCTGAAGACAACTTTATCCAGGGAAACAGTAGCAGCAATTCTTTCTGCATGGGTCTGGGCGCATACAGCCGAGGCTGTATCCATCCATTGCACCAGTCTTCCACCGTTCAGCATACCCATAGGGTTAGTATCATTGGGGTATACTACTTCGGTCATTATAGTTTCTGATTCGGATGGAGACTTCGAAGGTAATCTGGTTATAGCAGGCAAATCGGAACATTTAAATATTGTGTAAAATTGAGTTCATGAATAGTGTTATAGCCTGATACCTGTCATTGAATTTTATGATCTTTATCAGTTATACTCATTATGAATAATGCGATATTTGCTTTATTTTTTACCTATTATCCAGGCCACTGTTTTTACCAAATTCAAAACTATAATGAACCAAACAGCATTACATAGCTTCCACATACCGGTTTTAGGGATCGGGTACAGTATTGATACTCCTGTAAAGGTAGCCCGTTATGGTATATCTTCAGTCCTTTCTATAATGGATGATCAGCTTATAGAAAAAATGCGGGAATACCACTCCCTTCAGTCGGGCATAAGTTATGATTCGATACCGGAAAAGCAAGAAGATCACCGAGCAAAGAGAATAACAGCTTATCTGAACCTGCTGAAGCAAATAGTAACTATGCAGGTGACCGAGATGCGGGGAATGCCCTTTAATGAGGATAATGACCTCTCAAAATATTTTGCTCTGTTGCCAGAAGAGAATGAGTTGAAAGTACTTTACCTGAACATGATGAACCTGGCAGATGGGACGCAGAAAGAAGAACAGCAGGACAGGTTAAGGCAATCAATTATTCCCGGCGCAATTGACGTAAATGTGATGTCAAAGCTGGACAGGGATAATTATGACGGCCAGGGCAATTTGTTGCCCGAAGGCTATTCAGATGCATTGGCAGCTTTCAGGGGTTTTGCTGAGAGCGAACTGAATTCATCTATTGTCTTTTCAGCCGGTTACAATCCCAGGTTGTATAATTACATTGAGCAATTCAGCGATTTTTACCCTGATGAAAAGGGGCAGCTGAAAAAGAAGATAATTCTGAAAGTGAGCGATTATCGTTCGGCGCTGGTGCAGGGGAAACTATTGGCCAAAAAAGGACTTTGGATATCTGAATTCAGGATTGAATCGGGGCTTAACTGCGGAGGCCACGCCTTCCCCACCGAAGGTTTGCTTCTTGGCCCGATACTGGAAGAATTTAAAAATAAAAGGGATGAGCTGGCATCTGAAATATTTGAATTCTGCAATGCTGCCATTGAGTTGAAAGGCCTGCCGAAATATAAGGAGCAACCAAAAATGCGTATAACTGTGCAGGGTGGCATTGGTACGGCAAATGAAAACAATTTCCTGCTGGAGCATTATGTGCTTGATGGCACAGGCTGGGGCAGCCCCTTCCTGCTGGTGCCCGAAACAACCAATGTGGAAGAAGAAACTTTGCAGAAACTGGCTACTGCAAAAAAAGAAGACTACTATGTGAGCTACGCGTCTCCGCTGGGAATTGCATTCAATAACTTTCATAAAAGCACATCTGAACAACAAAGGCATGAGCGGATTGATAAAAACAGGCCTGGTAGTCCCTGTTATAAAAAGTTTCTGGCTACCAATACTGAATTTACCGAATCTCCTATTTGTATAGCCTCGAGAGAATATCAGGACCTTAAAATAAAACAACTGAAAAGCCTTAATCTATCAACCTCAGCGTTTGAAGCTGAAATGGAAAAAATTACTGAGAAAGACTGCCTGTGTGAAGGTTTAGGTGCATCGGTATTACTGAAGGACCACATCAGCTTGTCGCACAATTTATCGGCAGTGGCTATTTGCCCGGGTCCTAACCTGGCTTATTTCTCCGGGACTTTTTCTCTTACTGAAATGGTAGGGCATATTTATGGCCGCATTAATCTGTTGAATACCATGTACCGGCCGAATATGTTTATAAATGAACTGAACCTTTACATAGATCATTTCAAAAAGAAAATCAGCGAAGCTAACCTGGGACTGAACCCCAAGCAGGTAAAGCAATTACAGGCTTATAAGAAAAACCTGCTGGATGGTATTGATTATTATAATGAGCTGGTTTTATCGTTTAAAAAAGAAAGCAGTCAGTATATAGCCACAATGAAGGATGAACTGGAGAAGGCTGCAGCAGCAATCAGCACGCAGAATTTCTCTTTCAATCTGGCTCCTGCGACCTCTGCAATTTAGAGTAATCCATTCGGACAAAGGAGTAGGTATCAGTCAGTTTTTTTTATGACTTAAATCATAAAACAAGACCAAGTCAAATCCTACTTTTGGTAATCGAATTTCACAGTGAATGCGTCTTGGTTAGCGTTGAAATCTGAGTCTATGATGTTCCGGTTGTGGCTTGTTTTATTTTTTGTTTTCCTGGTTTATACGTGGTTTGTTTACAGCAATTGCGATAAAAACAGTTTGCCCAGGAATAACCCTGATAAGTCTGTGGTGGCTGGTTGGAACACCTGGCAGCAGAAAAACTGCCAGAGCTGCCACCAGATATATGGACTTGGCGGCTATCTGGGTCCCGATTTAACCAATGCAGCATCAGCACCGGGCAAGGACGATAAGTACCTGAAAATATTTATTCAATATGGCACAGGTAAAATGCCCAATTTTCAACTGAGCGACTCAGAAACCAATAACCTGGTTGCGTTTCTTAAATGGGTAGACAAAAGCGGAAAATCAAGGGTGCCAATAGAATCTGTAACATGGACAGGAAATTATAACCTGGATAACTGATGCAAAAATACCTACGGCTATATTTAATCACATCACTCTGCCTTTTATCAGCTACTGTCTTGTTCGGATTAGTGGCATCATGGGCTTTTTTGTACCCGGAGGTTTACAATAAATTTCTCCCATTTTACCAGCTCAGACCATTTCATGTATCAGCTGCTCTTTTCTGGATCATTTCGGCTGCTACCTGTGGTATCCTTCATTATAAAAAGGAAGTATTTTCTCAAACGAATGGCGACAACATTTTTGGCCAGCTGTTTATTTATACCTGGATTGGTACAATAGTAGCGGTATTTATATGTTATGGCCTCAAAAAATTCGGTGGCCGTGAGTATTGGGAATTTCCACCGGTACTCGGTTTGCCACTGCTTATCAGCTGGCTACTGCTTATGTGCGCTTATTTTATTCCTCTGTTGAAGACGAGGGGCAACAAGCCCATGTATGTATGGATGTGGACAACGGGTATTTTTTTCTTTCTCATTACTTTTATTGAGCAGAACCTGTGGCTTGTGCCGTGGTTCCGGCAATCGTACCTGAGGGAGCTTACTATACAGTGGAAGGCGAATGGCGCAACTGTGGGCGCGTGGAACCAGATGATCTATGGCACCTCACTTTACCTGATGGTTAAGATAAGCGGTGATGAAAAGAAAGCTCAGGGCAAAACCGTATTTTTCTTTTATCTGCTTGGCCTCACCAACCTGATGTTCAACTGGGGGCACCATATATACAATGCACCTGCTGCCTCCTGGATCAGAGATACATCATATATCATCAGTATGACGGAATGGGTGTTTCTGATAAGAATGATTCAGGGCTTCCGGAATACTTTGGAGGAAGGGCGCAGATTAAAGCACCTGATAACTTACCGGTTTATTATAGCTTCTGAATTCTGGGTATTTGCAAATCTGTTGCTTACTCTTGCAATGTCGGTGCCAGCTATAAACAGGTATACCCATGGTACCCATATTACAGTGGCGCATTCCATGGGCGCAACTATTGGTATCAATACCATGATTTTGCTGGCAAGCTTCAGTTATATATTAGGTATAGACCAGAAGAGTGATCGGCTGAGAAAAACAATCGGTGTAAATTTCTGGTTATGCCAGGTAAGTCTTTTTGTATTCTGGATAGCATTGATTGCCGCGGGCGTTATAAAGGGCTACCGGTCGGTGGTGCTTAATATGACCAGCTTTCAGGAGATAATGCTACCGGTTATGCCTGCACTGAAAGCGTTTTCTGTTGCAGGGATTGGTGTGGTGATCAGCCTTGTGATCATATCTGTGGTATATATTAACCAGGCAATCAGTAGCAATGAAGCATAAAAAAATTGCTTCCCTCAAATAAAGGAAAGCAACTGCACCTTAACGTTTAAAGCTATTGCGCCACTTTAATATCGGGCTGGAAAATAATTTTCGACTTAACTGAATTTGATATAAGGCAGGCGGCTTCTGATTTATTGAGCACTTTCAAAGCCTTCTCCATATCTTCTTCCCTCAGAATAGTTAATGAGGGCACAAGTGTAATCTCGCTCATAATGTACCTGCCATCTACTATCTCCAGCTTGCCATATGATTTGGAGCTGAATTTTTTAAACTCCAGTTTTGAGTTTTCGGCTATGGAGAGAAAAGTAGTCATCAGGCAACTGTTAACCGCAGCAGTAAAGAGATGCTCCGGACTCCATACCTTATCAATCCCTTTCGGGAACTGGGGCGGAGTAGCTACCTGCATTTCATCATTCAGTTCGGGTGAATACAGAATTCCTATTCTGTCCTGTATCCAGTTGAGGTCTACCTCATAACTATGTTCAATGCTCATTTCGTCATTTTTAATTGAAGGTTCTCAATAATTCCTGCCACCGGGATTGTTTATAAAGGCATTAATACAGTTCCCCTAGCAGGAACAAAGTACAGAAACTTCCAATCCGGAAATCATGACTATTATCATTTATCCTTATGATTAAGTTCATAAATCGTGTTTCTGAATCAATGTAGTATTGCAATGTGTTGCCATTACATTCTTTCTAAAAAAGATAATACGGTCTTTATAGGAATTACTTCAAAATCATCAGTGTTATGCGTATTACAAAACAAAAACAAACAGCGAGCGCCCATGAGAAACTAAGGCTTACCAGGGAGCATCATGACGGGCTTCTGTTAAGCTGGAAAATAAACAATGGCTTAAAAAAAGACATCTCCCTTGACCGGATTAAGGCTTATGTGCTTTATTATTTCTATAATTTCATTGACCCACATTTCCAGGAAGAAGAGGATTTCATTTATCCTCTGATAGCGGCTGATAATCCTGACCGCAGGAAGGCTGAATTGCAGCATGAGGGAGTAAGGGTGCGCATCGAATATCTTGAGCGCAATTACCAACTATCGGAAGAGTTTTTAAAAGGATTTGCTGAATTCCTTACAGAGCATATATATTTTGAGGAAAAGGAATTATTTAATGTTATTGAAAACAATGCTGATCCCCGCGCTCTGCTGACGGTGGTGATAAGAACAAAAAGAATACTGAAAATAGATAATGATTGGCCCGACCAATTTTGGTTAAAATAAAAATAAAAAATAGCTTATGTTTTCAAAAACTTGTGAATACGGCATAAGGGCAGTGATTTATATATCTGCCACAGGTACTCCGGAAAATAAAATAGGGATTGCTGATATCAGCACCAATATTGAAGCGCCGGTCCATTTTACTGCCAAGATATTACAGCCACTGGTTCATGCTGATATAATCAGTTCGAAAAAAGGAGTAAATGGCGGATTCTATATGTATCCGAAACAGAAACTGAGAACCTTGATAGAAGTAGTGCGTGCCATAGACGGGGATGTGTTATTTTCAGGCTGTGGAATGGGCCTGAAAAAGTGCTCAGATGACGAGCCATGCCCAATGCACGATAAATTTAAAGCCATCAGGAACTCACTAAAAGCTATGATGGAACAAACAACAGTTGACGACATGGCTATCATGCTTAAAAACGGCAGAACATTTTTAAGAAAAGAAGAATTGCAACCACATGAATAAAAGCAAACAGTTATGGAC
>Ga0214164_1001475_pt1 | contig 13235 bp, 10 predicted proteins | sample TroBogepilimnion_13_FD_153003 | JGI IMG/M metagenome (GOLD analysis project Ga0214164, IMG submission 153003) | Freshwater microbial communities from Trout Bog Lake, WI - Practice 03JUN2009 epilimnion v4 | ecosystem: Environmental > Aquatic > Freshwater > Lake > Epilimnion/Euphotic zone ...
GTAAATCCTTCGCCGTATTCACAGCCTATTATTCTGCCTAAATCTTGAGCGCGATATTTAACACTATCCAAGAAGTTTTTTGTTGTAATTGGAGATTCTGGCTCATTCGTATTAGGGTTAAAAAATTGCGAACTGTACTTTAAAATGGATTCCATCTTTATATCGATAAATCCTGAAATGTCAACAACAAAATCAGGAGTAAGATTGTTCCACTGAATATAATGATAAACTACCTTAGGACGCCATGCCTCCTGTTCCACTCCAGATAATTCTGTTTGTATTTTTCGTAAACCAGATAAAAAACAAGCGTCCGAAACCAATGTACTACCTTTTGAATGATCGATATGTCTATCATTTATAGCATTACAAATCACAATTTCAGGCTGGTACTTACGAATCATTTGAATCACTTTTAGCTGATGTGCCTCATCATTGACAAAAAAACAATCTCGCATATCCAAGTTCTCCCTCACTGAAAGCCCCAATAATGTAGCAGCTCCATCAGACTCTTTATTGCGAATAGTAACCGAACCGCGAGTACCCAATTCTCCACGAGTCAAATCAATAATGCCAACTTTCTTGCCCAAACTTATTTCTTTTGCTATAGTACCACTACAACCCAATTCAACATCATCAGGATGTGCTCCAAAAGCCAAAATATCTAATTTCATACGTTTATTTTAGTTTGCAAAGGTAAATAATTGTGTCTTAGTAATCAATTACAATACTTTTTTCATCGTTTGTGACTTATTCACAGTCTCCATAAACTCTTTCTCCGGTTGACTACCTTGGTTAATCCCGCAACCTACATAGACTATTGCATGGCCATCTTTAATTTGCATACAACGCAAATTCACAAATAAATCAAAATGGCCTTCTTTAAAGCTCTTAAAATCTTTATTCCATTCGCCTAAAAAACCAGCATAAAACGCTCTATCATAACCTTCATTTTTCAAAATGAAATTTTTAGCAACTTCTTTTGGAAAACCACAAACTGCCGGTGTAGGATGCAACAACTCAATGATGTTTTCTAAGTGAGATTCGTTTTCTAACACCGCTTCAATATCGGTTCGAATATGAAGAATAGACCCCGCTTTATAAGTATAGGGCTCCGATTTTGAAACGGAAACAGCATGCTTCTCAAGGACAGCAACAATAAAATCAGCTACTATTTGTTGCTCCACTATTTCTTTATCTCCCCATAGAATGTCTTGTGAACTACTAGCTAACTGAGTGCCCGCTAAGGCTATAGTTTGAATTTTATTCGCTGTGACTTTTAAAAACTGTTCCGGACTAGCACCCAACCAAAAACCTACTTTAGGATGATAAAAACTATAATTAAAGGCATTGGGATAAGAGGTTATCAATTGGTTAAAAACCAAAGTCAAATCAAAATCTTGAAGGGCTACCATTTCCCTTCTAGACAATACCACCTTCTCAAAAGTTCCCGCTTCAATTTCTTGAACAGCCTTCTCTACCAAAGCTTCAAAGGCGGTTTTAGCATCTTTGTCCGATTCAAGAACCCTATTTTTAGGATATGCATAATCGGATACAGACACTTTCTCATAGTAAAGATCGGATTGGCCTTCCGGAATGATATACCTTTTTTCATTATCAAAAGAAACAAAAGCAAAGCCAACACTATCCTTAGTAAGCTCAAATAAATCATCGCTCTTTTGCAACAATGCAATGATGGTATCTGAATTGGGCTTACAATAACATACAAAAGGCAATTGACTTTTAAATTGCACTTTGATCTTTTCAAACAAATAACTCATACTCGTTTAGGCAAAACCATATTAGTCAATTTACAAAGCGAAATCAATTTTTCCTGCTCATCCACAATTCTAATCTCCCACAAATGAATACTAGCGCCCTTGTGAATAATTCTTGCCGTAGCAGTAACCATCCCTTCTCTTTTACTTCGCAAATGGTTGGCCGAAATTTCAATTCCTCTAACTTCTTGCTTTTCTGGATTAACATACAACATCGAAGCAGCACTTCCCACACTTTCAGCTAATGCCACCGAGGCACCGCCATGCAATAATCCCATCGGTTGATGAACTCTTGGGTTTACAGGCATAGTAGCCACTAAGAAATCTTCTCCAGCATCAACATATTCTATTTCTAAGGTTTGCATCAACGTGTTGCTACACCAATCATTGCAAAGTTTTAGCATTTTTTCTTTATCAAAAGACATAGTAATTATTTTTGGCAAAATTAGTTATTTTTAAAGTCGTTCAAACTTTTTTATAATAATAGTGTGATTATTACTCGACTATAGACGAATTCTACTATTTTTACGTTATGTAATTTTGTCTATTCATTTTTGACTTTTCAAATAAATATATACATTTACCAAAATTCCGTTCCTATGCGTAAATTACTTTTTATATTTTCTATACTAATTGCCATCACCTTTAGCTCATGCCGTAAAGATTTTACCTTCGAACAAAGCACGGGTGGATTAGAATTCTCTAAAAGTACCGTCTATTTAGATACCGTTTTTACCAATATTTCATCCAGTACGTACCGTTTAAAAGTATACAATCGAGGAAGTAAAGACATCGTAATTCCTAAAATCCAATTGGGAAAAGGAATCAATTCTAAATACCGAATTATGGTAGACGGAATGACAGGCGATGCGGGGGCGATAGGAAAAAGTTATACCAACGTGGAATTATTAGCCAAAGACAGTTTATACATCTTTATTGAAGTAACGGCCGATGTTGCTAGTGCCAACCCAACCGATTTTTTATATACCGACCAAATACAATTCTCGAATGTTTCAGGTGCACCACAAACCGTAGATTTAGTAACTTTAATTCAAGATGCTATTTTCATTTATCCTGATAAATACTCATCTACAAGTTTTGAAAGCATCAATTTAGGAGTGGATAACACCGGAGCTCCAGTAACCATAACAGGTAGTAATTTACTAGCTAATGACCCTGTAAACGGCAACGAACTCCATTGGACAAAAGGTAAACCTTATGTTGTCTATGGATATGCACTCGTTCCAGACAATCAAACGTTAGTAGTCGATGCAGGCGCTAAAGTGTATTTTCATGCTAATTCTGGATTAATTGTAGCCAAAAATGGGACTATCCAGGTCAACGGGGACTATCCTTCCGACCATAAACCGGAAAACCTAAGCAATGAAGTGATTTTCCAAGGAGACCGTCTAGAACCTGCTTTTTCAGATGTCCCAGGGCAATGGTTCGGTATCTTTATGCTGTCTCAAAATACAAACACAATTAATCACTTAACACTTAAAAATGCTACTGTCGGTATATATTGTGTTCCCTTAGATGCTATTAATAATTTCTATTCAACTAAATTAAATATTACTAACAGCCAGATTTATAACAACTCAAACTATGGATTATTCTCTTTGGGAGCTCAAATTACTGGCGAGAATATAGTCATCAATAATTGCGGTCAATACTGCTTAGCATGTACCTATGGAGGTACTTATAATTTCACAAATAGCTCGTTTAATAACGATTGGAGTAGCTCCAAACAATTAGCAGTACTACTAAGTGATTATTTTGCCGATACCGCTACTTCTGGCACTACCACGTATTACGCTAATAATGCAACGAATAACTACCATTTTAATAATTGTATCATGTACGGATCCAATCAAGTCGAATTCTATATAGATAGAATCGGAACTCAGACTTTCACCTATTCAATTCAAAACAGCTTGATAAAATTCAATAACAGCCAACTGAATGATGCTGGTTTTTATGATTTTAATAATCCAACCGGACCGTATGCTAACAGTTGTTATATATCAAAAAACAACATCCACTATACGCCTTCTTTCAAAAACCCTGACAAAAATCAATTATGGCCTACTGTCGATTTAAGTATAGCTCCTTCTTCAATGTCAGCTTTGTCTCCAACAGTGACTCTTGATATTCTAGGAAAAGACAGAACTTCAGATACCACCATTGGGGCCTACCAATTCATGCCATAAGTTTATATTCAAATATTTATAATAAAAAACCTTCCACTACTCTACCCAAATCCTAATTTTGATCGCCCCGGCATTTGGATTGTTTACTACTAAATAAACTCCTGTTGGAGAAAGATTTTCTGCTAGCCTCGACCTAGTTTCACCAGCATTTAACAAAACCGTTTCTATTCCTTCTACATCAGCAGTGCTTGACAAACTAAACGATACAGACTCATTGCCATTATTTTGTATCGTATAAAAAGTAGTAGCATTATAACTTTCAGAGGTGTAAACTGTTTTCAAACTAGCAGCGGCAACAAAGATTTAGGCAGTCAGTGCATAAACTGAACCATTAACATCTATGGCACGTGCCAAACGATATAAATCAAAAATTGAGGGCTTATTTACTTCAAAACTTCTCATCAAAACATCCAATTTATCTTTAAATAAAGTACGAATTGCATCTATAGTTTGAGATACTTTTATACTATCATCCTTGCGTTGATCAATTGCTAATGTTGGATCTGAAATTACATCGGTGAATGCAACAATAGAATCATCTAGTTTAGACACATCAGTAGGGTCAATACCAAAGTCCTCCTTAGTTGCATACAACAAATACAGCCTTATTTTAATTCAATGACATAAACACGCTTAGTATTTTTACGTACCATCGCCAAAGACAAATATAAAAACCCTCCTAGTTGTCCAATGATAAGAAAACACGACAACTAAAAATGCAGTAATTTGAAAGGCTATGTAGTAGCGGGCTTAACAATTAAAATAGAAGGTGTATTGTTAAGCCATACACTTTGTGATTCAATTTGTTTTTTCCAACTATCCATACTAATAAGCAGTAAGTCTTGTTGTGCTAAAAATTCCTTTCTAATCACACGCTCTTCCATTATCATGATGTGATTAGGTGCTATTTGTCCTATGGCCCTAATAGTTTCCTGAAGTTGCTTATGGTTCTTTATGTGTTCTAACGCATCTGAAATGACAACTTGTGACCCATTATTATGAATTAACTTTTGTGCATATTCAATTAAAAAAAAGTCTTCCTCACTAAAGATAGGTATAAAAACCGAATCTATTTGATGCAAGCCTTTATCAATTACTAGACCAACCGACATTTTACTGTTAGCAATGATCTGCCGTGTGTCTTCATCAAATGGACTATTTTCAAACAATCCTTCCTTACCAATTATTTTATCTATAAAGCGATCCGGATTTATAATCCTAGTCGTAAAACCGAGCACCTTACCCAATAGCGTACCTTCAAATATAGATTGCCCAAGGCCTACTAACAACAAGTCATACTCACCCGTATTGGCTATTTCTGTTAAGTCCGAATTCTTGTCATTAGACACTTTAAACAAAGTGTATAACTTCTGATTTAAATTTTCAGACGCAGTAGTAATAGGCAAAAAAGTTTCTTTTTCATAGTCTTTGACATCGAATGAATGCAATTCCGAACTCATTCCCAAATGAATAGCGGTAACAATCGTATTCTCAGTTTGTTTTTTAACTAATCCATTCGCTATTTTAAGTAATGCTTTCCCCCTTTCGGAAGTATCAAACGAGAATAAAATTTTATATTTGCTTTTATCACCAATGGTTTCAGGAACATAATTCGTTTTAATTTTGAATAGATAATGTATCAAATCCAACGCAGGACCTGTCATAAAGGTAGTAACCAAAGCCATCAATACCATCATGGTAAAAATCTGTGTGGACAATACTCCCAAATCATATCCTATATTTAAAACTACTAATTCCATCAAACCTCTGGTATTCATTAATGCCCCAATAGAAAGACTGTCCTTCCAATTGTGACCAACAAATTTTGCTGCCAATGCACTGCCAAAAAATTTACCGGTAACAGCAACAACTATAATAATTCCAGTTACTTTCCATAAATAAACATCATCTAGTAATCCTATTTGAGTACGAAGACCCGTGAAAACAAAAAATAAGGGAAGCAAAATAATAACAGAAACGTCTTCTACTTTTTCAATAAACACAGTTCTGAATTTAGCATTTTCAGGCATAATAACTCCCGCCATAAAAGCACCAAACAAAGCATGTATTCCAATCAATTCGGAAGCATAGGATGACAATAAAAGCGTTAAAAAGAAAATAGCTACAATCGGCTTACTCAGACTTTCCTTTGTGCGATTAATATCCCCTACTCTTTTTAAAAATGGACGCACTACTTTCAACATTAGAAACACATACAATAGCGCCAAAATAATAACATACAATGAACTAGAAAAAGAGTCCGCTTTTACTATAGCGATTACCGCCGCCAATATACACCAAGCAGTTACATCATCTGCGGCAGCACAGGTTATAACAATAGATCCTAAACGGGTTTTATGAATATTCCGTTCTTGAACAATCCTTGCTAAAACAGGAAAGGCAGTGATACTCATTGAAATTCCTAAAAACAATCCAAAAGCGGTAAATCCAATTCCTTTTGGAGCAAACGATTCATAAATAAAATAAGCTAGCCCAATTCCTAAAGCAAAAGGAAATATAATACTAGCATGACTAATAACGACAGCATCATGAGCTTTGTTTTTTAAGGCTTTTAAATCAAGCTCCATTCCAATAACAAACATGAACAAAATAAGCCCAATTTGACTCAAAAATTGTAAGTTTCCTAAAGAGTCTTTAGGAAATAATATCCCGGCAAAATCAGGATAATACATCCCTAACAAGGAAGGACCTAATAGTATTCCTGCCACTATTTCGCCAATAACAGTGGGTTGTCCTATTTTTTTACACAACCATCCCAATAGACGAGCCACCAAAATAATCGTTATAATTTGAACCAATAATATAGACAAAGGGTTTTTAAAATTGTGAGCCATCGAATGGAGAAATGAACTCCAATGATCACTAGTAGCAACCTTATTGACAACCGATTGAGTGGGTTCCAATTTCTTCCCTTCACTTATAATGGTATAGATTAGCAGAGAGAAACTACCTATGATGGTGATGTAAAAAAAAGAATTTTTAAATTTTTTCATACCTAACTTATTTTAATGGATCACTAATGATCGTGCAAATATGAAAAGTGTTTAGGTTAGAATAAAACAATAATTGAATCAATTTCAAGGAAGTGTAACAAAACCGAATTATTTTGTAATGACTCAGATAGTAGCTAGTTTCATAAAAGCCGAACGATACGTTTCGCTCAATTGTAATTTTATAAAAACACGGTTTTTATCTTTTAAATGGAGTGTAATTTCATTATGACTATAGAATTTAACTTGCTCGATAGCTATAATTACTTTCTTATGAATCCTGCAAAAACGAGTTTCAGGCAATTGTTGCAGCAAATTATCAAAATTAATATTCTTCAAAATCAGTTTAGTACCGTTAGTAAGATAAGCTTCTTTATCCCGACTATCCTGTTCAGCAGCGGTAACATAAACCAATTGATTGCAATAAACAATCGCTTTCCCTTGATCAGTGTTCAAGGTTATAAACACATTGTTTGGAGCAGCATTGCTATGTTTTTCCAAAGCTTTATAAACGGCTTTCTGCAGACGTTCTTTGGTAACAGGTTTTGTAATGTAATCAATAGCATCAATAGTAAAGGCATCTGCAGCATATTCTCTATACGCTGTAGTAAATATGACTAACTTGTTTTCAAGTTGTTTAACAAGTGTTAATCCGTCCATTCCTGGCATTTCAATATCAGTAATACACAAATCAAAATCAATGGAATCCAATTCATCCATTAATTTTTGAGGATTGTTAAACGCTTTAACGACCTCCAACTCATCAATCTGTTCACAAAGCATCTTTAAATAAGTTAAGCCCGGAATTTCATCATCAAGTAGTAGGCATCTGAGTTTTGTATTCAAGGAGATTTATTTTTAAATGTGAGGTGTAAACATTATTTTCAATATGTCGTTCCAACTTAAAATTATGTTTATAAATAATCATAAGACGTTCTTCCATAGTCGTAGTTCCCAGTCCGCTTCTTTCCTTTTTCAGTGCTTTCTTATCAGATATTTTATTAGACACTGTAATCATAAAACAATTATTCCTAAATTCAAAAAGCACGGTAATAAAAGCATCCGGACTCTGTAAGTCAGCATGTTTAAATGCATTTTCAATTAAATCAATACAGACTAGAGGAGCAAGAATTGCTTCTTCATAAAGCGCTTCATTCTCATTTATTTTAGTTTTAACGCTCAGTTCAAAAAGTGGGCTAATCTTAATTTTATTGATTTCTATCAAATTCAAAGCAAAGGCTATTTCCTCTTTTGGAGTAACCCATTTTTGTTGACTATCATATAAAATATAATCCAGAACATTAGCTAACTTATCTAAGGCAAAATAGGTTTGATAAGCATGCGACTGAATCGAATTGAGTATGTTTTTAAACAGATGCGGGTTAAGTCGCGATTCTAAAGTATCTAACTTTAATCCATCAACTTTCATTTCAAGAGTTGCATACTTTTTTTGAAGTTCTTTTTTCGTTTTTTCAGACTGCTGCCATCGCCAAATCACTACTCCAAGAAGGGATACAATGACAACCAATAAAAAAGATAATAACGCTATCATTTTAATGTGAAAATTACTATTTGATAGCAACAAATGTAAAGTTATTTTTTAGTAAAGTTATTTATACTGTATGTTAAATTCTTCACTTAAACGATAACTATGGTGAATTAAAGAAGATAACAAAGTAGTCCGTTACTCTTTTAATAAGAAAGTAAAAAGAATAACCTTTATGAAGTAGATAATAAAATTATACTCTATAAAAAAACTACAATGTTGAGTTAAATCAAGTTTTAAAATAGTTTCTTCATTTTATAAATCATTGTAAATACAGAAATCATAAAGCACTCTTTTACTTGTAAGAAATGTGGGATTAAATAGGGAATAGTACCGATCTGAAGTAGTTGCCAGATGGCGGAATAATTAATATTTTATTAAAAAATAACGATGGCATACCACTGATAAATAGCAAAGTAAACTATACAATCCATTTTTTAACACAGTGCGCCATCCCTATTTAACACAATCTAAAAAAAGGTTTTCCTACTTTTGCAATCCCAATCTTAATTAATTACCTACAATGAATAAGCCAAATCTATTTGAGTTTACTCAAAATACCGATATTCCGTTAACCCTTGAATTTTACTACATGGGTAACAAAATCGAAGACCCCAAAAACTATTTCGAAGCGAATCCAACCATCTTTGATTTTTTCTTTCCGCAAAGAGCAGAAATTTTAGGTAAAATCTGTAATAACTTACGATTTAAAGACACCCATAAACTCGTTATTTCTGAGTATGGATTTCATCTCATTCCATTGTAATGTTGTTTTTCTCTAAATAGAAAAATATATAGGATGCAAGTAGAAACTTAAGTTTGTTATTTACAATTTTGAATAGTGCCACAATTTTCATCGGGTAGTTTAATTTTTTTAAATAAAACTACCCTTCTTCTCCGTATAATAGATACTAAACTATAAGTTGCTCTAATAAGCACTATACAGACACGATACGCATTATATTCACAGCAAACAGTTTCTATTACTAAACCTATATAAATAAGTTAAATATTTTTTCTGTTATGATTGCAGTCATAAACTTCAATGACGTCTTTTAAGGAAATTTGTAGAAGAAATTTTTAATAAAGTAATCATGAAAAAATTAGTATTAGTATTCTTATCAATTGCCCTATTTGTCGCTTGTGGCAAAAAAGAAAGTTCCGACAACAATTTTTCTAAACCCACAACTGCCAAAACAGATCCAACATCCTACGATCCAAACAGAGGTTTAGGAAAATTTGAAAAAGTAGATTTGGGTGCTACTCTTGACCAAACAATGGCTACCGAAGGACAAAAAGTAGCAGAAGTAAAATGTACCTCTTGTCACAAACCTACAGAAGAAAAATTAGTGGGACCTGGATGGAAAGGTATTAGCTCTCGCAAAAAACCACAATGGATTATGAACTTCATCACTAATCCTGATCCAATGATTGACAAAGATCCTGAGGTGCAATCACAATTGGAAATCTGTTTAGTTCGTATGCCAAACCAAGGGCTAAACGACAAAGAAGCTAGAAGTGTTCTAGAATATATGAGAAAAATAGACGGAGTAAAATAAACCAAAGAGCCTTTCTATTACATGAAATAAATAGGAAGCTTTTTTAAAACCAGAAAAATGAAAAATAAATTTGTAAAAGCAATTTTTGCTATTGTTTTAGGAAGTGCTCTATTCGCTTCTTGTAAACCAAAAAATTCGGAAGATGCTGTGAGTGGTGATGCCGCTAAAAAAGCATATGTTGCCCCAGGAAAATACGATGAATTCTACAATTTCGTATCTGGAGGATTTAGCGGTCAAGTAAGTGTTTATGGCTTGCCAAGTGGTAGACTATTCCGTGTCATTCCGGTGTTTTCTGTTGATCCAGAAAGTGGTTATGGTTTTAATGAAGAAACCAAACCTATGTTAAATACCTCACATGGTTTTGTGCCATGGGACGATCAACACCATACCGAACTTTCTCAAACTAACGGGGAAGTAGATGGACGTTGGCTTTTTGCCAATGCAAATAATACACCGCGTATTGCTCGATTAGATTTGAAAACATTCAAAACCACTGAAATTATCGAATTGCCAAATAGTGCCGGAAATCACTCCTCTCCTTTTATCACAGAAAATACTGAGTATGTAGTAGCTGGAACACGTTTTAGCGTGCCACCAGACAATGCCAATGGAGATGTGCCTATAAACACCTACAAACAAAATTTCAAAGGGCATATCAGCTTTGTAAAAGTGGGCAAAGAAGGGCAAATGGATTTGGCTTTTCAAATTCAATGTCCGGGCGTAAACTTTGACCTTTCTCATGCAGGGAAAGGAAAATCTAATGGATGGTTCTTCTTCTCTTGTTACAACACAGAACAAGCTAATACGCTGTTGGAAGTTAATGCCTCACAAAATGATAAAGATTTTATCATGGCGGTCAATTGGAAAAAAGCTGAAGAATATATCAAAGCCGGTAAAGGAAAACATACACCTACCAAATATGCTCATAATACTTATGACGAAAAAACACATTCAGCAAAATCTGAAATAAAAACCGATGTGTTAATTTTAGATTCAAAAGAATTGAAAGACATTTGCTATATGATACCATGTCCTAAATCTCCTCACGGATGCGATGTAGATCCTACCGGAGAATACATTGTAGGTTCTGGAAAATTAGCAGCTTTAATTCCTGTTTTTAGCTTCGACAAATTAATGTCTGCTATTAAAAACAAACAATTTGAAGGAGATTATGATGGAATTCCAGTGCTAAAATACGAATCTGTTTTACATGGAGAAGTTAAAAAACCTGGATTAGGACCATTACACACCGAATTTGACGGAAAAGGAAATGCTTATACAACTATGTTCGTTTCTTCTGAAGTAGTAAAATGGGATATTAAATCATTAAAAGTATTAGATAGAGTTCCAACGTATTATTCTGTGGGTCACTTATGTATTCCCGGGGGAGATTCTAAAAAACCTTTCGGAAAATATTTAATTGCCTATAACAAAATTACTAAAGATAGATATTTACCTACTGGCCCAGAATTATGTCAATCAGCTCAAATTTATGATATTAGCGGAGATAAAATGCAACTCATATTGGACTTCCCAACCATTGGAGAACCTCATTATGCACAAGCAGCACCAGCCGACTTGATAAGAAATAATGGTCAATTGAAATTCTACAAACTACAAGATAACCTACATCCTTTCGCTTCCAAAGGTGAAAAAGAAACCAAAGTAGTACGAAATGGAAATAGAGTAGATGTCTCAATGACCTGTATTCGATCTCATTTTTCTCCAGATAATATTGAAGGAATAAAAATGGGAGATGAAGTATATTTCCATATTACCAATCTAGAACAAGATTGGGATGTCCCTCATGGATTCGCAATTAAAGCAGCTGGTACTGCCGAATTATTAATTATGCCGGGGGAAACAGCAACCTTAAAATGGACTCCAGACCGAGTGGGAATTGCTCCATTCTATTGCACCGATTTTTGCAGTGCACTGCACCAAGAAATGCAAGGTTATATTAGAGTATCTCCTGCAGGAAGTAATGTGCCACTAACATTTAGTTTAGGAACCAACTTACCTGCAAAAACCAAATAATATTATAAGCAAATAATGGTTAGTAATTAGTGGTTAGATTTTTTACTAATTGCCTATTACTAACCATTTTTACTTGAACAAAATAAAACAAAATGAAAAAGTCAAAAATTTCAATGTTGTCTAGAGTATTCCTCTTGGTGGCCTCCGTTTTATTCTTATCTTCCATTTTCTTTCCGTTATGGAGAATAGAACTCACTGCTCCCCAATATCCAGAAGGCTTAGTGTTACAATTACATGCCAATAAAATTGGAGGTGATGTGGAAATCATCAACGGATTAAACCACTATATAGGAATGAAAACCTTACACACCGAGAATTTCTTTGAGTTTTCTATTCTAAAATATATATTCATTGCATTCGCAGTTTTCGGAGCGTTATTCACCTTTGTAGGAAGTAAAAAAGGATTGTACTTTTACTTTATCTCATTCATTGTTTTTATTGTGGCATCAGCTTCTGATTTTTACAGATGGAATTATAATTATGGTCATGATTTAAATCCAAATGCAGCCATAAAAGTTCCAGGAATGGCATACCAACCACCTCTTTTAGGGTACAAACAATTATTAAATTTTGGAGCTTATTCCATTCCCGATAAAGGAGGGTATATGCTCATTATAGCAGGAGTATTACTTTTTTGTGCTGTGGTAATAGAACTAAAATTAGTAAATCGATTCCACAAAAGAAATCTAACAGCAGCATCAATTCTACTGCTAGCCTTAACGACATTTTCTTGTAACTCGACAACGACAAAACCCATCAAACTAAATTATGATACATGCGATTACTGCAAAATGACCATTTCCAATGCTAAATATGCCTCAGAATTAATAACTAAAAAAGGACGTTGTTTCAAGTTTGATGATATCTCCTGCATGATACGTTATGCCAAATCCAACAAAACAATGCTATACCAAGGACTATATGTCGCTGATTTTTTTAATAAAGCGCAGTTCATACCCGTTGAAAAAGGATTCTACTTAATTGGTGGAACAATCCACGCACCAATGGGTGGAAAAGTTGCGGCTTTTGACTCTAAAAAAAAGGCCGAAAGTTACCTATACAAACTAGCGGCTCAAACTGCTACTTGGTCTACAATA
>Ga0214164_1001478_pt1 | contig 13225 bp, 21 predicted proteins | sample TroBogepilimnion_13_FD_153003 | JGI IMG/M metagenome (GOLD analysis project Ga0214164, IMG submission 153003) | Freshwater microbial communities from Trout Bog Lake, WI - Practice 03JUN2009 epilimnion v4 | ecosystem: Environmental > Aquatic > Freshwater > Lake > Epilimnion/Euphotic zone ...
TCGATGAAGTGACCTCCGGTTTTCTAAGACACGTAAATCCGTGTCATATACGTAGTCGGGATCTAGCCATTCTACTATGTCTCTGTGGCAACTGGCAATATACAAGGGTTTGTTATCTGCCTGCCGATCATAATACTTACGAACACTGTATGCAAGACTCTTGGCAGTGTCGCGATCCACTACACTTGTGAATTCATCAATGGTGTTGATGCCTTGATCCAAACTAACGGCCATTTCAAATCTATGACGTTCACCATTGCTGAGTGTAACAGGTGGACGAAACCAAGCCGGTATAGTACGCAATCCACAACTTAGCAACAGTTCCTCACCACGCTCAGGCGATCTAAAGTTATCAATTACATAGGCTTCGTCATCCACGTAAGGTTGTCGAAGCTCGCCTAGGCTACGTAGTATAGTGCTCTTGCCACTGCCACTGGTGCCTACAATCAACACAATGCCATCTGTGGGAAGTACAGGTATTTCTACCTTTGCTTCCTGGTAGTCCTTGATGTCGTATTTGGTACGTATTGTTTCTAAGTAACCCATTAATACAAATCCCCGGTTGCTGGTTTAAACCCATCAATCAACTCAATGTCAACTTTGGGCAAAGTGTATTTAAATCCGTTCTTTGACAATTGTGCAATTATAAAAGCAATAAAGTAGGGATCTTGCTTTGTAGTGTTACTAGACCCATTAGACATGCCCAAACGATTAGGAATCCCTAATGTGTCACGTTGTTCTTTGTTGCCGGGATAGTCGTAATCGGGATGATATTTCTTTTTAAACCAATTGCGATACGCAATGTCGATTTTTTGGAATAAAGGATTGATATGTCTTTCAGCGTTCCAATTGCACTTAAATGTGCTATACATGATTTCTACCATATTTTCAAGATAATCATCGTCGATTGTGATACCTTGATCCTTGGTTAATTTTAACAGTTGCAACACCAAATGTATCTCCTTACCAGCCACATAAACATGTTTAACACTATTCCCGCCGGTGTCTTGATCAGGCCAAGACTGCCTAAATTTCCAATAGGTACAAAAATGTTTAACCAAGTCGAGACTAGTAGAATCAATGAGCTTGACTTGTGTGCAGGCACCGTTATATGAAGATTCAAAATCAGTTTCAGTTAAGAAGATGCCAGCATCAGTGAGGGCCAATTGCTTTTCGTTTGCCTCAACCCAATTTGGATTCAAACTGCCGTCAATTCTTACACCAAAGATTTTATTACTAAAATATGCCAATGGGCTTAATGGCTCTTTGCCTTCTTCACTATTAAGTACAATAAAGTTCTCACGAATTTTGGCTTTGTTGTTGGTGTGATAAATTGCAATAGGCACAATTATATCTTCGGCTAATTGCTTGAGATGTCTTACACCGAGCAAATATAATACCACCGCAGTATGCTGCCCGTCCCATGCAACATATTTTCCCGGTAAATTTTCATCTTCATATACATTGATTGCCATTACTTTAGTTTCTTCAAAGTTCTTAATAATTTTTAACACATGTCTCCATACCAAGGGACGATTCATGGTGTCATCAATTACAATGTCACTGAGTTTACATTTTTCAGCTCTGACTAATCTGATATCTTTCCATTGTAATTTGGGATATAATCCGTCCCATATCACCATGGCATCATTTAGTAATGCCGCCTGATTGCGTTTTGTTTGTTTAATCATTGGCTCATCGCTGGGCAAAACATTGATAATATTATTAACCCTATCGCTTAAAGATACCCAATGGCTTTCTTTTTGATTGTATCTTTCATTCTTTTCCTGTGCATAATTTTGTGGACGGAGTTTCATTTAGTTTCCTTTAGAACACGGTTGTTATCTTTAAAAGTTTCATCATTGGCAAGAGGTTGTAACAGTTTTATCAAGCCACCTTCTACGGCACTCAAATCGCATTGCTCGTGTAGTATAATATAACTGACTTTCCATTTTACTGGATTGATATCAATATTTTCTCGTAGCCACCGCCACCCCTTGGTGTCCTTGGCACCTTTTCTCCCGAAGGCTTTATCCCAGTGTTTGCCTTGCCTTGATTTAATTTGGCCCTTGCCCACATAAATCACTTGCTTGCCTTGTTGTATAACATAAATTCCGCTATGCTCTTTGGGAATTTGCTTATATAAATGAAACTCTTGTTCTAAAACATCGGCCTTGATATTATAAAACTTCAAGACTTTTTTAATTACTGGGTCTACCATTGTTGTACCTTAAAATTAAACAATAACTCAATTATAATGCCTTTGGGGAATTTTGTCAAATTGTGTGTTGTTTTCACACAACACTACTGATTGGCTTCTAAATTGTCTAGATATTGTGCAAGATTGCCGGAGTTTAACTGCAACATAATATAGTTGGCTTCATCCAACATATAGACTTTTTTAGTAGTTAGGAAATAAGGAGCATCAAATAACTTTTCTAACTGCAACATCTGTTTGCCTGTTATTGGACTGGATAAATTTACACAGAAAAATTTAAATTTGGCATTTTCTTCAAACCACTTGGCTCCATCACGGCTGAGTCTAAGGCTTGCAGGGTTTATGCTATTGAACCACCAACGGCTAAATGATTCGTTGGTGAAATCACGTCGAGGGTTATGCCCTGCGGCTTCTATTGCGCGAGCTCGCCATTCGGCACGGCGATTAGGGTTTGTAGATGGTGTCACCTTGCTTTAGCAAGACCACTGTAAAGAGAGTTGTCTTGAACAAAGTATTTAACTTTTTACACAAATTAATTGCGTGTCCTGAATTTGAAAAACTTACTTTTTTGTACTTGGGTCCAGGATAGCTCACAAGTATATTGTGTGATTTGAGATTGATGGGTTTTGAATCGTAGAACACAGCATAGATACCATCGGCCTCCAACACCTGCTCGCTTTTATAGGTGGTTTTGTTTACAAAATCTAATAATACTGTTGGTTTGGGTCTTGACATTGCTATTCCTTGAACTACAGTTTATTTATCAGTTTAATATACGCACTTATCTAAATCCTCCGCCATCCATTAAGATTTGTCGATTCTCGGACTCGGGTCGGGGTTGTTTTTGTAATTCGGCCAGTTGTGATAATAACGCAAATATATCGGCATGAAGATTTCTAGCATCTTGCGCACTCAACAATAATTCTTTTTTTTGAGTTTGATTCATTATTCGAACTTTTTCGTTGAAGGCTCGAACATGAATGCTTAATTTATCTTCCATTTAGTTCTCGTAATGATTGTTGTGCAGATTCTGCAGTCTTAAAAGGTCCTTGATATTCGTATCTATTGAGAGTAATCAGTTTGGGACAAAATTGTTGAGTCCAATTAGAGCCAAATCGCACAAGATAGTACCCGGCACAAAAATAACTTTTGCTTTTTGTACCTTTGTTGTATATAGGCAAATATCTTTGCACATCTAACAATTGATTATAAGGGACACCCACAACCGGAAATCCATAGATATCGTGCTCGGGTTCACGTTTGGCTTTTTCGGCTTTGACAAATTCAATATTGTATTTCTTGCTAATTAACTTGATACTGGGAAAGTGTTCACGCTGGTCATCGTGTACATATACAAAACCGCCATTCTCGTCCACTGCCTGTATAGTGGCAATTTTTGTTCCGTACTGCTCCACAATCCAAAACTTATCTTTAACCACCGGTTTGGCAATAGCTTCCATCATTTTGATTTCATCCTATACATTGTAATTATTTTACCCAGTTCGCGATCAAAATCTTCTACACCATCGGGTATGATGTACAGTTCAGCGTCTAACCCAACACTGGAGCCAAGAGTATAACCTGTTGTACTTTCGTCTCGTACTGTGATAATAGTGCCGCCATTGGCACTGGTTATTTTAAATGAGATGCCTGGTAGGTTCATGTTATTGCCAGTTAAATTAATAGTGTGTAATTGACCCACTGCTGATTGTGCTGATCCGTATATATTTGTTGACATTTTGTTTTCTTCCTCTAATCTTATTAGACCCTGTGTGAGCCAATTAAAAAATCGCAGTCGCCAACTCATGACTTGAGCATTTCCATGGCCACAATTTGTCCAACCTGAGCAGCAATGTCTTGGTCATCGTGTATGACATTCAAGATTTCTGTAGTCTCATCTCGCTTGGCATCATAGCGTCGGGTAATTAACACAACACCGCCGCGGCCCACACTGACATCAAATCTAAATGTTCTTGGAATGTCGGTGACAACATTGTCCGAAGCAAGAACTGGACGATGTCCTTTGCGTCTACCGGATTTACCACTAGCAATGGCATATACTTCTTCTTTTTCGTCTTGATCGTAATCTTGACCCCAGCGTACTATTTTGTTACATAACCATTTGATCATCGATGGAACCTCAATGTTTTATTTGCGCCATATCCTGCAGGCGTACATCCATCTAGTCGAGACACTAGTCCCTCTAAATCATATGCCGGATGCGTCATTGCAGTTTCGTTTTCGCCTTCAAGTATTGCAAATTGTAAATTTGCCACGTCCTCATCAAGCTGAGGTCGAAACAAATGTTTGATATCATCTATAGTCATGTGCCGGTTCCTTTTTTCATTTTGACAAAGCCACAACAACTTGCAGTCGTTCTAGACTTTCATTTACAGTGGCCACAGCATCTGCAACGCCTGGATTTTCTTGGGCCAGTTGTGCAATGCGTTTTTCCATTTCGATCTTTTCACGTACCCAATTGATTGCCTCAACGGCTTCGGCAGTTAAACTTACACTGCCATACGCTCCATATGCCTGGGTCCAATAGTTGCCGTCCCATGTTTCCAAACGGGCATTATTAAATCTCACTGCACCCCGGGCAGGTGCAGGCACTGGGTTATCGGCATGGAAGTATGGGCCACCGCTAACGGTATCGCCTGCGGCATTGATGTATTGACTTCCGTTTAATCCACTAAGCATCCACTGTCTCCAATAGTTCTGGGACCTGGGTTTTAATTAATTCTACTAGTGCCATTTGTATGTAATCGTTCACAGTCATGTCCAATCTATGTGCATTACGATAAATCTCCATCTCTAGATCACTGTCCAGTTGCAAACTTATTGCAATTCTAGTGTCGTAATCTTGACCATTTACAATAGCAGTGGCCTTTTCCACAAAGTCCTCTTCAACATCTAGCTCAGTATACTCAACACCATCCCATGCCGTGTTCATGTCAACCCCACGTGCGCTGGCTTCGTTGTCATGTGCCTTTGCGTACTTAGGATTAATCATTCGATATGCACGATCGTTGGTAAAGTCATGTGCTGCAACTTCATATACTATTTGCGTCCGTGTATCAAATACAATGTCGGTGCTATAGCCACCTCGGTCATGTATGCCATTCCAGCTGGATAACAGACATGTATCCTTGCCGTAGCAGTCCCACAAATAACGTTCACCTTCGGTAATTCGATAATTGGCTAGTTCTAGCCATTGTTTAAGTGTAATCAATTGATTTCCTCTTCTAGTAATTGTTGTACATTGGGCCATAGCTCAGCGAATGTTTTTTTCTTTGGCAATATATTTTCTATATTTTGATTAGATGCTAAAATTTTTGTTGCTTTATCTTTATTACTCAATTCTCTGTAACTGGTATCTTCTAATAAAGTATTTCGATAATCAATTAATTCATTTAAGTTTAATTTATCCTTGTACTTTATAAGTATTTTATCTATGTTTTGTACAGCTAATTCTATAATAGATTGCGGTGCGTACCTAATATCTTGCTCAATTGGAAAATATTGCATCTTACCATAAAATACATTAAGATCATTTCCCACACAGAAATCAAAGTATTCTTCTAAAGTTAACGCCGAGTAAAGACCATAAACCGAATGAGCAATAATTATTTGATTATATTTTTTTAATATATCAATGTTATTTTTAAATAAATCCCAATTGGAACCATGGCGTACATATTCAAATCTTTCCCCAACATTATCAAAACTAATAAACCATTTTACAGGGTTAATATCTTTATTTGTTATAATAGCATTAAACACAGGATTTGTCTCTAACGGAGCACTTAAATTTGTAATTATAGCAATGTTTGATTTACTTTTTAAGGCAGATAACAACTCTGGTAGCTTTTTCTGTAACAGTGGCTCCCCGCCATATAGCATAACCGATTTTAAGTTATTAGAATTATTAATAACCCAGTCTTTAGCATCATCAGATACTGATATTAGATTAAAGGATTTATTAAGAGTTAATTGCCATGTAGTACTAGACCAACCGTCGCAATAATTGCAAGATAAATTACATAAGTTGCTCCAGGCAATCATAGTTTCTGTTAGCATGAATGTGTTTATATCTTTATTAATCTCAGATTTTAATTCCATTGAACAATTTCTTATTTGCTCTTGTCTTTCAGAATTTTTACCTATGTTTTCTAATTCTCTACAATGACTACAGTTAGTTGCCCATTGCCCGTTAGCTATTGTTTCCTTCATTGATTTTAATATAGTACTGTTGTTAACAATAGAATCCATAGTTTCATTATTGGTATTCCCAATTGGTTCGAGATTATGCGGGCACACTCGAACCTTACTATCTTGTCTAAGATCCAAAGTTGTCCAAGGCCTTGGACAAAATGTAGGGCTATCGGTTATGTTCATTTTGTTTCTGGATAACTTGCCGATAAGAAATCTATGTAACCTTGAATGTTGTCGCTGATGCGTTTCAAATCGTATTTGCCACAAAACTTCAAAAACTTAGTACCAATCTGGGGAACATCTTTAGCTATACTATTGTCGGCAATAGTTTTTGCTATGTTCATTTTAACATCATCGGGCTGAGCAGTCAAGTCCACAATAGTCACATTGCGATGATAGTCATCTAACACCTTGTGCTCGACACCGTTATGGTCAGTCCAACGCTGGAGCATGAGATTGTTCCACGCAAATCCGCGGTTGTTTCTATCCTCAAATGCTTCTAGTAAACCAACCTTGTTTTTACTGCCCCGGGTGCGTACACCAGGATAAGCACTAAACACATTGTCTGTTGCATCGCCACGCATACATTTTTCAAATAGTATCCATTTGGGATCGGGAATCCGTTTGGGCTCTTTGGTTTTCTTGTCTATAACCAATCGGCCTTTCTTGTCCAATATGCCCGCCAGTGTATGTAACTCGTCACTGATGCCATTATACTGTACAACATTTTCAGACAACAACTGATAAAAGTCAGTGTCACTTGATACAATCACGTGCGAATCTCCAGGGTGTGCTTGAATCCATCCTGCCACCAAGTCATCCGCTTCCAGTGCTTCGTGCCGGAGAACAGTACAATTTGACTTTTCCGAGAAGAACGTTTTGAGTTCGTCAAAAGTTTCCCAAAATAACTTGTCTTCTTCGGCTTCTTTTTCTGTGAGTGCGGCCCGCGCAACTGCACGATTTTTCTTGTAGGGCTCATAGTAGTCCTTGCGCCAGCTACGACCCTCCAAACAGATCACCACATGATCGGCTTTTTGCTCGCGGTAGGCTTTGGCAATAGAGTTGAGTGTGACGTGAGCAGCAAAGCCCAGTCGATCCCAAGTGTCGGCTTGGCGAGCGGCCGAGTGTCGTGCACGAAAGAATGTGTTAGCAGTATCAACAATTAAATATTTCATAGCATAATAATAGCATATTATTCATTATGAGTCAAGAACATTTTTGCCAGATTTTGATGCGATAAAATACCATAATGTTGTTGATCTCTTGCAAAATCTCCCGAAATTTGCCAATTATCCAGTGCGCTACGTTCTTTGATTTTGAAATTGTGTACTTTGGACAATTGCTTAACCAAAGTCTGATTTTTAAAGAATCGTTGTTTGGAATTTTCCTCGCTCAAAAACCAGGTATGTTCTAATTTGGCATTTTGTGGTAAAACAACATCAATTCTGTCGGAGAGAACATTTTCAAATCTATTGATCAAAGGCCACAATATGTAAACTGTGTTTATGTTGTATAGCGAACACACATTAGTTAATACTCTTGCAACCGTGTCAGTGGATCCACCTCCGAGCCCCAAATTCAACATTGGTAGATGGGTTTGTTGTTCAATCAAGGTTGGCCAGATTTGATCAACAGGCAATCCTATACCTTCGGTGTAACTACATCCTAGAGCAAGATCAACCGTTTGCTGGTATAATGCCACCATGTCACAAGTTCTAAATCCTTGACTGTTGTAGTTGTAACTGATTTCGCCTTGATTCCAATTTGGATTGACATTGTGTTTATGATCAAGTCCGTGCCACAATAGCTCTGTATTTTTTGGATTCCAACTGTAGGGAATTTGCCCTTTGCCCCAAAAATTTACTTGACTAGACATTGATGTATGATTCGAGGATATAAAAAATTGGCCCAGGCGCGATGAGCATCTGCCCCAAAATGATAACTTTTAGGCGTGACTGTTTGGAAACCCTGTGCCCGGCACCAATTATAGTAAGTGTAGTCTTTATCATACGGTGCCAAGTAGCAACCATCAAAGTCTAAGATTTCGGTATTTCTAAAAGGCTCGTAACAGGTGAAAAAGTAATGTGGGATTCCCAACTTGGCCAATTTGAGATGAAAATTATGTATTGCCCTATTACTTTTATTCACTCCGGCTTGATAGTCTAAATCAAGCACCCATTTTTTGTAATGCTCTTTTATATCATCGGGCCAGTCTTCACCAACACCGCCGGCGTTGATTTGCCAAAAACGCATGGTTTCTTGATCCCACCACTCTTCACGTTCCCAGGTGCTCCAACCAATTACGATCAAATCGGGACGTCCGTGATACCGTAGATAATCTTCTGTGGTTCGAACAATACGACTGTTGCTACTGGCACTTTCGGCATCGCATCGCAATTCTGCATCTAACTTATTGGCTATATGTTGTCCGTAACTGACTGCTAAATTGTCCGGATGTGGACTACGTCCCAATGTCCGGTGTTTGGTGTCATCTTCGGCAAAACAATAACTATTAACTGCTTCGGCACCGGCACTGTGGCTATCACCATTTACATAAATTATCATTCGCGATAGGCCGGATTGGGAAATTCTAGTTCAAACACATGAAACGTAGCATCTTCAGAATCCTTGAGAGTTTCCAGTGTGCGATTATGCTCGGCTTCTTCCTGAGTTCTATAGATTCCTGTGCCCAAGTAACCATTGGGCGACGCAGTGCCAGTCGGATTTAAATTCATACCACTCTTGGTAGAAAATTTAATCAATTGGTAAAACTTCAGTGTCCGTGGTGGTTTCAAACTTTCCATTTAACTTATCTCAGTACGCCCACCACCAACATCTTTTTTGTCAATCACACGCGGCCTAACATCATAGGGTTGATTGGCTTCCCACTGTTCAAATGTTTCCATTACAATGTTCCTGCATACTTCCTGAAACCAACGATCCACCATCTCGCTATCATTTTTACCTGTATAACCGGCACGAACCAAATTGGTAATAAACTTGTCGTTCCAATCCAGTTCAAATGCTCCGTTGCCAATGTTGTCAGGATCGAGTTCGACACTGATCACGCTGACCCAGGGCTCGCCCTTGGCGTCAGCAATTTGCCGTGGAGTCATTCCAGTAAAGTCAATCTTTTTTGTTGTTTTACGTGGAGCCCGTGTTGCAGGAGCTTTTGTTGTTGTTTCTGCTTTTGGTTTTCTTGTAGCCATGTTAAGTCCCCCATTCATTTTTAAACAATGGTACCTGTAGTCGATCACTGTATCGCAAACCCGCTTTCATTGCCAACTCGGCTACCCGACGATTATTCAATGCGTATACACTTTCCACACCGCCTATAGGCATCAAGTATACAGGTCCGTCAAATCCTGCGTTTTGATACATTTTTGTAACGGCTATTGCCTCAAGAGCATCTTCTTCTGTGGCAACTACAAACTTCAAATAAGTCATACCCCAGTCTTGATAATCAGCTACAATTTTGGGTCGGATTGCATCTTCATGTGATTCACCGCTAGCACTCAGTTTAGGGCTTACACTAAAAGTAATCTCGCGCCCTGCAGGTACATAATCTCCCCCATACCACTCTTCGTTTAAGTATTTAACAAAATCTTCACTGAGCTCTTGTGTTCCGTTTGTTTCAAACGTGATTTCTCTTAGTTTGGTCATTTTGGGATGCCCAAGCAATTCAGGAAACGCACGTTGCCAACCCAACAACGGTTCTCCACCAGTGATAACCAAATGTTCATCTCGCCATTCTTTGTATGGTAGTATCTGCATGATTCTGTCTACAATGGCATCAATGGTCAACATGGGACTTAGATCTTTAAAGTCGGGATGCCAACTTGCATAGCTATCGCATCCGGTTGTGACCAAAGGCAATTGTTCATATTTGTCGTAATGATGTGCCACCTGTGCTATTTCATCTGCTTCTTTGCTTAGTTCTCCCCTAGGCATACCAAAACCAGCGCACTTGAAGTTACAACCAAAAGTACGTAAAAACACACTAGGTACTCCCATGTAACGGCCTTCGCCTTGTATGCTGTAAAATAATTCTGCTACCTTAATCTTGTTCATATATCGTGCTCCATTTTTTGAGTTTCTGTTTTTTGTTTGCTCGAGCCACATCTAGTGCGGCACTGTCAAGTACGCCTTGATCTATCAGTATGTCTATCATGGCCAGCACATCACCAACTTCTTTTTCGAGATTTTCTCGTTGTGTGCCAGCACCATTTAGGTATTTGTTTTCTAGCCCAAAACGTCTGCATTTGCTGACATTCTGTATCACTTCGGCACATTCTTCTTGCAATATGCCCAAAGTCTCAAAGATTCGGTCGTTGTCAAAGGCAACTGTTGTAATTTCTGCCTTGGCACGCTTTTCAATATGATTTTTCATTTTTGCTACCAGTGTCATGCGAATAAATCCTCTCTGTTATCATTCATGATTTTAATCCGTTATTAAATTTAGCACACCTTCCCTCAACAATAGTTACTGCGGGATCTTGTCTAAACTTTTCTTCGGCCTTGGCCACATCTGACATACACTCTGCTCGATTTGTGTAAGGTGTCTCTACCGACATCGCTCCACATTGTGTTCCTTGACAAAAGAACACAATGGCTAGATACATGATGTTAATATCCATTAGGCAAACAAGTCCTCGCCATCCGCTCTATGACCTTCTCTATAAGCCATGTTTGATTGTGTTTCTCTTACTTCTACTCTAAAGCACCATAAACGTTCAGCTTCACCTGGGCCCCACATATCGGGAATGTAAACACCATTCACATACTTGTAAAGCATATCAGCTAAACCTTCACAACCAAGTCTAGGAAGGATTGTTAACTTTGCTAATCCTTTGCTTTCTAACAGTTTATATGTCTCCATCTCGGGCTCATCTTCACTTACAAGTAGTGTATGATCAAATTGATCTTCTAATACTTTCTTTAGTTCTTTTAGTCCACCGTAGTCAGCTACCCAGTTACGTGCATCCAAGGTATCAGTACCAAAGTAGAACTTCATTGAGAACGAGTAGCCATGAATTAGATTACAATGACTATCTGCACGCCACTGTCGGTAGGCGCACGGAAATGCATCGTGGTACTCTTTGGTACTGGTGTATCGGTAAGTTACTGGTTTGTATTCTTGTTTGAATACTGCGTTAAAGTCGTCTGACATGCTGTTTCTCCTATGTTAAATTTTAGCATAGGCTGGCAGAGTTTGTAAAGCGGGATGAAGCCCGAGACCGCTATAGATTATTTTACTAATTCTAATTCTTGTTTCATGTTATGTGCCACAATGTGTGTGCTAAATTTAATTAGGAACATACTGGCAGTTGCAACATCGTTGCCGTTGAAGTTTATTTTAACATATCCTGTGCCGTCTTGTCTACGGTAACTGGGCTTGGCTTTGCCATATTGAACACTTTTATGTTCAATTGCACCGCCACTTCGGTGGTACTCGTGTCTTCGACAACTCACGGTGCCACCAATCATCTCAAACCATTCGCTCATGTCATCGGTGAGACGATCCACATCGATCCAAATTTGGTAACTTACAGTACATCCTGGTGGCAATGGAATCATTTTATTTAAAAGTAAACTGGGTGTCGGCTAGTTGTATGTGATAGTGCGAGCTTGCGTCTTCTCCACCAACAATATAATTCCAAGCATTATTAACTTTTATTGGCAACATACTATTTACTCCTGGCGCCCTATTAGGAATTGTGGCATCCAGAGTTAACAATTCAGAAGTGAACACTTTAGTAAATGTACTGTCTTTATTATTAATCCAGATTTGATTACCCGATGCACCAACTCCACTAAAAGATGTTCCCTCTAATGCAAGGTCTAAATAGCCGTCACCATTGACATCAATTAATCTGGCACTGTACGAAGAAGCTGTGTTTGTATTGTACCCGGGTAATGCGGTAGCACTTATATCTTGGAACTGCCAATTTCCTTGATTCAAATACACCTGGACATAACTCTGCGAGGTCCACATATTATTTGTAAATTGCGCCCAGGGCCGTGTAAACACTATTACATCAACTTTTCCATCGTTGTTGATATCGGCTGTTATGCATTTGAAATTGTGTGTGGCGCTGGTTCCATATACAGTATCAAAGTAGGGCGCTGGCAATGGGTGCACCGACGTTACATTTAGATTTTTATCAACCTCGTATATGTTGTTTGTACTTGCGGTTGATTTTTCATCGGTGACTACAAACTGTTTTACTCCTGTATTATTAAAATCTCCTGTACACATGCCAGTACCGGTAAACCAGTTATTTCCATTAATACTTCCGCTCATCATGCTTAATGAAAATCCACCAGCACAGTCGCCTAACCAAACTTGATTACTACCGCCAACAACATCAAGGCAACCGTCTTGATTTATATCCATTGTTGCCGTTTGAGTTTGGCCATAGTATCCGGCGGGAATTGATACATTATTAACGCTATAAGTCCCATCGGATTTACTGATTAAACTGTATATTTTTTTTGTGTGCCAAGATGCATCTACGGCAGAACCATCCCAACTTTGAATAATAAACACATCATCTATGCCATCATTGTTGAAATCTGCTACCAAGGGATACGCACCTGTTGCATACAACAATTGTCCAAATAATTGATTTGATACCTCTTGAAACGAGTTGTCGGCTTGTTGACAAACAACATGTATTGGTGCATCGGGATAAGTTGGAAGGGCACCCTGTGGGCCCCGCGCAATAGATTGCGTCAGCATACAGTTTTCACTGGTACTACCAAACTTACCGAAGGCAAAAAAAGCAGTAC
>Ga0214164_1001479_pt1 | contig 13225 bp, 12 predicted proteins | sample TroBogepilimnion_13_FD_153003 | JGI IMG/M metagenome (GOLD analysis project Ga0214164, IMG submission 153003) | Freshwater microbial communities from Trout Bog Lake, WI - Practice 03JUN2009 epilimnion v4 | ecosystem: Environmental > Aquatic > Freshwater > Lake > Epilimnion/Euphotic zone ...
CTATCAATATAATTAAAGGGGATAATTATAAGACTGATTTGATGACGTAAGTGACGATGCCCCAGATGAGGAATTCGTTTGATTCGGTGACTTTTATAGGCTTGAATTTTTCGTTTTCGGGGATTAGGTATAGGCAGTCTTTTTCGACTTTTATTCGTTTTACAGTGAATTCTCCATCGATGAAGCAAACGGCAATAGTGTTGTTTTTTGGATCAAGACTTCGGTCAATAACCATGATGTCGCCATCGTCAATTCCGGCACCAGTCATGGAGGTTCCAGCTGCTTTTGCATAAAAGGTGGCTTCTCTGTTTTTGACTAGAACGTTATCTAAACTGATTTTGCTTTCGTCAAAATCGGCGGCGGGAGAGGGGAATCCGGCTTTTATGCCACTTGAAATAAACGAGAGTTCCAAGTTGTTTTCAAAATCAGGAAGGAAGAATGTTATTTTATTTTTTAGTTGCATTTTACGGTAATGATGTCTTTGATGTCTGTGGTATATTTGGGTGATAGATGGTCTTGTTTCATTTTCCAAGTACGTTGTAGGTCTTGGTTTCCTAATCTTATTTTCCGATCGCCTGTTTTCTTATGAAAATCATCCATGACTTTCATGATTTTCTGGTGTTTTGGATTTTCTTCTTCAAACAAATGGAATTGTTTTTGGTCTTGTGGAATAATTTGTGTTACGATAACGCCTGCTTTTTTATACATTGCGCCTTCTTCAAAAATTTCTTTGAGCATTTTTACGGCAAGGCTACTCAATGTGATGCTCGAGTTGCTAGCATAGGGCAAGGTTTCTATTTTGTAGAAATTGTAACGTTGCGTCTCGACTTTATATTTATCTTTTCGGAGGTATAAAATGACACCGTAGCAACAGGAATTTTGTTTGCGTAGTTTCTCGGCACATACTGTAGCAAAAGTAGAAACGCGTTCTTTCATTTCGCTGAATGTAGTGATGTTTCCGTTAAAACTTCGAGTGATGGCAATGTTTCTTTTATCTTTTGGTTCTTCCATTTCCAACACGGATTCGCCTTGTAATTCCATTCGTAATCGAATGCCCACAACTCCCATTTCTTTTTTAATAAAAGCCTCATTGTGTGGCTGAATGAAATCATAAGCGGTTAGGATATTTTTTGCTTGCATCTTTTTGGTCAATCGATATCCGATGCCCCAAACGTCTCCTATTTTGGTCCATTTCAGCGCTTTGATTCGCTTTTCATCGGTATCGATAACATAAGACCCTTTTGTTCTTTCAGAGAATTTTCTAGCAATTTTGTTGGCTACTTTCGACAATGCTTTTGTTTCTGCAAAGCCTACAGATACTGGAATACTAAGCCATTTTTGTATGCGACTCTTCATTTGAATGCCATAGTCTTGATAATTGGATATCTTCATGCCATTAAAATGGAGAAAGGCTTCGTCAATGCTATAGACTTCTATATTTGGTGTAAAGCTTTCCAATATTTTCATCACCCGATTACTTAAATCACCATACAAAGCATAGTTCGACGAAAAAACATGAACCTTTTTCTGTTTTAATTCTTCACGTATTTTAAATTCTGGTCCGCCCATCGGAATGCCCAATGCTTTAACTTCATCACTTCTAGATATGATGCAGCCGTCATTATTAGACAAAATAACAATTGGTTTTCCATTCAAATGAGGTTGGAAAACACGTTCGCAGGAAGCATAGAAATTATTACAATCGACTAAAGCATACATCTTGTAAAGTTACAAATTTGTCGATGTTACAATTGTTAAAATTGGCCGTTGTTGATAAATAAAAAACCACCAAAATTTCTTTTGATGGTTTCGTATATAATGTATTTTATTTTTTTTTATCGCAGCAAATTGGTAACTAATGAAGGGTATAATCCGATAATGATATTGATTATAATTGAGGTTACTCCCACAATATAATAAACGATTGGTGTTGGTCTTTTTTCTTCCGTTGGTTCTTTGGTGTACATTGCCAAAATCAATTTAAAGTAATAGCCAACACTTATGATGGAGTTTACAACACCTGCAATAACTACTACTAAAAATCCAGCTTTTATGGCTTGAGTGAACAACATGAACTTAGCCAAAAACCCTGCAAATATTGGAATACCAGCCATTGATAAAAGGGCGGCTGTTAAAACTGCTGCTAATATTGGGTTTGTTTTGCCTAAACCATTAAAGTTAATAATGTCTTCGTTGTCTTTGTCTTTTGTAATGTAGATGATTACGCTAAAAGCTGCCATTCCTGCTAAGGCATAGGCTGCTGCATAATATAAAATAGAAGTAGAGGAATCGGCCATTCCTAACAAAGCCATTAACATGAATCCTGCATGTGAAATTCCCGAAAAGGCTAACATACGTTTTACATTATTTTGGCGTAATGCCATTATGTTTCCAACGGTCATGGACGCAATTGAAATAATAATTACTATTAGTTGGAATGATGTTAGTAAATCTTGATTGTCAAAAGATAGATGTAAGTTTAGTGCTACAACCAATTTGTACAAAGTAGCAAAAGCAACCACTTTAGCCAGTGTGCTCATGGTAGCTGTTACTAATGATGGAGCCCCTTCATACACATCGGGAGCCCAAAAGTGAAAAGGGACAGCGGCAATTTTGAAAAACATTCCAATTACTACTAAAACTACCCCAATTGGAAACCATATTGGTAGTTCAGCAGAAAGTGATCTGTTAGAAATTTCTGCGATGTCAAAGCTTCCCATTGCTCCGTAGATTAAGCAAATTCCAAATAAGATAATACCAGATGCAAAAGAGCCTAACAAGAAATATTTCATTCCCGCTTCATTACTTTTAATGCTTAAACGACTACTTCCGGCTAAAACATATAATGAGATAGAAAGCGTTTCAATTCCTAAAAAGAACATGGATAGATTTGTAAACGAAACCATTGCTATGGCTCCTGCTAAGAGAAATACTTTAATAGCTATAAAATCCGATATTTTTGTCTGATGTTCTTTGTATACATCATGACTCATTATAACGAGAAATATGGTTAGTAGAATGAATAATGATGAAAATGCTGTTGCAAATTTATCAGCCACAATCATATTGTCATAATTGCTGCTCAATTCACCAAAAGAATATAGATGCAATGTGGAGCCTAGCACTCCTAGTAAACCCAAAACCGTTATAGGAACAAGAGCTTTTCTTAAGTTAAAAATTTCGGCAATTAAACAAAAAACGCCTAGTGCTGTTATCGCTATTAGTGTAATCATTATTATTTAGGATTTAGGATTTGTTGATTTAGGATTAAAAAATCAATTCCAAAATTATTTATCTATTAATTTGTTTTAAAATTTCAACAATGCTTGGATTTACTAAATCTACAATTGGTTTTGGATACAATCCGTAGAATATTAAAAAGGCAATTATAATTACAAAAACAATGGTTTCGTTGGTAGTAACATCGGCAAAAACTTTAGTATTCGTTTCTCCTAGCATTACGTTTTGGAACATTTTCAACATATAATAGGCTCCTAAAATAATTGTTGTACCACCAAGAACAGCAAACCAAATGTTAACTTGACTTAAACTATACAAAACAGTAAATTCTCCAATGAAGTTGAACGTACCTGGCAACGCTACTGATGCTAAAACCAAAATCATGAACATGGAGGTGAATTTTGTTGCCTGTGAGCGAATGCCACCCATCTCATCAATTTTGTAGGTTCCAAATCTTCTGAAAATAACTTCAGCTGCAAAGAACAATCCAACAATTACAAAACCATGAGCAATCATTTGTGAAACGGCACCACTTAAACCAGCAGCGGTTACTGTATAACATCCAGCGGCAATTAAACCAACGTGAGCCAATGATGAATAGGCTAATAATTTCTTTAAATCTTTTTGACGAAGAGCGACAATCGAACCATAGATTACTCCTGCAATGCTCAATCCGATTAATGTTGGCATATACGTTTTTGCTGCTAATGGAGCAATTGGTAATTGCCAACGGATAACGCTATACAATCCCATTTTCAACATGATACCTGATAAAAGCATTGTTCCAATTGTTGGTGCTTTTTGATACACTTTTGCTTGCCAAGTATGAAATGGTATAATAGGAATTTTAATGGCATAAGCGAAGAAGAAGGCGAAGAAAATCCATGTTTGTTCTGTAGCAGTTAGGTTTAATTTGGTTAAATCTGATACTAAGAAGCTACCTGCTTTTGAATATAAGTAAGCAAAAGCCACTAACATAAATAACGAACCAGCAAGTGTATAAATAAAGAATTTAACAACCGCTTTTTTGCGTTCTTCTGCATCTCCATTACCCCAAACTAATGCAATAAAATAGATTGGAATTAAAGATAATTCCCAGAAAATATAATATAAAAAACCATCAGACGCTAAGAAAGTCCCAGTCATTGCAAATGCCATAAACAAAACTAATGCGTAGAAGTTTTTTGAGTTTTCAAATTTATTTCCAAACCCAGAAAAGATGATAATCGGAGTTAAAGAAACTGTCAATAAAACTAAAGCTAAAGCTAATCCATCAGCATTTAATGCAAAAGAAACATTAGGTTGTAATATCCAAGGGTTGTTTAAGCTAATGTTAGCTCCATTTAAATACTGATTTACTAATACGGAGGTACAACCCAAAGCAACCAAACTAAAAAATAAAGCCACTTTAGAAGCAGATTTATTTCCAGAAAGGAAGGTTGCTAAAGCACCTATTAAAAGTATAAATAATATAATTGATACGTTCATTTTCTTAAATTTATTGAGCTAAAAATAAATAACTAACTATTGCTAATACTCCAATTACAAAAGCAAAAAGGTATAAACCAATACTTCCAGTTTGTAATTTCTTACCTTGATTTCCAATTCCGTTTGCAACTGTTCCAAATCCGTAAACGATATTCCCTAAAGCAGGTTCTAAAGTAGTTCTAAAGAAATTTGAAAGTGCATTTATTGGTTTTACAATTAATGAAGTATAGACTTCATCAAGATAATATTTATTGTAAATAGTTTTAGAAAAACCAGTTATTTCTGAATCTTGTTTTGGTACAAATCCTTGTTTGATGTATTTAGAATAGGCCCAAACTATTCCAATAATTGCGCCAGCTAAAGCAATACCCATTAACATATATTCTTGATTTCCTAGAGCAGTTTCTAAATGTTTACCTGTTAATATTGGTTCTAAGAAATGGTTTAACCAATTGCTTCCTGGTAAATTAATTAATCCACCTAGGGTAGCTAGTGCTGCTAAAATAATTAATGGTAATGTAATCAAACTAGGACTTTCATGTAAATGATGTTTTTGTTCTTCCGTTCCTCTAAAATCTCTGAAGAAAGTCAAATACATTAGTCTGAACATATAGAAAGCGGTCATGATTGAGGCAATTGAACCAATAATCCATAATGCTTTATTGTGTTCAAAAGCGGTCATCAAAATTTCATCTTTAGACCAAAAACCTGCGAATGGGAAAATACCTGCTATTGCTAATGTCGAAAGTAACATGGTGGCATATGTGATTGGCATAGCTTTACGTAAACCACCCATTTTACGCATATCTTGTTCACCATGTAGCGCGTGGATTACTGATCCTGAACCTAAGAATAAACAAGCTTTAAAGAAAGCATGCGTGATTACATGGAATACGGCAACATTATAAGCTCCGAGACCTAATGCTAAAAACATTAATCCTAATTGTGAAACTGTTGAATAGGCTAATACTTTTTTGATGTCGTTTTGAAGTAATCCAATTGATGCAGCTACCAAAGCTGTAATGGCTCCCACAATAGCGATGATGTTTTGAACTTCTGGCGTTAGATCAAATAAGAAGTTCATTCTTGTAATCATAAATATACCTGCGGTTACCATTGTTGCTGCGTGTATTAATGCAGAAACTGGTGTTGGCCCAGCCATAGCGTCAGGCAACCAAGTGTATAATGGTAGTTGTGCAGATTTACCTGTTGCTCCAATGAATAAGCATAAGGCTGCAACTCCTAATAGGGCAGTATTTGCATTACCTGTGGATAAAGCTTGTTTCATTTCAACAAAATTTAATGTTGAAAATAAACTTGCCAATATAAAAATTCCAATTAAAAAACCCAAATCACCAATACGGTTCATGATGAAAGCTTTTTTTGCGGCATCATTATAGTCTTGATTTTTATGCCAAAATCCTATAAGTAAGTAGGAGCAAAGCCCAACGCCTTCCCATCCAATGAACATTACTAATAAGTTATTGCCAACTACCAAGGTAATCATAAAGAAAATGAAGAGATTTAAATAAGCAAAAAACTTGTGCATATTATCATCTTCGTGCATGTAGCTAATCGAGTATAAGTGAATTAGCGAACCAATTCCTGTTACGAATAACAGCCATAATAATGATAATTGGTCTAATAAAATTCCGAAATCAACCTTGAGTTTTCCGATTTGAATCCAATCAAATAGGGTCACTGTAATAGGTTTTCCTGTAGTGTTTAATTGCATGAAAAAGTACACACTCATCACAAAAGAAATTGCTACTGCTATTGTACCAATTGCTCCCGAAATGGTTTTTCCTGCTTTTTTTCCTAAGAAAACATTAAATAAGAACCCAACAAATGGGGTTAATACTAAGAGTAAAACTAAACTATTGTCCATTAGGGATTATCCTTTTAAGTTTTTTAAATTTGAGATGTCTACCGAACCAATATTTCGGAAAATTGAAACCAAAATAGCTAATCCTACTGCAACTTCAGCAGCGGCTACAGCCATTGAAAAGAATACAAATACTTCTCCTTTCGAATCTTGCCAATAGGTTGAAAAAGCTACGAATAATAAATTTACAGCATTTAACATAATTTCAATTGACATGAAGACAATGATAGCGTTTCTTCTATACAAGACTCCGAATACTCCGATACAAAAAAGTAGTACGGAAAGGAAAATGTAATTTTCTATACCAATTTGATTTAAAATATTGTTCATGTTATTTTCCTGGTTTTTCTTTTTTAGACAATAATACGGCTCCTATCATGGCTACTAATAGTAACACAGAAGCAAATTCAAACGGAACCATAAAACCATCTTTATCATCTAATAATACAGTTCCTAATTTTTTTATGGATTGAAAATCTTCACCTGTTGTTGGATATTCACCAACGAAAGGTTTAGAATACATAAATATTAATACTAAAGCACTACTAAGTAAAACAAAAACAGTAATAGCACCAAGTCTGGTTATTCGAGGTTTATGAACTTCATCTTCATTATTTAAATTCATCAACATGATGGTAAATAAGAATAAAACCATTATGGCTCCAGCATAAACAATGATATGGACAAGCGCTAAAAATTGTGCATTAAAAAGTAAATAATGACCAGCAATGGAGAAGAAACATAATACTAAATAAATGGCACTATGAATTGGATTTCTACTATAAATAGTCAAAAAAGCAGTTGACAATGTTATTGCTGATAAGAAGTAAAATAGGATAAGTATTGTTGACATAATTAATTCAATTTTTTAGTATTTGCCATAGCCATTTCAAGTGGCATTACTAATTTATCTTTTCCGAAAATAAAATCTTCACGGTGGTATTGTGCCGGAACTAATTCTTTTGAAATAGTCAAGTAAATAGCATCTTTTGGACAAGCTTCTTCACACAATCCGCAAAATATGCAACGTAACATGTTGATTTCATATATTTCAGCATATTTTTCTTCACGATATAGATGTTCTTCTCCTGGTTTGCGTTCTGCTGCTTTCATTGTAATAGCTTCGGCTGGGCAAGAAAGAGCACATAAACCACAAGCAGTACAGTTTTCACGTCCTTGTTCATCGCGTTTCAACATGTGTTGACCACGGTAAACAGGACTGAATGGGCGAACCTGCTCAGGATAATGAATAGTTGCTTTTTTTCTAAAAAAGTGTTTGATGGTAATCCACAAACCTTTTACAATGGCAATCAGGTATAATCGTTCCAAAAATGTCATTTCCTTATTGGAAACTTGTTTTTTTCTCCCTGATAATGATATACTTTGTATTGATGACATAATTCTTATTTAAAAGCTAAAATGCAAATTCCTGTTATAATAATATTGACGATTGAAAGAGGGATTAATATTTTCCAACCTAAATTCATCAATTGATCGTATCTAAATCTTGGTATCGTCCATCTAATCCACATAAAGAAGAAAATGAAGAAACATAGTTTAGCAAACAAAGCACCAACTCCGATAATATTAGCAATGTTAACACCCCAATTTTCTACTGCCCAAGCCATTCCGGGATAGTTATAACCACCAAAGAATAAAACTGAAATAATTGTTGACGAAATAAACATGTTTGCATACTCTGCAAACAAATAGAATCCCATTTTCATTGACGAGTATTCCGTGTGATAACCCCCAATCAATTCGGATTCACATTCTGCTAAATCGAACGGTGTTCTGTTGGTTTCGGCAAAAGCACAAATCAAGAAAATTAAGAATGACAATGGTTGATAAAAAACATTCCAATGCATCCCTGGTTGTTGTATTGTAATTTCTTTCAAGCTTAACGTTCCAGTCATCATCAATAAGGCAATAATGGATAATCCCATCGCAACCTCATAAGATACCATTTGCGAGGCAGCACGAACGGCACCCATTAATGAGAATTTGTTATTTGATGCCCATCCACCAATCATAATTCCGTAAACTCCAATGGATACAACGCCAAATATGTATAATAATGAAACATCAATATCAGTTGCTTGAAGAATAACATCTCTTCCAAAAATATGTAATTTGTCTCCCCAAGGTATGACAGCACTTGTCATTAAAGCCGTACTCATTGCAATCGCAGGTCCCACAAAGAACAAAAATCTGTTTTTTGTGTCGGGTTCAAATTCTTCTTTTGCAAATAATTTAGCACCATCGGCAAGTGGTTGTAGTAAACCACCCCAACCTGCACGATTTGGACCAACACGGTCTTGAAGAAAAGCAGCTACTTTACGTTCTGCCCAAGTAGAATACATAGCCATTACCATAGTAAAAGCAAAAATTACTACAATAAAAACACTTTTTTCTATAATAAATGCACTTTCCATTATTTGGTTTCTAAATTAGTACCGTCAATTTTTTCATTGTAATTGATTTCGGCCATACTGATTTTCTTTCTGTCTATATCTCTTCCTTGAAGAATACCTTTTTCAGTATCGATTACAATTTTATCTAATTTTCCGTAATGTTTATTTTGATTGATAACAGAATCTTTTTCGAATTTTCTAGGCCCATCTATGGTCCAATCCGCAACCTCTTTTTTGTCAAAACGACAAGTGTTGCAGATGAAATCTTCTACTTCATGGTATTCATCTTTGCGAGCTGTAACTCTTTGAATTTCGTTTCCAAACATCCAAAGGGTAGTTTTTCCACAGCAACCTGGAGTAGTACATTCTCTATGAGCATTGAATGGTTTATTGAACCAAACTCTCGATTTAAATCGGAACGTTTTATCTGTTAAAGCTCCAACCGGACAAACATCAATCATATTTCCAGAGAATTCGTTATCTATGGCTGCAGAAATACAAGTCGAAATTTGCGAATGATCCCCACGATTTAATACACCATGAACTCTTTTATCAGTCAATTGATCCGCTACTTCGACACAACGTTGACAAACAATGCAACGGTTCATGTGCAATTGAATGTAGGGTCCGATATTTTCAGGTTCAAATGTTCTTTTTTCTTCAATAAAACGCGTTTGCGATTTTCCGTGTTCGAAACTTAAATTTTGCAAATCACATTCACCTGCCTGATCACAGACCGGGCAATCTAATGGATGATTAATCAAAAGGAATTCGGTCACAGCTTTACGCGCTTCTGTTACTCTTTCAGAAGATTTGCTAGCTACTTCCATTCCGTCTTGACAACCGGTTATGCATGAGGCTACCAATTTTGGCATCGGTCTTGGGTCAGCTTCACTACCTTTTGTAACGTCAACTAAACAACAACGGCATTTTCCACCCGTTCCTTTTAGTTTTGAATAATAACACATGGCTGGCGGAACTGATTCTCCACCAATCATACGAGCAGCTTGCAGGATCGTTGTTCCCGGTGCTACTTCAATTTCTTGACCGTCTATGGTTACTTTCATACCAAAATATGACTCCTATGGAGTCTTTTTATTCTTATTAAATTTCTTGTTTTGCTACTAAATGCTTTACTTTTTCAAAAGGCTCAGCAACAAAGTGATCTCTGTTTTTTACTTTTTCTGGGAAACGAATATGATATTCAAATTCCTCTTTAAAGTGGCGAATTGCTGCAGCAACGGGCCATGAAGCCGCGTCACCTAATGGGCAAATTGTGTTACCTTCAATTTTTGATTGTATGCTCCATAACAATTCAATGTCTTCTTCGCGACCTTGACCGTTTTCGATTCTCCACAGTACTTTTTCTAACCAACCTGTTCCTTCACGGCATGGTGTACATTGTCCGCAACTTTCATGGTGGTAAAATCTTGAAAAATTCCACGTGTTACGAACGATACAAGCTCTATCATCATAAACAATAAAGCCTCCTGAGCCTAACATGGAACCTGTTGCGAATCCACCATCTGATAAACTTTCATAAGTCATCAAACGATCTTCACCCGCAGCAGTTTTGTAAATTAAATTGGCTGGTAGCACTGGAACAGAACTTCCTCCAGGCACTAATGCTTTTAATGGTCTGTCGGTTTGCATTCCACCACAATACTCATCAGAATTCATAAATTCGTATACTGAAACACCTAATTCAATTTCGTATACACCTTGATTTTTGATATTTCCGGAAGCAGAAATTAATTTAGTTCCAGTGGAACGACCAATTCCGATTCCAGCATAATCAGCACCTGAATTATTGACAATCCATGGCACAGCAGCAATTGTTTCCACGTTGTTTACTACAGTTGGATTTTGCCAAAGACCTTTAACTGCCGGAAAAGGCGGTTTTAATCTTGGATTGCCACGTTTTCCCTCCAAACTTTCAATCAAAGCGGTTTCTTCACCACAAATGTAGGCTCCACCACCAATTTGAACATAAAGTTCTAAATCGTAGCCAGATCCTAATATGTTTTTTCCTAACCAGCCAGCAGCTTTAGCTTCGGCAATGGCTCTTTCTAAAATTTTATACACCCACATATATTCTCCACGGATGTAGATGTACGATAGGTTGGCTCCCAAAGCATAACTTGAAGTAATCATTCCTTCTATTAATAGATGAGGAATATATTCCATTAAGTAACGGTCTTTGAATGTTCCCGGTTCCGATTCATCAGCATTACACACCAAATGTCTTGGGTTGCCTGATTTTTTATCTATAAAACTCCATTTCATTCCAGCAGGGAAACCCGCACCACCGCGACCACGAAGACCTGAAGTTTTTACTTCTTCAACTACTTCATCTGGAGTCATTTTTTTTAGGGCTTTTTCCACTGAAGTATAACCGCCTTCTTTGCGATATACTTCATAGGTTTTGATACCTGGAACGTTGATTTTGTCTAATAATATTTTTCTTCCCATGATACTATTTATCGTGTAAAGTGATTTTTCCGTCTTTACAATCAGTAATTAACTGATCTACCTTTTCTTTTGTCAAATGCTCTTGGTAGAAATCTCCCAACTGCATCATAGGAGCATATCCACAAGCGCCAAGACACTCAACACCTCTGACTTCAAACATCATGTCTGGAGTTGGTTCGCCCACTTTTACACCTAATTTAGAACAGGTATAATCCATCAAATCTTCCACTCCATTTTGACAACAAGGTGATGTTTGGCAGAATTCGAACATGTATTTTCCAATGGGTCTTTGGTTGAACATAGTATAAAAAGTCACTACTTCATATACTTCAATAGGTAATATTTCTAAAATCTCTGCTACTTTGTTTTGCAATTCGATACTTAACCAGTTGTCATGAGCATCTTGAACTTCATGCAAAACAGGTAATAAAGCAGATTTCTTTTTATCGGCAGGATAATGACTGATTAACTCATTGATGCGAGCCATCAAAGGTTCAGTAATGTTTATCTCTTGTTTGATGTGTGATCTTTCCATAATTCTTAAGCGTCTAATTCGCCTGCAATTACATTTAAACTTGATAATATTACGATGGCATCTGATAACATTCCACCTTTAATCATTTCGGTATAGGCTTGATAATAAATGAAGCAAGGTCTTCTGAAATGTAAACGGTAAGGGGTTCTACTCCCGTCAGTGATTAAATAAAATCCTAATTCTCCGTTAGCACCTTCTACAGCGTGATAGATTTCTGCAATTGGAACAGGAACTTCACCCATCACAATTTTGAAGTGATAGATTAAGCTTTCCATATTGTGATACACATCTTCTTTCGGAGGTAAATAATAATCAGGAACATCAGCATGATGAGGACCTTCAGGCATTTTGTCTAAAGCTTGACGAATGATGCTTAAACTTTCCCAAACTTCAGCATTACGAACACAAAAACGGTCGTAAGTATCTCCTGATTTTCCAACAGGAACAATGAAATCGAAATCTTCATAAGAAGAATAAGGGTGCGCCACACGAACATCATAATCAACGCCAGCAGCACGTAAATTTGGTCCTGTTAAACCATATTGCATTGCTTTTTCAGCAGAAATTGGTCCAACATTAACCGTTCTATCAATGAAAATTCTGTTTCTTTCAAATAAATTTTCAAATTCTTTCCAAGCTATTGGGAAATCTTTTAAGAAAACATCTAATTTTTTAAATGCTTCTTCGGACCAATCTCTTTCGAAACCGCCCAATCTTCCCATGTTTGTTGTTAATCGAGCACCACAAATTTCTTCGTAGATTTCATATATTTTTTCTCTAAATTGGAATACATAAAGGAAACCAGTATAGGCTCCAGTGTCCACACCCAATATAGAGTTACATATTAAGTGATCAGCTATACGAGCTAATTCCATTACGATAACTCGTAAGTATTGAGCGCGTTTAGGAACTTCTATATCTAATAATTTTTCAACGGTCATCCACCAAGCCATATTGTTAATAGGAGATGAACAATAGTTCATTCTATCAGTTAATGGTGTTATTTGGTAAAAGGGACGGTTTTCAGCAATTTTTTCAAAAGCACGATGAATATAACCGAGGGTTGGTTCGGCATCTAGGATTTTCTCTCCATCCATTAACAGAATGTTTTGAAAAATGCCGTGTGTAGCTGGATGCGAAGGTCCTAAATTTAATATAGAAAGTTCACTTCCATCTTCGTTGTGCGTGCGT
>Ga0214164_1001481_pt1 | contig 13224 bp, 10 predicted proteins | sample TroBogepilimnion_13_FD_153003 | JGI IMG/M metagenome (GOLD analysis project Ga0214164, IMG submission 153003) | Freshwater microbial communities from Trout Bog Lake, WI - Practice 03JUN2009 epilimnion v4 | ecosystem: Environmental > Aquatic > Freshwater > Lake > Epilimnion/Euphotic zone ...
GCGATGGTGGTGCTGCTGGTGCTGCTGGTGCTGCTGGTGCTGCTGGTGCTGCCGGTGCCGGTGGTACATCCTGATCGGCACCATTTTCATAATAAGGTCTATTGTTTACAGTAGCGACCTTTGTATTTTTTTTCGTTCCTTTAAACATATTTCTAAATCTTTGTCCAAATGTGCGTGTTGGGGCATGTGGCGGCTGTACCACAATAGTATGATCCTCATCCGTAGATTGTGCCTCTTGCTGTGACTGTGCTCGCATTGTATTCAATTCACTTTGGGCACTCTGTAGAAATCTATTCGCATTTGCTTTTGCTTTTGCTTTTTGTAGTATAGCTGCTGTATTATTCTTACCCTTTGTATCTCTCTTAGGGCGTTCTGGGGCTTCTAACAATAATCGCTGCGGCACCTGCTGTTGACGCGCCGATTCAATAGGCATGATTCCCGTTGTATTTGGTAGCGGACGAATTATTGTAGGTGGCATTTGTACCGGTTGTGCCGGTTGTGCCGGTTGTGCTTGTGCTTTTTCTAGCGCTTCAACCTCCGCTGCCTCATTCTGCGCCTTATTCTTCCGTGTTGCCGCATCTGTCTTATTCTTCTTGTTTTTCCTTGTAAACATCTTGTTGAAAAAGGACTGCGGCTTCTTCACAACTGACTTAAAAAGATCCAAGAGCGCCGCTTGTTGGATAGGTGTTTCCAGTGGTACCGCCCATCCTATCAAATTCTTTATTGTTTGATATTGTCGTGGTGTGGCGTTTTCTAACCATTCTATGATATCTTGTAACTTGCTTGAGGTAGGTTTTGAGTAAAACTTGTAAGGTTTATTATCAGCTGCTGTAATCGCATTACATATTGCGTAATACGCCATATCTATCTGTTCCTGAACCGGTGGATCAGTTGAGAGTTGTGGCGGTATATGATTGCCGTCAAACGCATTCTTTAAGAACGCATCATTTATTGTGATGGACCGTCCATCTGGTGTAGGACGAGGAATATTACGCTCCTTGTAAAATAAGTATATCAACTGCGGGCTAATATCCAACACATAATTCTTATTCTTCGCAAATAGATCACGAATAAGGAGATAATCGGTTATATGTCTACCTTGAATATTATAGTTAAACCCAAAAGCATTATTTTCAACATAATTAATATCCCGCGTTGTAAGAATTGTTAGATTGTGAATATCCGCATTTTTATACTGTTGGTCTACTTTTGTATCACGAACCGAAATATCTACAGCGTTAACTAAGGTAGGTGTTTCTAAATTAATATCGCTTCCTGCTGCTGAAGACCAGTCGGCGTGTTGGAATAAGTAGGTGCGTTCACTGGGTGTTCGTTCCACCGATTGATAGAAACGCTCAAGAAAACCTGATGCCGTTTCTCCTATTTTATTACATCCGTATGCTAAGATTGGATTTGGTCTCTCCCCACCCTTAATAAAATTACGGTATAAATCATTCAGGTCCATTAATTTATCTTCTGGAACGTCTAAGAATTTTAGGGAAGCCGACAGTTTATCCTTTGCGTTTTTTATTGCTTTTTGCCAATCGTTTATAAATCTTGTTTCGGTCTCTTGGTTTAATGACGCATTGTTTAAATCTATGGCTTCCTGATTCTTGACCGAATAAAAGTAGTAAAGTGAACGCTTGAACTCCTCTTCGTGACTTTCGCGATCAGTCGGTCTAGGTCTTCCTTGGCATTGGTTGTTGATTTCCGCCACATCAGGGACAACACTTAATATGCCTGCTGGCGTTGTTCCCAAATTGATCTCCGTTGATCTTTGTGTAAACGGAGATTCGCCTTGGTGATTATCGGATAGCTCCTCCTGCTCAGGTCCACCCAATGGTATTTCTGTCGATCGTTGTGTAAACGGGGTTTCACCTTCATGATTGATAGGTGAACGTTGGCGCAACATAGGATTTTCACCTTGGAACATATCATTTGGACCACCTAAATTGATATACCCTTGTGTCGGCGGACCGCTACTTAATGGGGTTTCACCTTCATGATTGATAGGTGAACGTTGGCGCAACATAGGATTTTCACCTTGGAACGTATCATTTGGACCACCTAAATTGATATACCCTTGTGTCGGCGGACCGCTGCTCAATAGCTTTTTGCCAAACTTACGTGTATACCATGAAGGTCTGTTCGGCACGGTTGCTGGACCATTGAAATTTACTTGTGTTCCATCTTTTGTAAATGGTGTCTTACTTTTGCGTGTAAACCAAGATGATTTACTTGATGTAGACGATTCGGACCGTACAGATGGTGCTGTTATTGCGGAACCTGCGTTGTCTTGTGCCGCTTCAGAAGGCGAAGGCGACGGAGTGACGGGCTTCGGATTCTCATCCACCTGACCAGGCAAAATTAAGGTAAATACTTTATCAATATCCTCTGGCTTAGGTTGAACAACGTCCTTAATTAGCGCGGACGCCATTTCCGAAATGGGAGATGCTACCGGGACAGACCCTTTCATTATCAGTGTAAATATACGATCTACATTATTTAATGCTTCCGGTTTCGGTTTCAAATCGTTAATAATCTGTTTATTGATGGCAACCGATATATCCGCCAACGGATGCTTCTTTTTCCAATTTTCATCATACATCATTTCACCGCGTGTGCGTGCTGCTAGCAACGTCTCCCATAGTACATATTGTACAACCTCGCAATCTTTCGATAATGTGAGACTGGCCTCTGATTGACATTTCGGTAACTCTTTGAAAAATCGAGCTAAATACTGCGTTAAGCAGTCTGCGTTTTCTTTATTAATTCCCAATTCCGTCAAAATCTTATCCTCTTCCGGTAATAATTGATTCTTAGGATCCTTCGGATTTTTAAAGTAGGCTTCCCGTCGACGTTCGTCAAAATCGGTTGCGGGTAGGGTAAACCCTTTATTCGCCAAATAAACAGTTACAGACATCTGCCCTTCCTACTTAGGCATCTGTGGATTTTATACGGACTGAAACGTTGCCTCGTTCGGTTATGGTTTAAAATGTATGTTCTTTTTCTATGCTTAGAACACGATGACCGAGTCAGACCATCCTACACTTACCAACACCCTCGGTCCTCTTGGACCATTAGGACTTGAACGCCGCGCAGTTACGTTCAAAAACCCCAAGCAGCGCGTACTATGTAAACAGGACCAAGTTGTCCTATGGCTACAGGAATTTTATACCATTCCGGGCAACCTAGAGAAGTTACTATCGATTTTACAAGGCAATTCCGAAATTAGCCTACGCCTTGTTGATTACTTCGTGACCAACTATGCTAAGAAGATGAATACCTCATTTACCAAGGAAAACCGGCATTTTCTTGTTTATTTCAATTACAAGCGCGAACTTAATGCATATTCGAAGCGCCTTTTTGACCCGTTTTGTCGCCGCGAGCGTATTCAGTTTGAGGCGCGTGGTCAAACACCCTTTGTCACCACCGTCGGTCAGCTTAACTTCTTCCGTTGGTTCATTGAAAAGGAGATCTATGACTATGTTCTAACAAACCGTGAATCGATTGAGAAGGATATGAATAATACACTCAAGGAGCATTATTCGCGCTCAAATAGCACAGTATCAGCGGGGGCATCTGAGTCTCTAACAAATAGTGTTGGATCCGGTGCGGGGTCGGCGGTCGGCTCTGATATTTCGGTCGCTACGCCGCCGGTTGCGGGCACTGGGACGGTAGGTATAGCAGAGAAATCCTCCCGTAAGAAGCGCTGCGAGCTTACCACATCGGCTATGAAGAAGGTAAATATTCACGAGTGCGAAGTGGTTGTCTCGTTTAGTTAAAACTGGGGCTATAGTAAGATGGGTGTCCTTACTCCGTCAGGAGCGCTTGTTATACTACGCGCCTGGGCAATACGTATATGGCACTTTGTACTATGCTCCCTAGTCATATTTGGAGCACTGTTTTCTACAAACTTTCAAGAGTGCTTCTTTATCTTAGGATTACTTGTATTTATTATAGTCTCCCAACGTGTTTATAAACAATGTATATTTACAAAATACGAGAAAGAAGATGGATTTCCAAGTATGTCTGAACTGATGAAAAGTGTTATATTAAACAACGATTCAACAGTGCCGCTGGCGTCATTTGAGCTAATGCTTGGCAATGTCTTCGTGTTTATACTTGCGTTCCGTATACTATCAATGGCGGTAATACCGTCAAAAATACTCTTCGCCTGATTTTATTTCTTTTTAAACACCATCTCCAGCACAAAAAGCTGGCTTGGGTTGCGTGCTGGCAATATCTTATACTGTTTAGGATACTGTCTGACCGAATGGAGTAGGCGTACTTCGCACCAATGCTGATAGTTCGCCTTCTCTTTCGCACTTTTCGATTTTGTATCCTTCCACTCCCGTAAATTCTTATTATGCCACGCTACACCGTAACGATCTACACCGTTACCAGTATCCAACGATACTAGAGCAACGGGAAAATTCTCCCAAATGCCCTTGCGCAGTTTGAGATCTGGTACCTTAAATCCGTCTAATATTTCCGCAACATCCGCGGCGTTCTTGGAATTCCGCCTTGTATTGTTTTTGGGTGACGTATGGCGGGATTTAGTCGGTTTATTATTGCGCGTCTTATTAGTTTCCACAATATTTCCCCATTTAGCGTTGCCTTTTAGCATAGTCTGGTAAATCGGGTCAGCCGCAAGTGCTTCCCCAAGTGCTTTTGATGGAGACTTTGGCGACGCCATTATTTACATTATTGAGTGATTATTTGTGACGCCAATCATCCTGTTTCGGTCGCAACAGCTCATACGCTTGAAGTGTTTGAATATCGACACCGGTTTTCGGTGGCAACCAACGATCCTGAAACTGGCGTTGTGTAAGAGAACGATCCGTGTCTATAGAAAGGTCACGGTTGTCTTCATACACGGCGGATTTGAGCTCGCGCACAATATTACGCGACCCCTCCCCCTCAGCATCTAGGCGCTGCATATAAGGATTCTTTGATAATTCTTTCGCTGGAGGCGTAATAGGACCAGGTGGGGGAGGAACGCCTAAAGCCTCCGCAGTTGCCGCACCGCGCTCAGGATTCGGTATATATTCTGGTTGATTACGGTACTGAACTGTATTTGTACGAGACGCAATCGGATTCATATCCATATATGCCGGAGGGCTGCGCTCAAGATTATGTGATGAAACTTGTGTCGGTGGAGTAGCGTGAAAGAAGTCCCATGCACGACTATTAATCGCATCGCGTGCATTATACTCCTTGCGTACACGTACTATAGGACAACTTGGGGGCATCACAGTCGGATCACGGAGACCAGGGTTGCCAAACCGCCTTGCCTTTTCATAGGCATCCCAGCGTGCTTCAAGCGAATCCATTCTATAGTTGGCAATGTTCTTCCTTTCGGAGTTTACCGCTGAGAATGTCGTGTCGTCCTAAACCTTTGACGCATAAGTTATAATAATAAGATGTTCCGTGTAAAGACTCGGCGAGTTAAGCGTGCGACTTCACCATTACCCATTATACCACCATCACCTCCAATTCATACATCGGTTGATTTATCAGGCTCTGCTACAATTCCACCTATACCTGATATATCTGGTGCTGTAAATGAATTAGCACCGACGCCGCCCACTACACTTATGGGGCGGCTCACGAATTTTTTTGAAGCGGAATCACACGCTGCGTCGACTACAAAGCCGTGGCTGCGACTTGAACGCGGACTTCGCCTACAAAAATTACGTACTTACGCAGAATTGTATCCAGGACTATCGGTGGAGGAGAAGGATAATCTTAATAAAGCACTTGTTAAAGCAAACGATTCGAAACTACTGAACACAAAACAGCAGATTGTATATGAAGATGGTAAAATACTCAATGTGAGAGGTTTAAAAATAATACGCGATGGAGATCCAACGCACTCGGCTTCATTCAAAATTGAAGTACATCGACAAACAAAAAAGCGAGGTACCAGCGATTCATGAAACGATTAAAATGTCTGATAATATAGGAATGCCTTACTCCGCATCTATTTTATGGTTGGATGATTGGATAACAGCAGATCCGCCGCTTCTTGTCGATGAGTACGATTTAACCGATTGGATGGATCACGAGATGAATGAAGCGAATAAATTCTTCATTGATACGGCGTTTAAATCTACGCGTGCGAAAAACGATGCTATTCTTATCCTCCGCGCAGTTTATTACGAGTATTTTCTGTTTCAACGTGAAATTGCCTTACGCAATTTGGAGGCGAAACCTGAAAATGTTACGCGGCTCAAAGCGCTTCCTCAATCCGCACAGAAATCTGCTATGTGGCACAACGAAACCCTGGAACTTCTAACAGGACACGAATTTGGCAATATTGTGTACGGAACCACGAATAGCCGAAATCTTGTAATGGCAAAGAAGTGCGGAACGCCGGTAGTTGTTAATGAGCACGAGCAGGCGGCAACATCGCAAACCGTGTATACATTTGATGCCGATGGTAAGTTGTCTGCGTTCAAATGGGGCTGGCGGTTTGAGCCGGTTGTGCGTGACCTTTATGAACGCTGTTTCGCCGAAGGTGATGTGTTTGATGGTTTAGGTCGTATTCGGCACCCGTTTCTTCCCCGTCTTGCTGCATCACCTGACGGAGTTATTACCAGCGGACCCCGGTGCGGGCGCCTTGTAGAAATCAAGTCACCCATCACCCGTGAACTCAATGGTATTATTCCACCTGATTATTATTGCCAAATGCAGCTTCAGGCGGAGGTCTGCGATGTGGATGCGGTCGATTACATCGAGATGCGATTCACGTCTATGATGCGTAAAGATGCGAAGTATTCGGCAGCGGTGAGCGCCAAGAATCCGTGGATGGGTAAAATCTACGTTGTTGCCGCACCGCCCAAGATGGTAGCGGTAGAACGGGAAACAGGTACCGTAATGGAAGAGAAATACGATCCTGAACTATATGAGTATCGTTATAGTCCGTTATTTCCATCTACAGAGGCAGGGTTTGCCGAATGCTGTGCCTGGGTTCCGAACAATATAGAAGGATTGGTGGTGCTGGAGGAAACTGTCTGGTATGTATACGACCTGTTTACGACCACAGTTATCCGCAACCGCCGTTGGTGGGCAGAGGTCGGTCAGCCGGCGTACGAGTCGTTTTGGGTTGATGTTATGGCGGCGCGGGTTGATGGGCGGTTCGGCGAGAAGGCGCTGTTTGTATCGGAGTCCGAATCTGATTCAGAACTGCCGTCACAGCCTGTAGATGAAGGATGGCTCGGCGTGGACTCCGAATAAAGCTGGGCTTTTTGATTTGTATAGGAACCTGTGGTGTCTATACAAATAACAGCGGGATTACGGTATGTTGCGGTGTGCTGCGTTGTTCTACTACTTGGCACACTGGGTTCTACGAGGATAGTTTGTACCCTTCGCCGGCGTCTGTCCTATTCCACCCGTTGCGGGCGCATAGAACGTACCTAAAAACTCATGGAACGGCGCCGAACACGAATCGGGATAGGATCGGGGATAGTTATTTGTGCGTTGTAAGAAGTTCCGGGTCTTCTTGAGCACTTCGCCGGCATCCGTTTGATAACATACTTGCGACGTTGTCTTATCCCAACCCGCCTCTGCCTCTAATACACCCAATGGTTGAATATGTGGTGCTAAGAGTTTTTCCGTCGATACCGAGAACGCATCACCTGGCGAGAGTTGGTCTGGCTCTGATGCTCCCACTGGCACTACACCCTTAAAGGTGGCGTCCTTCCAGTCCTTGAACCAGAAACGCTGGTTTCCTAAATCCTCGGCTGCCTGGAATCCTTCGTGGAATCGGAATTTATTAAGGTTAGAGAGTCCTATCAGAGCAACGGCAAATACCGTAAATGAAAATACAAGCCACGCTACAGCCACCATCTTGTTTAGGGATGCGGTAAAAAATTGAGTTCTTGCCTGCGTCCGAAATGCCTTGATACATTTCGCAACAATGGAACAGAACATGCAAGTTGTGAAGCGCGACGGACGCAAGGAAGATGTTGCATTCGAAAAAGTACAGGAACGTATTACGAAGGCAGCGGCGGGGCTGACGGTCAACCCTACTAAAGTAGCACAGGGCGTCCTGGCTCGTATCGTAGATGGTATCACGACCACCGAACTCGATAATATTACCGCAAGCCTCGCCTACTCCTGGTCCACTATTCATCCCGACTATGCCGATCTTGCCAGCCAGGTTGCTATTAGCAATCACCAAAAGAATACGCCCGCTACTATGCTTTCCCTTGTAGAATTGCTAGATGCCGTTTGCGACAAGAAGGGAGAGCCGGCGTCCCTACTCGACCCTGCGTTTGTTACACTAGTAAAGGACAACGCAGAGCTGATTGAGTCGCACATTCACTACGACCGCGACTTTCTGCTTGACTACTTCGGACTCAAAACGCTAGAGCGTGCCTACCTACTGCGTGATACAAACCGTCGTGTTGTCGAACGTCCGCAGCACCTATGGATGCGTGTTGCCCTTGGTCTATGGGGCACGGACTTGAAGCGCGCATTTGAGACGTACGACTTGATGTCTCAGAAGTTCTACACCCACGCTACGCCTACACTGTTTAACTCTGGTACCAAGCGCCCGCAACTTTCATCGTGTTTTGTAGCAGGAACCCCAGTTCATACTATGAATGGCGTTAAATCAATTGAAGATGTTGAAATTGGTGATGAAGTTGTAACACATACAGGCAATATCAAAAAGGTCGTTCAACTACATCGTAATCCCCTCGGTGAACGCAAAATCTATGAAATTAAACCTGCTGGAACACCACGCATTCAAGTTACCGAAAATCATCGTCTTATGTCTCTTTCCGATGAACAAGAGAAATGGGGTATTAAACCTACATGGAATACTGTAGATTATCTGCGTGTAGGTGACTGGATTGCAGTTCCTAAAAAGAATGATATTACAAATAATGAACACTATGTATTTGATGTAAAAACTATTTTAGATACTATTTCTGGTGACGGCAACAAAATCTCATATCGGTTTGAGTATAATGAGGATACAGTTACACCTTACAGTTGCTGGACCCGTCGTATGCCAAACGGCAACGAGTATCCAAGTGAAAAGGTGGGATCATCCTTCAAACGCTATTGGGTATTTGACGAGGAAATGATGGAATTTATGGGAATTTGGTATGGCGATGGATGTGTATCACATGGCAAAAATTCACGCAGAGAAATGGTTCCTCATTCTATTAATATTGTCTCACATAATACAAATGAAGTGCTTATCGACTTTGTAACTAAGATTATGTATGAGAAATTTGGCATTCGTCACGTTTCTGTCCATAGGGATGGGCATAACATGGTTTCAATGGCTATAAATAACTTATATATCGCTCATATCTTCAAAAGCATCTTCAAATGTAAGTTTGACGGTAAGCGACTACCATCATTCTTTAATCGTCTATCATATGAGTGTATCAAATCTTTCCTATCAGGTCTAGTATCAAGTGACGGGTGTCTTTCTAGGCAAGGAAATATTACACTCCAACTTACAAATCCTCCCCTTATCCAAGATATCTTTCACTTAGCACGCTCTGTAGGTATCCCAGTTACACTTACAATAATGCATGCCGATAACAAGAAATCTACTGGTCGTATGAATATTCCTTATCATATTGTATCGGGAAAAATCAAAAAATTCTACAATGATACACGTATTTCTGAGAATGAGACAGATGTAAGCGGTTGGAAACAGACCCGTGTTATTGATGGTATTACATTTATGCGACTCAATGACAAGATACCTCTGGACATTAAACCCGAATTTGTGTATACTCTTGGAATTGAGGACGACCATTCGTATAGCGTAGGAGGAATTGTTGCCGAAAACTGTTTCCTACTGGCTATGAAGGAGGATTCTATTCGTGGTATCTACAATACCCTACAGGACTGTGCACTTATTAGCCAGTATGGCGGCGGTATCGGTCTCCACATTTCCAACATTCGTGCCACGGGGTCTTTGATAAAGGGAACCGGCGGTATTAGCAACGGCATTGTACCAATGCTTCGCGTATTCAACAACACGGCACGCTACGTTGACCAGGGTGGCGGCAAGCGTAATGGCTCCTTCGCAATGTACCTGGAACCGTGGCACGCCGATGTTGAGGATTTCCTGATGATGAAGCGTAATACTGGAAGCGAGGAGGAGCGGGCACGCGATCTGTTCTACGCTCTCTGGATTCCTGATCTGTTTATGGAGCGCGTAGACGCCGGTGGCGACTGGACGCTTTTCTGTCCCAATGAAGCTCCTGGTCTGGCGGATGTGGTCGGCGACGAGTTCAAGGCGTTGTACGAGCATTATGAGGCTGAGGGACGCGGGCGTAAGACGGTAAAGGCACAGAAGCTATGGTTCACTATCCTAGAGTCGCAGATTGAGACCGGTACGCCTTATCTGCTCTATAAGGATGCGGCAAATCTCAAGTCCAACCAGCAGAATCTTGGCGTCATCAAGTCGTCCAATCTGTGTACGGAGATTCTGGAGTACTCGGCGCCGGATGAGACGGCGGTATGTAATCTTGCCTCTATGAGTCTGCCGGCGTTTGTGCGCGGTGGGGAGTTTGACTTCAAGCAGTTCCGCTCGGTCGTCGGCGTTGTGATTAAGAATCTTAACCGTGTCATTGATATTAACTTCTACCCAATTCCCGAAGCGGAACGCTCCAACAAGCGTCACCGCCCTGTTGGTTTGGGTGTACAGGGGTTGGCGGACGTCTTCGCAATGCTTGGACTTGCGTGGGAATCACCTGAAGCAGCACTGTTGAACAAGCGTATCTTTGCCCATATGTATTACGCAGCGGTGGAGTCGTCGTGCGACCTTGCGGCAGCGGAGGGACGTTATGAGACATTTGTCGGTTCCCCAGCGTGGAAGGGTAAGTTACAGCCCGATCTATGGAATATTAACCCCCTTCAAGATGAAGGTCTGGACTGGGACGGACTTATCAACACTGTGCGTCGTATTGGCATGCGAAATTCCCTACTTATTGCTCCAATGCCAACCGCCTCCACGAGCCAAATCCTTGGCAACTGTGAATGTATCGAGCCCTATGCGACGCATATCTTCACGCGTCGTACCCTTGCCGGTGAGTTCATCGTACTCAACAAGCACCTTGTCAAGGCGCTGCTTGCCCGCGGTCTCTGGTCAACTGAAATGAAGGATGCCATCATTCGCAATAACGGTTCCGTCACTGGGGTTGATGGTGTGCCCGAAGATATCCAAAATGTGTTTAAGACCGTCTGGGAAATCAAACAAAAGACGCTGATTGATATGGCGGCGGACCGTGGTCCATACATCTGCCAGTCGCAGTCTTTGAACTTGTTCTTGGGCGACCCTGATTTCCGCAAGCTGTCGTCAATGCACTTCTACACTTGGCGCAAGGGGCTAAAGACCGGCATTTACTATCTGCGCACACGTGCGGTGGCGTCGGCACAGAAGTTCACCGTTGAGCCGGCGACTGTACCTGAGTTAGCACCAGTAAAAGAAGAGAAGGAGTGCCTAATGTGCTCATCGTAAATTTAAAGATATATTGATATTTTTTAACTATAACGATGTCGGTATTTACGACTCTTATCTACGGTGATGATGCCGACATGCCAATCGCCACCTTTACAAATGCTACACTTTCAGATGCCGCTATCATTACTATTTCCTATCTACATACCCTAGGCAATATAGATGTAACGGACAATTATATTGCCGAGCAGTTTACAAATCCCTATACTGTTAGCAACCAAGATCCATCCCGTGAAGATGGCTTGGTATCTGTTCAAAATGTTGGATTTAACTACAAGAATGATGTAGAGATTTCTATGATGTACAAGGTCCATACCACAATCCACGACCGCACGTGCCGTTGTCCTATTCACCGCACACTTGAAACTCTAGCCCTTGATGCTCAGGCACTGGCTTAGTGGCTTGGTCGCAATGAATCATACAAAAAAACGGCACCTTCGGTGCTCGTTTTTTGTATGTCCATTGCTTCAAAATTGACGGCTTAAACTTGAAATCCACAGAAGGTATAGAGATATAATGAAGTTTTGTATTCGATGTGAGAATATGTACGGTTACGATATTACACCTGCGGGAGCAAATCTCAAGTGTAATGCCTGCGGACATTCCGAGCCATTTAAGCCCACTACAAAGATGGACGCCCTTGTATTAGAAACAAACTTCCGCTCCGGCTCGTCCGCTGGTGGCGCAGCGTCCGGTATCACCGTAAACGCTTATACTCGCCATGATCCTGCTAATCCCCACGTCAAAACCATTAGTTGCCGCAATACTGCCTGCGCATCGATTGCGAATCCTGACCTTCGTGATGTTATCTACATCAAGACCGAACCTGTGGACCTCAAGTTCACGTACATCTGTAATGTATGCGAGAGTCAGTGGACCAATTGAAATGATTGCCCGGCTATGGCGTGTATCGTTATCTAAAGTACATACTAGAAGACGAAGGTAATGGCGTCGGCAAAGCCCGTCGGTGAACTAAAGAAGATCGTCTCGCTGATTGACCGGTCTGATTTTGATGAGTTTGTCTATCCACCGAACGCATCAAAAACCAAATTCCGTCCCGAAAATAAGCCCTACCATAACTTCACCCAAGATGTCGCCACCTGGACCTTCCAAGGCTCGCCAAACTGGGGACAACGTATTACCTTTGATGTTCCTTGGCCTTGGCAGGGCGACTTCCTCAACTGGATTGCGCTAAGACTCAAACCGCTTCCCTGGTTACCTGGAGATACCGCTAAACGTATCGGACCTAATGTTCAAAACTATGTACCCATTGATACAGCTGACTTTTTCATTTGGGCACAAAGTCTCGGAACAATTGCTATTGCGAAAGCCGAAATGGAGGTCGATGGCGTTATTATCGAATCGTTTAGCGGCGACTGGATCAATACCTGGAATAAGATGAATCATAGTGTAACGACCGGTGTAGCATATGATGACGGAATCTACAATTCATATACAACACCAGGTGTGAATAATATTTTACCGAGTGAAGACGGGTATGTATACTGTTATTTACCATTTTGGTTTGCGAAACACGTCAATACTGCCTTTCCCCTGATATCTTCAAGTGGTCCTAACACAGTTCGTTTTCATATCACTCTTCGCCCCTTTAGTGAAGTCATTCGCAAGGTCAGCGCGCCGCTAACCTGTAACGAAACACCACTAGGAACAACATTTCAAGTACGTGATTATCTATATCCATTTCGTAAATTCGAAACAATAGC
>Ga0214164_1001482_pt1 | contig 13211 bp, 7 predicted proteins | sample TroBogepilimnion_13_FD_153003 | JGI IMG/M metagenome (GOLD analysis project Ga0214164, IMG submission 153003) | Freshwater microbial communities from Trout Bog Lake, WI - Practice 03JUN2009 epilimnion v4 | ecosystem: Environmental > Aquatic > Freshwater > Lake > Epilimnion/Euphotic zone ...
GGTTATTGTGTAAGTACCGCCGGCAGTCTGCAATCCGAAATCTAGCGGTGCACCTGTACCGGAAGCTGATGAAATAAGGATGCCGCTGTTATATAAATTATAACTGGTTCCGATTACCGAACTGCCTAGGCCAATATGCAGCCCTGCAGCACCGGCGCAATAATTACCTCCGCCTGTTACGGCAAATGGCGTTGGCGCAGGATTAATGGTTACAACTCCATACCCAATCATACTGTCAGCGCATCCGGTTGCAACTGTTGTTGCAAGTACGGTATAAGTCCCCGCTGCAGGTACAAGACCTAAATCAATGGAAGTACCAATACCAGCTGTAGATGTTCCATAAGGTACGCCGCCGGTATATAATTTATAATTGGTACCGCTGGCCGAACCTGAAAGGCCGATATGCACACCGGTACCTCCTGCGCAGAAAGCACCCCCGCCTGTTACTGTCTGCAGAGCGGGTACAGGATTCAGTGATACGGTAGCGCTGCTGTTCATAACTGCGGAACATCCACTGATAAGATTAGTGGCAATAATATTATAAGTTCCGGCGCCTGTTGCCAATCCAAAGTCAATGGCCGGACCGGTTCCTGTATAGGGCAAACCGGTAGCTGTGCCATTAAGGTATAATTGGTAACTAACTCCGCTCTGACTGCCATTTAATCCCACACGCACGCCCGATGTCCCGGGGCAGTAATTTCCGCCTCCGGTTACATTATATAATGTAGGTAATGCAAGTGTTGAAACCGTTGTGCTACCGGTCATACCTGTCGAGCAGGATGTTCCCGGGTTTGCGGTAATTGTATAGGTTCCGGAAGCGGTAATAAGTCCGAAATCAAGGGCAGATCCTGTACCTGAATGTGTGCTGCCGGCTGGAACTCCGCCGAGGTAAAGCTGGTAACTCACTCCCGCATCCGAACCGCTTAATCCTATATGCACTCCGGCCCCGCCTGAACAATAATTGCCACCTCCGGTAACAGTATACACACCGGGCGTATTGGTTACTGTCATCGGGTTGGTACCCAGGCAACCAGATGGGGCAGTATAAGAAATTGTTGCCGCGCCTGTTGCCACACCACTTACTGCTCCTGTTCCCGAAACTACCGATGCTATTCCTGCATTGCTGCTGGTCCAGGCGCCTCCCGGCACAGATGTCGTCAATGTATTCAGTGATCCTGCACACATTCCGGTTACACCTGTTATTACCGGTGTCGAATAAGCCGTAACAGTTGTTGTAGCCGCAGAAGGGCAGGAGCTTATTCCGTTTACGCTTACAGAGACGGAGTAAGTGCCCGCAACCGCCGGAGGGTTGATGGTATTGGTGTTTGGGGTAACATTGTTGTACCCCGATGGGCCCGACCATGTATACGAACTTGCGCATGCCAGCGCCGGCGATGCTGTCAGTGTAAGGCCGCTTGGTAGGCATAACGGTGAGTTATAACTCAGGCTCAGGTTAGGAATAATCTGAACAGTATAATCAACTGAAGTGCCATAAGTCAGTGCATCGCACCCGGTCGACAATACCTGCGCCTGGTCTGCGACAACCCGCATGCGGTGCATGCCGGGAGTCGCTCCTGATGATATTGTTGGTATTGGTATACTGAATGAATAGGTAAATGGAAGCCCCGGAACCACAGCGGTATTGGTAGAATAGACTATCTCGCTGGATGAGAAAATGCCGTCATTGTTAAAGTCAATCCATACATACACATCATCACCATCAAAATTGCTGTTTACTGTGGCTGCATAACTGCTGCCTGCATATAATTTGATTGGTGTATAGCCGGTATGATCCAGGTTAATACCTGTACATAAAAGCGGCCCGGGATCACTGATCGATGTGCCGCATGTGCCGGCCATTGTAAATTCATTTACCCCGTCACCCAGCGAACATCCGTTGGTCGATGTGGGAAAACAATATGCTGCATTGGTGCGGCCTACATATATCGGGTTGGAAGTAGAAGTTAATCCGCTGTTTGCACAGGTAACAACGCATTGATACAAGGTTGGCCCTGTTTCTGATGTAGTATAATTGGCAGAAGTCAGCGGACTGCCAATGTTGGTCCAGGTACTGCCGCAAGCAGAACTCTGCCACTGAAAACTTATTCCTGTTTCTCCCGATGCACCCACAAGGCCAAGGTTAAATGTGGTAGCGCCGGTAACCATGCCGGCTGAGGTGGAGGAGGTTCCCGGATTAGGATAACCTGCACAGGGCACTATCGATGTAGTAGTGGTGTTTGATGCGCTCGGCGCACTGTTGCATGCCGAATCAACTGCTGTAATTGTCCAGTAATAGGTTACTCCTGAAGTTAAACTCGTTAAATCATAAGGGCTGGTAACTGTGGTTCCACCCGACGGATATCCCGGGGCAGGTATGGTCAGACCGGGGTCGGTATATACATTCAGCAGGTAGGTGTAAGTACTGTAAACACCACCTCCGGCTGCCGGAGCGCTCCATGAAACTGCTGGTATAATACTGGCAGATGGTAGCCCGAATGAAGTAAGTGTTGGCGCGTTGGGGCAGGTGGTAATGCTGTTCGATGATACTGACGTATTGAAAAAAGGCCCTCCGCCACAACCCGTATTATTATACGGAAACAAAGTCATAGTATAATTGGTATTGCCGGTAAGTGCCGTTGAAGTCGCAACAGGTGAAGTAGTTCCTGTTCCAACTATGGTGCCGTTTGAACCTACTGCTGTACCCACGGCTATAGACTGCCCGTTTGTCGGATTTCCCACCAATGGTCCGCTGCTCATTACCAGTATGTAGCCGGTGGGTGCTGTTCCCGGAGGTGTGAATGACACTGATGTACTGGTTGCAGTATTGGTGTAGGAAAGGCCTGTCGGAATCCCGGGTGCCGTGCAGGCCGGTAAGGTTACTGCTACCTGGAAATTATCTACCGACATTGTTTTTCCTGTGCCTGCTGTAAAACCATATACTGCGCCGAAATTCACCTGAACATTGTTGGTATAGGTAGCATCAGTTATTGTTGATCCCTGTTGTGTGGTAACACCGCTCGATGGGTCGGCAAATGCTGCTGCACCGTCATCACGCACATATAGCGACCACTGATTTGTTGCCGGGTTATAGGTGACCCTTACACTGTAATAATCTGTTTTTGGCATCGTGGTAGTGCCGGTTATAAGTGTAACATTGGTAAGCATACCCGCGCTGAACCTGATTAAATTCACACCACCGGTCGCGCCCGAGTTGAATACTACTCCATAGCCTGTGGGCGCGCCATTATATATATTCGCTGCAGCATTCCCGCAAAGATCTATTCCTCCCGAAATGGCACCCGATGTAGGAGTTGATGTGGTTACTGCAGTACTGGTCCTCATGTTAAACGTCCAGGTTACCAACCCGTAATTGGAGCTCAGTTGCCGGCTGAATATCGTGTTTGGTGCCGAAAATGGTGCCAGGGGTGCCACAAATAAGCTCCTGTTGGCTGTACTTCCGCTGTTAATATTTGCCCGGTAGTTACTGCCGCTAACCAGTGTAGTGTTTATAGTACTTGTACCTCCCAACGTAAATTTATAAGTGGTTGGTGGTGTACCATATGCCGTTGCTGTGGTAAACGGTGTATAGTCAAAATTGTTGGTATAGACCACTGTAGGGGTCTGTGCTTTTACCAAAAGGGCGTTAAAGGCTGATAATATCAGCAATAAGGCGAGTAGACAGGTTTTTTGCATAGAAATTGTATTTGGCCAAAAAATTAAATGAACTGATTCAGAATTTATATGATACCAATCAGGTAGTTATTTTAGATTGGTCTGAATGTTTATGGATCTGAGCTGAAGTGCATAAAAGGGGTTTCGGATTAATAAATTCATTAATTTGGAATTTGCATACTATTATTAACTGGTAATTAATAATAGATTTTCATATACAAATGTATAGCTTTAAAATGAAAAATTGAAGCCTTCTCCTATTTTATCGAATTAATTCGATAAAGAAAATCATTATTGTTGCACATGTATTTTCATCTGTATCAAATAGCTTTCCATTTAATTATAGAGGAAATTTAGTTTTATATTTTAGTATGAATTATTTGCCATTCAATTTGATTTAATTACTTTTGCACCCAAAATCAAAACGATATATGAAAAATTTAATTTTCGCGATGTTTATCGCTACCTCAGTATTTGCAGTAAATACTGCTTCTGCCCAGGATTTGGGTAGCATGTCTTCAAAACTGAAAAAGTCAAAAGATGATGCTAAAAATGCTGCTGGTGCCAAAGCAGCTGATGCTAAAAATGCCGCTGGCGCAAAAGCCTCTGATGCTACCAATGCCGCTGGAGCTAAAGTTGCTGATGCTAAACAGGCTGGAGGTTCAGCTAAAGAAAAGGCAAAAACTGCTGTAAAGGAAAATAAGGATAAAGCAGTTCAGGCCGGTAAAGAAAAAGCAAAAACTGCTGTTGCCGAAAACAAAGAAAAAGTAAAAACTGCAGCTAAGGAAAAAGCTACTGCCGTTGCCAAAGAAAAGAAAGAAAAAGTAACTGCCGCAGCTAAAGAAAAAGGCGAAAAAGTAGCAGCAAAAGGTAAGGAAAAAGGCGAAAAAATGGCTTCAAAAGCAAAAGCTAAAGGCGAAAAAATGAATTCATCTAAAGCAGTTAAAAAAGCAAAGGAAACTGCCGATCAAAAATAATTCCGGTTCAAAAAAATAGTGGAGAGGCTGTATCCTTTTGAGGGGTCAGCCTCTTTTCTTTTTACTGAATATTCATCCTTTATTCTTGTAGTAATATTAATCCAAACCACCTACAAAAACCCTGTTTATACCCAGGTCAATTATAGTATTTACCGGAAAAACTGATGAAAATACCTCCTGCACCCGCATCCATTCACCAGGGTCATCTATCATATAGTTGAAGGCCACATGGCCTCCTGTATTAAGGCTTTCCTTGCATTGGCTGAAAAACGAAGAAGTTGTTACAAAATCCGGAACCACTCGGCTGTTGAAGATATCTATAAATACCAGGTCATAATGCTCCTTGTTCCTGTTCATAAACAACTTGGCATCTGCGCATACCGGTGTAATATTTTTATCTCCCAATAGTTCCATGGCCCATTGCAGCACCACTTTATCATATTCTACTAGGGTAAAATGCGGTTGGTAGCCTCGCCGCTTCATAATTTGGGGCAGGCTGCCCAGTCCGGTGCCCAGTGCCAGCACGGTTTTAATTTCGGGCATATGGGCCTTCAGGTGATTGATCATTGCAATTACAGGCCGGTAATTGTTCCCGTCCGAGTAAAGCGCATCTGCTGTAGCCAGTTGCAGCCTGCCCTGATACAGTAGTAATTCAAGTAACGGGTTCACTGCCCCTGCAGCCCGTCTCAGGGTCACCGGGTAGAAATAGCTGATAAGCCTTTTATATAATGAGATTCGGATAGAATACCTGGATTTATTGCCTGGCAAAGATGGGTGAAATCAGGATACTTTGCCCTGAATAGTTGAAATGATGCTGATGAATCTGTAAAATTAACCGCTTAGAATTAACAACTCTTTTTGGCCGCAGCCACTCATTTTCGTATTTTTTTATAATTCCCGGGGCCAGATAACCCGAAGGTTAATCATTATCCTTGATCCTCCGTTTGCGGAAAAATGGCACTTTATTCTCATTGCCGGATATCAGGCGGCCTATGTTTTTATGATGGGTCAGCACCACAAGGAAGGCCGTAGCTATTGCAAACAACCGGTAGCTCAGTTCCTGCGCATCGGCATTGAAAATAAATAAGATCATTAACGGAAATGCAATGCTGGCTGTGATCGAGCTCAGCGATACATACCTGGTCAGCAAAAGCATCAGAAAGAAAACAAGTACCAGGCTCGCTGCCACTATAGGATGTATAGACAGAATCATACCAAACAAGGTGGCTATACCCTTACCCCCCCTGAATTCAGCCCAGATAGGGAAAATATGTCCCAGCACTGCTGCAAGGCCCAAAAATATCTGAAGGTTCACAAAAGGTTCACTGAGCACTGGGAAAGGTGAAAGCATGGATAACTTAACCGCCAGAAAACCCTTCATCATGTCGCCAAACATCACTCCGGCACCAGCCTTTGATCCAAGTATCCTGAAAGCATTCGTTGCGCCTGCATTACCACTGCCGTGCTCTCTGATATCTATACCGTATACCCACTTACTCACCCATACAGCCGTTGGTATTGATCCGATCAGATATGCTAAAACTAAAAGAATAGCTACGTTCATTACAGAATTACTATTATTAAGGGAAACAAATTTAATCCTTGTCTTTCAAATATCCTAATCGGTAGTTAAAGAAAATATTACTCGTGATATGTTTTTTTAACATTTTGCCGCATTAGGTTCAGCCAAGTTACATCATTCCTTCTGCTCTCGCAATATTAATCCCGGATATCAAAAAATTTCTACACGCTAACCGGTACTTATTCACTTATGAACTAACTTTATCCGCCCATGAAGGAATTTGGCTTCAACCTTGTGCTCTCCCTGCGGTCCATCCGCACCAACCGCTTGCGGTCGGCACTCACTATTACTATTATCGCCCTGGGTATAATGCTGCTTGTAGGTATTCTCACCACTATCGAGGTAATGAAGGCCGGAGTTAATTCCAACTTCAGCAGTATGGGGGTCAACTCCTTCCAGATCACCAGCGACATCATTAAAAAGAAAAAGAGCCGCGGAGGCCTGCATATCAGTGTTACTGATGGCAAGAGTATTACCTACGACGAGGCCCGCACTTTCAAGGAACGCTTTCATTTTCCGGCCAATGTGGGTATCTCTGTCAGCGGCTCCAATATCGCCACAGTTCATTACCAGTCCGAGAAAACCAACCCCAACGTCCGCATCACCGGTATCGATGAAACCTACATGGCTGTTACCGATACCAAACTCGACTATGGCCGCAATTTCTCGGCAATGGAGATCCAGGGTGGCGGCTATGTTTGTATACTGGGTAGCGGCATCGCCAAAAAATTATTTAAAAGAAGCCTGGAGCTCGCTATCAATCAGGTGGTATCGGTTGGCGATGTGAAATACCGTGTCATTGGTATTATGGAATCTAAAGGGGGCAGCATGATTCAGGACAATGACAATACGGTGCTCATACCCCTCAATACCGCCCGTATCTATTATGGGTCAGATAATTCCTACCTCCTCAGTGTAATAGTGCCTGATGTAAAACTTAAAGACATTGCTGCCGAAGAAGCCGAAGGCCTGTTCCGCACGGTGCGCAAGCTGCCCCTAGGCACCGCCAACAACTTTACAATCACCCAAAACAACGACCTCATCACCATCCTGCTCGATATTACCAAGTATATCCGCTGGGCAGCCATTATTATCGGCATTATCACACTGCTCGGTTCTGTAATTGGCCTTATGAATATTATGCTGGTTTCAGTTGGTGAGCGCACCCGTGAGATCGGAGTCAGCAAAGCCCTTGGCGCCCGTTCTTCCACCATCAAGCGGCAGTTCCTTACCGAGTCGGTTATCATCAGCCTTATGGGTGGCGCAGCTGGCATTATTCTGGGTATGCTTCTGGGCAACTTGCTCGGTTACTTTATGCACATTGGTTTTATTGTTCCCTGGCTCTGGATCACTATCGGGGTAAGCCTTTGCGCAGTAGTGGGTGTTATCTCCGGCATCTATCCGGCCATCAAGGCTTCAAAGCTCGATCCTATTGTGGCATTGAGGTATGAGTAAGTGAAATATTCATTGAAATCAGCCTTATCTGGCCGGAATAATGACTCAGTTAATGCTTTCAACCCTGAGGGTCAGTATCAGCCGGAAACAGGCATTGATAAATTCATTGTAATTTTCAAACAGGTCACAATTTATTTCAAAACTTTCTTTTCGGTTAATATGAAATTGAAGGTTCGTTATTTCATTGTTCCTGAGCTTGCACACCAACTCATAAAATTCCTCATTCAGTATTTTTGTGCTCTGTATGATCTCTAATTTTACCGTAAAAAGGTATTTCATTATTATATCCGTCAATGAAATGGATACATAATTGCTGAATTGAATTTTCCCCGGGTCAAAATTCAATTGTTCATCCCGCATCATTTGCTCATTGTAAATATAAAAGCTGCCTTCCTTATTGCACAGCAATGCAATATGGTTTTTATTATACATTATTTCGGCCAGTAGCAATACCAGCCGGTTGAGTTCTTTATTATTCAGCAGCACGCGGGCTTCTGTGCGCTTTACTGCCAGCAAACTTTCTTCATCTATATTTTCGTTTAAAAATTGTTTTAGCTTATTAATTTTATTCAGCGGGAAACCCAATTGCCTCAGCTCAAACACAATAGTCAGCCACACAAAATCTACAAATGAAAACTTGTGCCAGTTCCTGTTGTTTTCCCTTTCAGAAAGCATCAGGTCATTCGATTCCCAGTTGTTTATTGTTCTGTACGAGATACCCAGATCATTTACCGTGAGTGTGGTTTTGAATATTTTGTCGCAAATACCAAATGCATTAAAAATATTCTCAACGGTATCCTTTGAAAAACTGGCTCCAAACATAATTATTTTTGTTTAAATTAAAGTGGCCCTCTTCAGGCTGATTTCGAAAATGCAATGCGGAATTTTATTATTTCCTGCTCCTTCTTACCATAATCGGAGATTGGCAAGAAATTAAAAACTATAAGCTGGAATCAATAAACGTCAGGCAATTAGTATTCCACGAAACTCTGGAACGATAAAATTATAGTAAAAAATTGTTTTGTTGATAATTATTTTAAAGGGATTTTTTATGAGGAACCTGATAATTCTACCCCAAACTCCAATCACTGGTTCCGATAGATTTTATCCCGCCTCTTAATATACGGCTTGAGAAATCCATTTAGATAGTGCCATGCAATTTGATTCAAAAAAGCTAAATATTATGGCCATTAATGGCAACCAATCTCCCATTTTAATACGCTGATCGCACTGAAAAGCAATGTTGTTAGGTTAAGAAAGCCCGGCAGTGCATTAATGTGTATAGCCGCTGGTGAAACCGCCGGTAATCAGATATAAGCGCCGCATCCGTAGGGGCGGATCGAATGTAGGTTTCGAAATCCGGGAAATCATTAAGCTAATGACATTGCCTGCCTGCAATTTACATGGTATTATACCTTGGCGGCCGGAGATCAGAAACAGGTTATAGCAGGGTAAAGCAATAGAATTAATCATTGCAATCGCACTCATCTGGCTCCTGCAGAAAATTTTCCATTCGTTCATTTAGCTTGAAGTGCACACTGGTTTCATCAGCATACACAATCCGGCTGATAATCCAGTGGCTGGCATCCGGAACACAGATGTAAAAAAGGCCATTCTGATGAAGGTCTATTTTTGTACCCTCTATTTTGCCTTCCTTCTCAATAATCTTGTTGAAGGTGCGGGAATAAAAAGAGTAATATACCCCCGTTATTTTTTTATCATTGTTATTCCTGATCTTCACCAGGTATCTCATTTCACCGCACGAATAGCATTCCGAGCATTTCTTATGAAAGGAGCAAAGATCAAAATATTTTCTGTGCTTCAGGTAGTCATTCTCTTGGGCGCGCAATCCCGATAAACAAAATAATAAAAATGGAATTATCAGAAAAATCCTCTTTGTGAATGACATACTTATTTTTATTTTGGATCCCTGTTCAACGGGATATGTTCGAAATAAACCTGAATCAGAAAACATTATCTGCAAATATATAAAATGGTGAATAAAGACAAGAAATTAAACGGATTATTTTTTCATCGCTCCTTTTTCCGCACGTTCACAGCATTTTAAACCTATATGAGGCGAATTTGTCTTAATTTTACCATAAATATTCCAGATTATGCGTTTTGTTCTCAGTCTATTGTGTTGCCTTGCCGTGTCTTTTACTTTGTTGGCTCAGCAGGCCGGTTCCGGTTTAAGCTCGGGCCAGCCGTTGGTAAGCAGCAAAACTCAAACCAATTCCGGAGACAGCAATAATATATATACTATAAAGCAGCATTTCCTCTTCAATGTTCTGCATAACCCCAATGATTTAGATAATGGTGATGATGATAACGAACTGGCGCGCTTCAACCGCTGGTTTCATGATGTGGAGATAAGAACTTATCCCTCCGGCAATTTGCCCCGGCCCGATGTTTTGCTAACCGAAACGAATCTGGCAGCTGCTAAAAAGACTACCTCCCGGAAAACAAGCACATCCCAGGTCTGGCAGCCTGTAGGCCCTTTAACTTTTCCTTCAAATTTTAATGGTATAGGTCGCATCAATACTATTGTTATTGACCCAATCGATACGAATACGCTATATATAGGCGCTGCCTGCGGCGGCGTATTTATAAGCCACGATGGCGGCAACACCTGGGTTTCCAACAGCGATAATTTTCCTTCTTTAAGTATTGCCGATATTGCAGTTAACCCCAATCATACCGATACTATTTATGCAGCTACCGGCGATGGATACGGATATACCGATGATGGCTACAACGATTTCTGGGGTGGCCTTTATTCTGCCGGTGTTATGAAGAGCACCGATGGCGGCAATACCTGGCATACCACCGGCCTCAGTTACCTGCAAACCCAGCGTCAGATAATTCAACGGCTCCTTATTTCGCCCGAAAATCCAAATATCCTGCTTGCAGGTACCACCAGCGCGCTCCTCCGTTCCACCGATGCCGGCGTTACCTGGGCCAGTGTACTCACAGGGCATGTCTATAGCATGGCGTTCCGACCGACCCAGCCCGATACTGTTTATGCCATCTGTGAGCTCGATCTCAAAGTATCCTATAACTCAGGAGCTACTTGGTCAACTTTAAAAGCGGGCCTCAACCCGGCCAACAACCGGGCTACCATTGGGGTTTCACCGGCTACACCCAGGGCTATATGGGTACTCGATGCCAACGATAGTTTGCATTGGTCGCACGACGATGGCAGTTCTTTTTCAGTTACCAATCCTCCCGATACTGCGCGCTTTTATGGCTACTACGACCGTGTTCTTGCTGTATCGCCCACCGACTCATCCTTTGTAGTGGCCAACGGCGAACTGATGTCTTTTTCAAGCGATGATTGCAATTCCTGGTACAGGCTCGATCCGGATGGTAAAGTACATGTTGATAACCATGCATTGGCTATTAATCCGCTGAATACAGCTACCATCTATTCCGGTAATGACGGCGGCATTTTTGTAACCCACAACACCGGCCATACCTGGAAAAACATCAGCAACGGATTGATGATTTCGCAGATTTACCGCATGAGTGCCTCCCAGCAAAACCCCTATGTTATGGTTTGCGGCCTGCAGGACAATGGCTCTATGACTTTCGACAGCACACATTGGTTTGAAAGAACTGGTGGCGATGGCCAGGACTGCGCTATAAATCCCACAAACGATTTTATACAGATATCTTCTTCCCAGAATGGCCGGTTCAATATTTCTTACGATCAGGGCCATTCCTTCAGCAATATGGCTGTCAGCACGGAAACCGGTAACTGGACCAGCCCGGTAATTTTTGATCCGAACAACGAGGCGAATATTTTTTTCGGGCTTAATGATATTTATGCTTCATTCGATGCGGGTGGCACATTCACCAAACTCACCGCAACCCAGTTGTTTACCGATGGTGCCTACTCACTGGCCATTGCGCCTTCAAGCAGCAATGTATTGTATGCCGCCGATTATGGCGCAATATTCAGGTCTATGGATCAGGGTATAACCTGGACCAATGTAACCGGTAATCTGCCCTCGGGTGCAGTTGCCATTACTCATATTGCGGTCGACTATGCCGACTCAATGAGGGTATATGTTTCCATGTCTGGTTACTCCGCAGGCAATAAGATATTTACTTCCGGCACAGGTGGCACAACCTGGACAAATATCAGCACCGGCCTGCCCAATCTGCCGGTCAACTGTGTCGCCCTCGACTGGTCTACTCCCGGCGCAATGTTTGCAGGCAGCGATATGGGCGTTTATTATACCGATTCTTCACAATCTGGCTGGTCTTTATACGGCACTGGACTACCCAATGTCATAGCCAATGACATCAAGATCAATTACGCCAATTACAAAGTAAGGGTAGCCACCTATGGCCGCGGCGTTTGGGAAACAAATCTCACAGCCCCTGTGCCCAATGCAGTCCCCAACGTTCAGTCCGCAAAAGCCCCCGCAGCCCACATTTACCCCAACCCGACCTCAAACACATGGAAGCTCATATTCCAGAACCAGCGCCCGTCTGCCTTTACAGTAAGTGTTACCGATGTCCTCGGCAGGGAAGTCATTACCCAAAAGAATAATGACCTCATAAATGCATCTTCACTGGTAGCAGGCATTTATATTATCGACGTTTCCGGTGGTGGCTTGCACTTCAGCATCAAGGCCGTAAAAGAATAGTTCAGCGCCGTATTATTGAATATTTATTGTCCGGGCTTTTTATCACTATTCAGCTTCAGTGGCTATGGCACAGTTCAGGAGAAGATATCTATTGGGCTTTCTATCAAATGCAGGTGTAGTATCACAACTTTCGTTCAGTTAAGAAAGCCTGAAAGGGCTTTAAAATGAATAGCCGGTGGTGAAACCACCGGTACTCAGCCCTGATTGCCGACCCCATAGCGGGTCGAATGTAGGTTTTGAAATGCTAAAAAACCTTAGCTAAACGGCATTGTATTGTGTAATATATGCTGTGTGGTAGTGTTAAAAACATAGCCCACGGTTTCAACCGTGGGTAAAGGGGAAATAAATGAATGATAACCGTTTCAACGGTTTAGTTTGGGTTTATTGGTCTGGATTTATAATCCCGACATACATGGTTACGAATTTGCAATCCACCTTACCAACCCCACTACATTAAGGTTAAAGTAAGTTCGATACCTTAATCCCTTTTTTAAACGATTATTATAATTGGTGCGACGGAAATCCCAAAGGGATTGAATGTTTATAGAAATATATCAATAAAGTTGGGTTGATACAGCACGTGCCGCCATAGCTTCAGCGGAGGCGCAAGGCATCACATGTCTATAGCAAAAAACTAAAACTAATCTCCTGATGCTTACCGCGTGCCGCCATAGCTTCAGCGGAGGAGCAAGGCATCACATGTCTATAGCAAAAAACTAAAACTAATCTCCTGCTGCTTACCGCGTGCCGCCATAGCTAAAGCGGAGGCGCAAGGCATCAAATGTCTATAGCAAGAAACTAAAAATAATTTCCTGATGCTGATCGCATGCCGCCATAGCTTCAGCGGAGGCGCAAGGCTTCAAATGT
>Ga0214164_1001483_pt1 | contig 13211 bp, 23 predicted proteins | sample TroBogepilimnion_13_FD_153003 | JGI IMG/M metagenome (GOLD analysis project Ga0214164, IMG submission 153003) | Freshwater microbial communities from Trout Bog Lake, WI - Practice 03JUN2009 epilimnion v4 | ecosystem: Environmental > Aquatic > Freshwater > Lake > Epilimnion/Euphotic zone ...
CCGCCGCCGGTGCCACGCACCGGCGGCAACCCTTTCCCTGACCCTTTCCAATCCCAACACCATGAGCACCGCCAAGCCAACTCCGAAGCCCGCCAGCAAGGCTACCAAGCCCGCCAAACCGCAGCCGAAAGCCAAACCGGCGGCAAGCCCGAAACCTACTCCCTCCATGACTGATTCCCTTCCCGCTGCCACTTCAAACATTATCCAATTCGACCCGCGTAAGCTCCTCTTAGCGCCAGAGCTAGCCGCCGTTCCCATGCGCGCAGATGTTGCTGTTCATCTCGCCAGCAATTCGAAGACTAAGGAATTGAGCGAGGAAATTGCCGGAGAGCGAAAGGGAGTAGTGCAGAGCATGGATGATGTTGGCATTATTGACCCTTTGAAAGTGACCCTTTCTGAAAGCGGTCAAACGGCAACGGTGTGGGATGGGCGAGGCCGCCGTGATTGGGCTTTAGAGCGCGGCAAAGAGACGGTGCCAGTCATGCATGTGAGTGAGGAAGTCGGACGCAAGCTCATGGAGGCCAGCGTGATTGGTCGTAATCATTGGACCAAGGGCCAGCGCGCTTATTTGGCCGTGATCTGTCACCCCGAAGTGGCGGACGTGAAAGCTGGACGCCCCAAGAAAAACACCGATTCAGTCGGTTTTACCGGCGCGCCTGAGCTGGCTACCCATGTGGGTTTGAAGCCTGACATCGTCAACCAAGCCGTCCAAGTCTATCGCCTTTTCCATGCCCCCGACGCCAAGCCGGGCAGTGCGGAGGCGATTGAGGCGGCGGATTGCAAGGCCAAGTATGAAATGAGCATCTGGGCAGGCGCGGGCCTAGGCGCGGTGCTGGCAGGGATCGGCGGTGGTCAGGCCACAAAAAATAAGCCGCGCAAGGCCAGTGACTGGGCCGCGCTGGATAAGCCACTGGGAACCATGACCCGCCTCTCGCGTGAGTTTGACAAGTGGAAGGAAGAGGAACGCACCAAGGCCATGCGCCTGATGACAACGCGCTTCAAATCCGACTTCTCCCCCGGCTTCCGCCTGGCCCTGAGCGAAGCCCTGGCCGCTGCGGATGACAGCATGGCGTGATCTGTCCTAACCCTTTTAACCACGGAATACCAGCTTATGTCTTCGACCTCCAAAGCCCGCCTGCAAAAGCTCAAAGCGGAGCTTGATCTCCTCTTCGGCCATGCCCACCCCGACGACCGCGTCGAACTGGTGAAGGAACTGCGCGAGTACTTGGCTCTGCATAAGAGCGCGGCGAATCGCCCAAGCTACGACGCCAACAGCAATGCCGCGACTGGCAATGGCCTTGAAGGCGTGCCGGTGAAGTAACTCCAAACCCACCCACACGACGCCATGCACACCCTTTTAGCTTCCACCCCGGCAACGCCGACAGAGACGGCCATCTGGCTGGTCTTACTATGCGCGATCTGCTTCACCGCCATTGCCAAGCTCTAACTAATATGTTCTCCGCCTCTCACTATCTGGCTTTGTCCTTTGCCTTGCTGCCCTTCAGCGCAGCGGTGGCGTGTGGGCTGCTCTCGCTCTGGGATGAGCACCGACACTGGAACAGCGGCAACCAGCGCCGCCCCAAGGACTGGCTCCGCCAAGGCCGCACCGCCTCCCTCCAACTCCGCACCCGCCGCTGATTTATGAACGCATCCGACTTGGTTGATATGAAGATTTACAGCGGCCCGTGCGATGGCCTGGAAGGTGTTGCCGTCCCTTTTGGCACCATCGAGTTTGGCCTCTTCAACCCGCCCAAAGGCAAGCCTGACGCTAAGCAACACAGCTACGTGGTCAGCAAGGAATGGACTGCCTTCTTTGGCGCTCCGACCGCTGTTTGGAAAAACTTCCCCGGCAAACCACCCAGCGAACGCGCTGCCGCCTGACCCTTCTGGCAAACGACCGTCAACCATCGTCAACAACGGTTAACCACCGTCAACTCCTCCCTCTCTCCCCCATGACTTCCATCCGCCAAGGTGCCAAAACTTCCACGGCTGACCGTGCTCTCCTCGTCGCGCAAATCGACGGGCTGATCGCGGGCGGAATGGCGGTGCGGAATGCGTGCCTGGAGATCGGCTGCAAGTTTGTGAATTACTACCGATGGAAGTCCCAAGCCGCACAGGCCCTGATTCCATCGGCACCCAAACCGAAGCTGAAGAGTGGTCGCAAAGCCAAGTTCACACTGAGCGAAGCCGAGACCCGCCGTTTGCGCTTCTGGCGGCTGGTCAAAGGCAGCATCCCGTTGGCGGTGGAGTCGGCGATTGCGGAGGCAATCACAGAGCATGATGAACCGTATTTCAAAGCCCTGCGTGAATGCGTGGTCAGTGAGCGCGATACCGGCGCACGTCTGAGCCTGGAGAACGCCATGGCCATGCGGGCACACTGGGAAGCCGCTGCGAGTGCGCGCAAGGCCGTGGCCTGGCCACAGAGCGTGCAGCGGGCTTGCCGTGTGACGGCGGCGGAAGAGGCGGAGTTTCGGGGCAAGAAACATGTGACGCATGAGCGCGGCACCGAACGTCGCGGCAATACCATCCGCACCGCCGACAATGAGATCATACCATGGTATGCTGGCGCGATCTGGGAAAGCGATGACATGAGCTTGAATGATCCTTTCCGCTTCCACGATGCCAAAGAGGGCCGCGAGATTCTGGGACGCCAAGCGCTCTTCACCATTGATGCCTACTCCCTGCATTGGCTGGGCTGCTCGCACATTGGCCGGGATCGGGATAGCTACCGCGCCGAGGACATCGCCAGCCACTTTGCAGACATCGTGGACCAGCATGGTCTGCCGCTGATCTGGCGCATTGAGCGCGGGCGCTGGGACAACTCCTTTATCTGGGGCTGCAAGATCGGCGAAGACAAAGAAGGCAAAGACATCCGCTGGGGTGGGCTGGACGCCATCATCCACATGCGGGAGAAATTCAACTCCACCGGCAAGGCCAATGTGGAAGGCAGTTTCAATCTCTTGCAGGCCATCATGGACCATGGTTTCAACGGCCAGACGCACAGCATTGGCCGCCTGCGTGGTGAGTTCGAGAACGCCACCCGCGACATGCTGCGCGCCGGGCGTGATGACGCCAGCCTGATGAAGTTCTGGAACATCCAGCAGAGTGCCGAGGCCGCGCAACGCGCCATGCACCTGTTCAATTCCCGACCCAAGCAGCGGCATAATTTCGGCAACGAAATGCGCGTGCCAGCACAGCTTTGGGCCGAAGTGGTGAAGCGTCCATGCCCCGCTGAGGAGCGCTGGCGCTTCCTGCCCGTGAAGATGCAGACGACGGTGAAGAAAGGCGGCTTGATCGATGTCAGCATCCCTCATTACGCGCAGTCATTCCGCTTCCGGCTCAATGGCGCAAGCCGTTGCAATGTGCAGCTTGATAAAGGGCATCAAATCCTCATCGCCTTTCATCCTGGGGAAGCCTGGCAGGGCTGTCATGTATTCAACTCAGACACCACCACGCGGAACCGCGAAGGCTTCACCTTTGCCGAGCGCATCGGCGTCGCAGACTGGATGGAAGACGCGCTGCAAGAGGACTTGTACGCCGAGAGCTACAGCCCCGGCCAAGTCCGCGCCGCCGCGCAGGTTCGGCGCGAGTTCCGCAGCATCGTGGCTGGCTCGCACTTCTCAGGCCGCCGCGTCTCTCACGCCCAAGACAGCCACGGCAACAGCCTCGCCGTGCAAACCGGAGTCAAACCCGCCGACGCCAGCCCCGCCGCACCGCGTGAGAGCGCGCCCCGCGAGCTGTCGATCGACACGCCGCGACTGCGCCGTGCGACCCGTGAACCTGTGCTGGTGAGCACCGGCGCAGACTTCGACGCGGAAGAAGAATATCTGGCGATGAGCCAGCGCTAAGCAGGACACAAACCGAACACAACAACATGAGCAAAAAGACCAACCAAAGCAAAAAGACCAATCAACTGGCTATGACCAAAATGGCACCGCCGGTCAAGAAAGCCGAAGTGGAAGCAGCCCTTTATCTCCTCGCGCTTGAAGAGTTCCAGTCAGAGGAAAAGGAGAAGCAAACCCGCCGGAGCGAGCTGCTAACGCAATGGGAAACAGAACTGCGTCAATTAATGCTTAAGCCACTGTCTTTTGATTTTAGAAAGCCCATCGAATGGGATGACATTGCGATCCACGTTTCAGTTAAAGCAACTCCGACAACTAGGACCATTGCGAAGCAGTGGGATAAAAACAGACCAGGAACTTGGGACGAAAAACATGAGAGGTCACGCATTCGTGACGGCCTCAAGGCTCAAACATCACGCGTCAAGAGCTTGCTCACGGACCCGGATAGCCGAGCGGCGCTGTCATCCATGCTGGCCACCATTGCCTGAGAAACCTGAACTTAATTCTCCACGAACATGAGCACCAACATCCCCCTCACCCCCGCAGCGCAGGAGCTGCGCACCCTGGCCCAAGACCTCGCGGAATGGGCCGACGCGAATGAACTGACCCAATCGGAGCTGCTCAAAGAGCACGGCGCTCTGGGCGGCGCAAAGATCTTCAATGCGGCCCTGGCTGGCCGCTGCGAGGACGTTGAGCACTGGCTGTCGAGCTATCGCACTGTGACCAGCGTGATCGCCCCGAGCGATGAACTGGAAGCGGACCCGCTGTATGAAGACCTCAGCACCACGAAGGCGGTGCGTGGTCAGTTCACCCGGCTCAAGATGTCCAAGACCGCCGCCAAACTGGTGATCGTGGAAGGCAACACGGGCATGGGCAAAACCAGCGCTGGCCGGATCATCGTGAAGAAGATGCTCGATCTCAACCCGGTGTCTTGCATTCACACGATTGAGGCCAGCGCAGGCTGGGGAGACCGCCCCAATGCGATGATTTCTGCCATGCTCAAGGCCCTCGGCATGCCGGACACGAGTCGGAGCCAGGCGGCACGCTTGGACAAGCTCATTGACGCTGCCAATGAGCGGCCCGTGGTGTTCATCATTGATGAAGTCCACGACGTCGGCGTGCGCTGCCTGCGCTGCCTCAAAACGCTGCTGAACCAAACGACGATGAAGATCGTCCTTTTGACTCATCCGCGCCTTTTCCGTGACCTGGAACGCGAAAACTGGGATGATGTCGGCCAGCTCACCGGAAACCGCCTCGTGGCCCGCGTCAACTTGGGCAGCATCCAGGAAAAGGACGTGGCGATCATTCTCAAGAACCGCCTGCCCGGCCTGAATGGCGAGAGCGAAGCCGCCGCCAAGACCCTGGCCGCTGCCGCCAGTGGCAACGGGAACTTTGCCTTCGTGCGTGAGGTCCTCGTCCGCGTCCAGCGCTGGCAAGCCAAGACCAAACCCAAGCACGTCACAGCGGGCGACATCGACGAGCACCTGAAAGCCGAACTCAAGACCCGCCGCGCCAGCCAACACAGCCTGTAATTTCGCCACATCAACACCCAGAACATACCACGATTATGAGCAAGCCACGCAAGACCAAAACAAGCACTCCCATTCCTGGCAAAGGCAAAGATGAAATGACACCGCCGGTCAACACCTGCGCACCGGAGCCACTGCGGCTTGAGGAGTACTCGGTGCTGAGACTGAAGATGTTGGGGGTCGAAAGCTCCCACGGCGCGCTGATTGAGGCGTCTGAGGAGGTGGCGAGCAAGCGCGCCGAACTTAGCACGGTGCAAGAGCAACTACGCGAGGCGGAGGCCAATTTACGCGAGGTGCAAGAGGAACACCAACAAGCTCTGCGGGATGCTTCACCGCTGCTGAACCGCCTGCCGACGGTCTAACTTCATTCCACCCACTTACTTACTTTCGACTTATGAGCACTTCTCTTTTAATGCCGCCTGGCTCCATCCCCACCACGCGCCAGCCGCTGCTGGCGGCCATTCAGCGCAAGCCAAAGCCTGCGCTGAGTAATTACCCGGCTTTGGCTGTCGCTGCGACGGCAAAGGCGGAACTGGACACCGACGGCGCGGACTTTGCCTCACTGGCGGCTTGTCTGGAAACGCTGAACCGCCTGGGCCTGTCGGTGTCTGAGTCTTGGCTGCTGATGATCCTGCTCAAGAGAGACCCCATGAGCTGCTCTGAATTGGTCTATCGCATGAAGATCCATGCGGTGCCACTGCATGCCCTGCTTCAGAACCTCCAAGACTTGGGCGTGGTGGCAATCCAAAACACTGGCCCGCTGTCCGTCATTGGCACTGTAGCACCGACACAAGCGGCGCGGAACGTGATGGCCAGCGTGCTGGCCCTGAGCGGCCTGGCCACTGCCGCAACGCAGGTGCTGAAACTGAAATCCAACCGCCGCTGAATTTATGATCCACACTCCCGCTCCCCATGCTCCTCTGTTGACCCTGCTGGCGACTGCCAAACAGGCGACGATTCTGGTTCGATCCATCACCGCTGAAATGGATGCTGAAGTCGCTGTCGTGAAAGCGAAGTATGAAGCGCAAATTTCCAACCGCCAAACTGAGGCGGACAACGCGCTCAAGGCAGCGACTGATTACGCGGCGGAGCACCGTGAAGCGCTGCTGATCAAAGGCGGCAAGAGCGTCGAACTTAATGGCCATACCCTCGGCTGGCGTGACAATGGCGGGGCTATCAAGGTCGCAGGTAAGGGCATTACTGAGAAGAAGCTGCTGCAACGGCTGCTGCGCTCCTCACGCCTCACACGGCTCTTTGTCCGCACGAAGCCCAGCCTAGACAAGGAAGCGATGCTGACCCGCTGGGATCAATTCAAAAGACAGCTCACCGCCATGGGAGCGCGTCGCGTCGTGACGGAAAGCTTTTTCGTGGAGCTGGATGTGACGGAATGAAACCAATGAATGGAACCACGAGTGATGAAACCCTCTTCTCTACTCTACTCTCCCAAGTCCGCCGCCGTGGCATTGCCACGCGGCGGGCGCTGAAGCGATGCCAGAGCATCGCAGCGAAGGCTCAACCTCAACGGAGGAAGGCGGCGTGAACGAAGAGACTCACAAGCTACTGCTCTCCATGGGCTTCTTTCAGCATGACACGTATGCCCGTTCGGAGTCGCTAGAGTACTACCACTCAAAGCATGAAATCACGCTCTATCTGCCGCCCGAACCATCCGCTGCCGATGTTTGCGATAAGATCTTTGAGGCGGGCCGGACCGTCCAAAAAGCGCTCTCCAAAGCAACGATCATCCAGGCCGCAAAGTTCCTGGGCTTCGACTTCTTAACACCCTGAATATATGAACAACAAAAACAAATGTTCCTGCGGAAAGCCTAAGACGAAAAGTTACCACCTGGCTTGCACTCAATGCTGGGCATTGGTGCCTAGGCCGCTGCAAGACAAAGTGTGGCATTTCTACCGCACGGCACGCGGATCTAGTGACCATTATGGTGCCATGCGCGAGGCGATCATGATTATTCACAAAGCCAGGACAATAGCCGCGCCGAGTCCGTTGAAATTCGACTTTTCTCTATGCCCGCGTCCTCATGGGATGCCTTGTCTCGCACATAAAGCCATCATCGAAGGTGGAGAAGCTGGCGCGGCGCTGGCTTGTCCAAACTGCGCACCACATGTGGAAAGGACACGATTGCTGCTCAACACGGCCAAGGTCACTAGCAGCGGATTCGGCGGAGTGACTAAAGAGGGCCGCATCGTAGATCGCCGCATTGATCCAACTGCTTTCCCTATTCCAGAAAATGCCCTGCTGAACATCCCCAAGCCTTCAAACTTATGAGCACACGCCAAGCCCCGATTCCCTTTGATGCCGACTCCATCGGCGGAGCGTACATCACGGTGCATGCGGCACCGGCTGAGCCTTTGATGCTGAGCCAGGTCATTGACCAGGGCGATTGGCACATGCCGGAAGCGGAGGCGGGGCCAGGGACGGCGAGGCCGCTGGATAAGCACGCCAAATGGCGGCTGAGTGAGCTGGCGGAGCGGGCTTATGAACTGCTGAAAAGTCGCGGGCTGGTGGATGGGGAGACGCTGGAGGGGTATCGGCGGCGCATCGCGGTGGCGGCGTGTGGGAAGCGCATCTCGCAGGCTTGCCACGGTGACCGGATGACGATTCAGGCGGCGTTTCTGCGCGAGATGGACCGCGCTGCGGAGGCGAGTCGGGCGCTGGTGAAGTCGAAGAGCACGGCCAAGGACATCGCGCTGCATAAGTTGGCGGAGCTGCTCAAGCAGCGGAGTTATCCGCCGAACTATGGCGAGGGTATCGCACTGCGCGTGTGCAAAGTTCCGCTGGCGCAGTGCAGCGCGAAGCAGGTGTGGTTTGTCTTCTACAGCGTCAACAACAACGGCAACAAACGCGATGGCAAAGGTTGTGAGGATAACCGCTGGAAGAAGCGGAAAGCGCAGCGCCAGAGCAGCAAGAGTCTTTAACACATTTCCTACCACGATCTGATTTTATGCAGTTCAAGAAATACCTATTTAACCCGAAGACTCGCGACCGCGAGAATTTGCCGAAGCTAGCGCCGGAAGCGCTGGAGTGTGATGAGGTGGAAGTTCGCCACCAGGCGGGTGTGCTCCGGCTGCTGAAGGGGGAGCCTTTGACGGTGGCTCGGGACCATGGCGGGAGTACGATCTTGGCATGGACGGATGGCCGCAAGGATCTCGTGCTCGTGGAGAAATCGCAACTTGGGGAGGTGTTGTCATGGGAGTGAATCCGCATAGCATCATCACCTTTGCCGAGCTGAAAGGGAAGCTGTTCTCGCTGCGGTTGTCGGTCTATGAGGCCCTGCTTGAGCATGGGCCATGCACGACGCGGGAACTGGCGCGGGTGAGTGAGATTGACATCTTGACGGTGCGGCCCCGCATCACGGAACTCTGCCAGTTTGGCTTCGTGGTCGAAGACGAAGCCACCGACCGCCGCGGCCACGAAGGCACCTACCGGGCGCTGACTCTGGCGGAAGCTGAGGTGGCGTTTAAAACGCGGCAGAAAGAGGCGGTGGAACAGGGGGTGCTGGAGCTATGATTGAAATCGCATGATCCCCCTGAATGCCATGGCTCTGGTGAAGGAACTGCACGCGGCTTATGTGGCGCGGACGGGCTATGAGATCGCGTACAACATTGCCCGTGAGAACACTTGGAGGGAGTGGTGCCAGTGGGGGAATTGGGCGTGGACGTGCGAGGATTTGGCTCGGGTGATTGGCTACCTGAGGAAGAAAATCGCGAAGGGCGAGCGCAACGAAGGGGCGCTGAAGTTTGCCAATTTGATCGGCAGGCCGGACAACTTTGAGGAGGATCTGAACCTGGCGCGTGCGGAAGCGAAGACGAAATTTACGCCGAGGAAATCGACGCCGAGCGTGGAGCGCCAAGCGGAAGAGGAAGCACCGAAGCTGACGGCTGAAGAGGCGGCTCGGCTCTGGAAAGAACAATTCAAAAACAACGACTGAACTCATGAGCCTGACTTTGCACAGCCCCCACGCCCTGCGGAAATCGCCGACTGAATCGGCGCTGGTGGAGTTCATGCCGGGCCGTGTGGCGGAGCTGCCTGCGGAGCTGATGAGGGAGCCTGCGAAGATGGTGATCTGCAAACTGGTGAAGCAGGGCAATGGGATGTACGCGCCGGTCCCCGTGGAGTGGGGTCCGATGGTGCGGATGAGCCGGAAGCTGCACCAGGAACTGGGCCTGCCGTGTTCGTTCATTACGATTTACAAGCTGGTGAAAGCGGGCCTGATCGTGGGGAGGATGCCCGCGCCGAAGACGCTGCTGATTGACCTGGCTTCGCTGGTGGAGCATTTTCAGAATACCGTGGTGGACCCAGATAAACCGAGGTTTTGGAATGATGAGAGGACGCGGAAGTTTCGCGAGGCTGAGGGACCGATGGGGGAGTGATGCAAGCCGGTTTGAAAATAATTCAACAATACTTATTTGACATCAAATAAGTATTGTTGCATACTCCCATTGTCAGCATCACCTGACGCGAACAACAAACCGGAAAAAACATCATGAAAACTCTCATCAATATCCATCGCAACAAAATTAAAGCTAAAAGCCGCCAGGCGAGCCAATACTGGCGCGGAGTGTACCTCACAGGTCATTTCGTCGCGGGCAAAGCCGTTGCTTCTCGCGCATGGCTTGTGCTCGATGAACGAGCACAATTAGATGGTGTAACAACAAAGGCGGTCATGGAGCTGCTTAATTTGTGCGAAGCATAGTAAAAAAACGGGCCGCTGGTCATCACACCGGCAGGCCAATCATAACCGGAAAACAAACCTCATGAATACTTCAGAGCGCACAATACACATTAAAGCACAGACAGATGACGAGATCGTTAAATTGGCTATTGCTGCCAAACTAAGCCTAGTCAGCGAAACGCTAGCCGATAGCCGAAAATCCTCCGCAGCTTTACACTCAACACTGGCCTCACAAAACTTCCAGCATATATGGGAAGGGGGCAGTGAATCTGGTTTGATTAAAACAAAAAGCGCTTCCCGCACCGCCCGAAACCGTAAACGCCAGGCCTCACGCGGTTTTAGTTTTACGATTGAGGGCCGCGAGGGGGTTTATAAGCTCACCCCTCATAATACAGGCTTTGAAAGGGTCAATGGGGCATGGAATGGCAACTCGCCCAACTGGCACGAACGCCAAGCTCTCAAACCTGAGCCCGTAACGGCGTAACCTTATGACCGTCGCCGAATCCATCGCCCAAGGTGAAGTTCCCGAATGGGAAGAGTGTGTTAAAATGATCTGCGCACACCTCGAATTTACGAACAAAAAATTCGTCACCATCGCTATTAATCCTAAAACCAAAGAGGTTGCATGGGACTTTGATTGGCAAGATCGCCCCCCAGCTTGGATGCAATAATAAAACGGGCCGCTGGTCATCACACCAGCGGCCCAATCATAACCGGAAAAGATCATGAGCCGCAACGCAGCCAAGAAATCTACCAAGCCAGCCCCAAAAAGCAAGCGCGGCCCCGCTAAGGGCTCTGGGGGTGCTCCTACCAAGCCCGACAGCCAAAAGCGCACCGAAGCATGGGGGGCCAAACTCCTGCCCGGCACGGGAGCCATCTTGGACTCACTATTGCATCCCGGCCAATCCCGCGCCGATTTCCTCGAAGCGCTAGCCTTGAGTTACCGAAGAAGGACACCGATCCTGTTTCTTTGACGTGATTCATCCCGCAAATGCGGAGTCTGTGAGCTGCGGACATGGTGCGGTGAATGGCTGACATCCCCTCCAATTTCCTGCTTGACCCGACTCCGCATGAGGAGGCGGCGGCGTGGATCAAGGACAAGCCGGTGGTGAGCAGGGAGGTGTTTAACGCGATGGTGCCTGAACTGCGGGCTCGGGCGTTTTTGGTCACGGGGATCGAGGACGCGAATGTGGCGGGCGAAGTGCGGGACATCATCGCGAAGCTGCCAGCGGGTCAGAGCTGGGAGAAGACGAAAAAGGAGCTGGTGGCGAAGTTGGGGCCGTGGCTGTCGGCGGATGATCCCGAGAAGAAGGCGGCTAAGGCCCGCGCTGAGCTGATGCTGCGGACGCATGGCTTCCAGGCCTATCAAGTGGCCCAGCATCGCGTGATGCGGGAACAAGAGGACGTGCTTCCGTACTGGCAGTATTTGACGCTTGACGATGAGAAGGTGCGGCCTGGGCATGCGGCGCTCAATTTGAAAGTGGCACCGGCAAACGCGCCCTTTTGGCATGACCACTCTCCGCCGTGGCAGTGGGGCTGTCGCTGCCGCAAGGTCGCACTGCTGGAAGATGAGGTGGAAGAGATGCAGGCCGAGGACGCCAAGCTGCCGCCTGAGCGGCAACGGGTGTTTTCCAAAGCGGGCCTGGCTCTGGCTGAGCAGGGCCGGATCTACAACCGGGCGGGTCAGCAACTGGACATCAAGAGCGACCGCCAGAAGGGCAAAACGGACGGCTATGTGTTTGATCCGGATGCTCTGACGCTGCCGCTTTCCTCGCTGCAAGGCCGGTATGATGCGGTGACGTGGGGTGAGTTTGAAGCGGGGATGAAGGCGTCGAAGCTGGACGATGGCCGGTCGGTGTGGGGCTGGCTGAATGGGGAGGCGGTGCCTGCGACGAAGCCAGGGAAGCCGACAGCGCAGGTGAAGACTGCCGCACCCGTGAAGCCTGTGGAGGCTGCGAAGGGCGAGCCAGGGAAGGGCAAGCTAGACCTGAGTGATTTGGATCATGTGAAAGACCGGGAAGTCGCGCCAGTGCTGCCGCATGTGGAGCATGTGACCCGGCCAGCGGAGTCTATACAGGCTCCTAGCCGCGCAGAGCCAACAGCGAGAGGTGTTGAGGCTGGCAAGCCCGTGGCTGCGGTGAAGCCAGCGAAAACGGCCTCCAGCGTGAGGCCGTACATGAACCAAATGGAGATCGAGGATCTGGCGACTGAGCAGGTCAACCGTATGAGCACAGATGAAATCAAGACGGCGGCGCTCGGCTTGGCCGAGGAACGCAAGCTCGCGAAAGTGACGAGGGATGCTGTCTCTCGGAGTCGGGGCAAAGGGGAGGCCCGAAGCCTGGCGATCCAAGCGAGGATGAAGGCCATCCGCGTTGAGATGGAGGCCGCGCAGAGGGATCTGGCGGCGCGGGGAAAAACCAGCACACTGCCTGAGCCGGATGACAGCGATCTGGTGAAGGTGCCACAAATTTAGTATTGACTGGGAATGAAAATCACCCTCAAACGCACTACGGATGGCCTGAGTCCAAGCCTGGCCGCCAAGCTGCGGGTTTGCAAAAACCCGGTGAAGGCCCACCGAGCGATAGGGCTAGCCCTCGTCAGCCTGGCTCAGCGGGCATTCACGCAATCGAGCTTACGGCCCGCTGTCTGGCCTGCGCTCAAGCCCGCGACCATCCGAGCCAAGCAGCGGGCGGGCTACGGCACCAAGCCGCTAATCAGCTCGGGGAACTTGGCTCAAAGCCCGCGAGTAATCAGCGCCAGCGCCAACGCCGTGGAAGTCGGTGGGCATGTCCAGGTTGGCAGCTACAGCCTTGACGCCATTCACCAGCTCGGCGCTCCCGATGCTCACATCCCAGCGCGCCCGACCTGGCCCTTTGATGCTCACGGCAAGCCCACTGACCGTGGCAAACGCTCCATCATCTCCGCAGCACGGGCCACGCTCAAACTAGAGCAGAAGTGACCCTTTCCTCTTCGGCGTACTATGACCCTTCTTCACCCTCTCCGCCTGATTCATTCATCGCACGCATTGGCATACGATCTACAGGCCGTCGTACGTAGGAGAATCAGTCTATTTAATGCTGTATCAAGCTAAATCCAAGCGTTCAGCTGCCGTGGCTTTGACTTCGATCTCTTTGGCACGCTGCGCGATG